>Ga0208193_1000102_pt1 | contig 60968 bp, 50 predicted proteins | sample June2015DPH_17_2_FD_184716 | JGI IMG/M metagenome (GOLD analysis project Ga0208193, IMG submission 184716) | Peatland microbial communities from SPRUCE experiment site at the Marcell Experimental Forest, Minnesota, USA - June2015DPH_17_10... | ecosystem: Environmental > Terrestrial > Soil >...
CTCCGAGGACCTGAGAACCCGCGAAGAGTCGAGTCTGCACCAACTTCTCGCTGGCTCTCGAATCCTCGTAGCCGCCGTCTCGCACGAAATTCGAAACGTCTGTGCCGCAATTGCCGTTGTCCATCAGAACATGAGCCGCAGCGTTTACCTCGAAAACAACAAGGACTTTGAGGCATTTGGCACGCTCATTCAATCGCTCGAAAAGATCGCAGCCATGGATCTCTCCAGAAATTCAGATCGTGCAACCAGTGTTGACCTTCACTCCTTGCTCGAGGAACTGCGCATCGTCGTGGAACCAACCCTGGAGGAGAGTAGCATTCGATTACATCTCTCTGCCGCGGAGAACATTCCAGAGGTTCTGGCAGATCGGCCAAGTCTGATGCAGGTTTTTCTTAACCTGATGAAGAACAGCGAGCGTGCCATGCGCCGCCAAGCGCACAAAGAACTTCAGATCACCGTCGAAACCTCCGGCCAACAGGTCCTGGTGCGCTTTCTCGACAGCGGTTCAGGAGTTCAAAACCCCGCTGATCTATTCAAGCCATTCCAACAGCGAGCGGAATCCACCGGCCTTGGACTCTACCTGTCCCGCGCCTTCATGCGATCCTTTCAAGGGGATCTGCGTTTCGAGCCCACCGCCAAAGGAGCCTGCTTCGTCGTCGAGCTGCACGCATTGGGGAAAGAGGACTCTTCGGTATATGAATCAGCAGATGCGAGTCTTGATCGTCGATGACCACACTCTCTTTCGCGAAAGCCTTAGCCGGCTTCTCGAATCCGAGACCGACTGCAGAATCGTGGGCACCTGCGCATCGGTCGATGATGCGCTGAAGATCATCGAGAAAGACAAGGTCGACCTCGTCATGCTGGACTACGATCTCGGGGAGCAACCCGGGACACATCTGCTCATCGAAGCCAGAAAGAATGGCTTCGATGGCCGCGTGTTGATGGTCACCGGCGGCATGAGCGATTCGACAATACTGCGTGCCCTCGACAACGGAGCCTCTGGAATCTTTCTCAAAAACAGTCCCCTTGCAGAATTGATTCAGGCTATTCGTCGCGTAACAATGGGCGAGATATGGATCGATCCTGCATTGATGAAGTCGCTGCTTGCAGATGCGCGCCGCCAAAATGAACAAGGACGCCATGAGGTATTAAGCGAAAGAGAGAGAAAAGTTCTCCGCTTCGTCTTCGAAGGCCTCAGCAATAAAGAGATCGGCCAGCAGCTCAACATCTCCGAGGGCTCCGTCAAGGCGACACTGCAGCAGTTGTTTGCACGCACGGGAGTACGGACAAGAAGCCAGTTGGTACGCATCGCCGTCGAAAAGCACTCGCGCGATTGGCTGGACGATGAGTGACACAGCACAGTGTTAGGCGCATGGAATCATTGAAGGAGAAACAATGCCTGATCCGCCGGACAACGGAATGATTCACCTGAGCAGCCCTCGCACGGTGGCGGAGACGCTAGCGCTGCTGGAGACGATCGTCCAGACCAAAGGAATAACTATCCTGGCCCGTGTCGACCACAGCGGCGACGCCGAAAAAGCCGGGCTGAAGATGCAGCCCACTAAGCTGCTCATCTTCGGCAACGCAAAAGCGGGCACCCCCCTAATGATCGCCTCACCAACTGTCGCCATCGACCTGCCCCTCAAGGCGCTCGTCTGGGAGGACAGCAGCGGCAAGGTTTGGCTCTCCTACAACAGCCCGGACTACCTCAGGCAGCGGCACGCTATCCCCGACAACCTGCTGCAAAACATCGCCGGCATCGGCCCAATTTGCGCAGAAGCCGTCCGCTAGCTATCTGAGAATCTCAGTGCCGATGCTGGGCTCGGAGTGCTACCGAAGCCCAATAAGCCTCGTTCCAAGTGCGATAAAGCCTTCATGTCTTTGTCTTGCAAGAGGGACATGTTGTGTTTAAAGGGCTCCGCCAATCAACTGTAGAATCCTGCTAACAGCCTCGTCAGCATCGGGGCGATGCCCTGCATAACAGGTAGCCCCCGCAACTGCACGTTCGAACACTGGCACCAAATCCGGCGATTCCGCCAGAACATGAGGAGTGTTTCGCAATAGGATCAGCAGCGCTTCGCTTTGAGGGACAGGCGCAACACTCCAGGTACATTCCGGCTCGTATTCAAGAGACAGAATCCACCCAACCGGCGCAGGCGCACCTCCAACCGAAGCGTTGTACTCGGTTGCAAGCATGGGAACCTGCTCAGGATTGCCATTCCGCAGGAGCAAAGGCCGTGGATACGGATGAACGAGCCCCTCTGTATCGATGAGCGCGTACTCATCGGAGAAGTAAGTGGCGCCTCGCCGCAACATTTCTGCCACCAGTGACGATTTTCCCGCATGCGTGATGCCTGGCAGCAGCAATACCCGCTCGCCCCACACGACGGCGCCCGCGTGCACAGCACGCAACGACGTCAGGCGTTGGACCACAGCATCGTCCAATACCCTGATGAGATCGGGCACCAAGCTGATAGCTTGATGAGCTGATACCACCACGGCACCGTCTGCCAACAACTGAAATTGATCCGCAACTCGAACGACGCGAAGGCAGAGATCGGCCTTATCAATGTCGCTCGCTCGTCTAGGCAACGATGGAAAGGTATAACGTTCCAGAACGGCGTACGCTTCAAGGCACTCCGCCGCCACTTGAATGTTGCAGTCGAAAGCGCGAACTTCGAAACAATGGCTACTGGACATGCATGTTGGGCCAACAAAAGCTAACGACACCGCTCTTCGGGCACCGCCTTGATCCAGCAAATCGGGACGTCCGTTTGCAAGCGGAATGAAGGTTCTGCGTAAACCTTCCGCGTATACAAGCCGCTTGCAGAATAGGCGTCCTAGAAGAGTGCCTAGAAAATATCAGCATTTCTATGGAAAATATCTCTTCGCGCGTTATGGCAGCTTTATCGGTGGCAGTGGGGGCAGTTTTATCGGCGGAGGGGGCGGTGGTAGGGGCGGTAACGGCGGTAGAGGGAAGATGGGTAGAGGTTCAGGTGGATGAGTTGTTGGTCTCGAGCTCGAGGTAAATGCGAAGGCTCGCTGCTCTGCCATCGACAAGGACACCACAAGGGGTAGAGCGATGGAACTTAGCGTTGTGATGAATTGCCGTCGCGTCGCAGGCGAGGATGATCCCGATGTCCTCACGAGGTTCTTGTCGTGCAGCTGCAGAATGGCCTCTTCTGCCAACACTTCATTAATCGCTGGGTCGAACGACCGCTGCATGCTTTCCGTCACCTCGGCGAGTGTCGTTGGATTGCGGCATGCGTCCCAGGCTGCGCCAGCCGTCGCGTTCAATGCGAAGACCGTCTCGTTTTTAGCATCGACAATAACTGTTGAACCGTCGGGAAGTCTGTTAACTACCAAGGCGTCTGAAGCGATGCGTTCTACCTGCATATTGACCTCTCTCTAGTCCTGTCAGCAAGGGGGTCGTTCGTCTCTCGCTCGATCTCGGAAGTGTACGCGAAGCAGGCCCAATTTGGGGCCGACATTTTTTGTAACCCAATCTCTTGTTGTCAACTCGTGTTTCGACAGAGCCTAAATTGTGAAGCAGTTCTTTTTACTGTGGCTTGGTGTTCATTTAGACAGCACGTCGTTAGCCAAAATGAAACGTATGAAAATACACACGCTTCTTATAGAAATATCGAGGAGAATGCGCAGGATATTGCGTAGAAAAAGGAATTCCTGTACTTCTCTTCCGAAAATTCTCGATCGCAAGAACGATTGGTACTATTCAAAGGTAAGTTGCAACATGTTGCGACATCGTTCGGGGAATGGGAGGGGTTGATGCCAGCAGAGCGGGAGTCTTGCGAGCTGCTACTTGCCATCGCACGGTCGACTGATGCAGAGCAGATCCATCGCCTTGCTGTCGAAGTTCGTGACTGGGATTCGCTCCTCAAACTGGCGCAGGAGCATCGCGTCTTGCCGATGCTCTACTTATCGCTTGCAGACATGGGCCCGGCAGTTCCGTTGCTCGTGCGGGATCGTCTGCGCGTGGAATACGAACGCAACGTGTTCCACAGTCTGGCGAATGCGGCGGAATTAATTGCCGTGCTCAAAGCACTCGAGCACGAGATGATTCCGGCCATATCGTTCAAGGGCGTTGTGCTGGCAGCCTCCGCCTATGGTGACCTTACTGCACGTTCTGCCGGCGATCTGGATATCCTCATCCACTACAAACACCTCGTGCGAGCCGCTGCTATTCTCCTCGACAGGGGATATCAGCTGGAGACCCCTGTGCGTGCCGATGGAACGCCGGCCAATCCGAGCGATTACGAATATCATTTCGAGCGGCAAACGGACGGAATGGTGGCTGAGCTTCGCTGGAGATTTGAGTTTACTAAACCGCAGGTTAAGCACAACCTCGGTATGGATTGGGTGTGGCCACGGCGACGAAGCGCGTTACTGGCAGGCGCCAAAGTCCTGGATATTTGTCCCGAGATTAATTTAATTGTGCTTTGTATGCACGGGAGCGGTAGCAAACACACGTGGTCGCGGCTTATCTGGATCTGTGACGTCGCGCAACTACTCGCTTCGTCGCCCGGACTTGATTGGAAGGAGGTCACTCGCGAAGCCAAGAAGTCTGGGCTATACCGAGCGCTTGCTTTGGGCTTATTGCTTGCGCATCGAGTTGCGGGTGCCACAGTTCCGCAGGACATCCTGCGGAACTGTGAGGCGGATACCACTGTGTCCAATCTGGCGCAACATATCCAGAAGAATTTGTTCGATGCACCGAGCAGCACACCGACCGGCCGCGTGCCCTACGGTATCCAGATGCTCGATTTCCGCGATCGGATCGGGTTGCTCTTGTCGCTCGACCTCCTGCGGCCGAATGAGAGAGATAGGGCGGCGTTCCCTCTACCGAAATCGCTACATGCCCTCTACTATTTGATACGCCCCATCCGCATATTTTGGGACCGATCAGCGAGATAAGGATAGTCATCTCGCTGATCGGTGTCGCTACCAGTTCCCTCAAGCAGATTTGACTCTGACCAGCCCCAGGCTCTTGGTGGCTTCTTAGTCCACAATCTGAATTAGCCGTGTTACTTCCGTCACCGATTCAGAGATGAAGTGTTCGAGGCAAATGAACACAGCTCCCAAAGTGCTACTGGAGAAATCTAGTAGGTAAGAGACGAGTGTCGAGTTTATCAAGTGGTTTGTGGGCACGAAAGGGAGAGGAAATGCAATTAATTGTCTATATAGTATGCAAGCCCCTGCAGCCCACGATTAGATGCGGCCGAATCGAGGCGTTACTAAGTCGTTAATCTCCCTCTAAACCCGCATTAAGTGCAGTTCAACAGGATTTTACCGAGCGCCTGCATTTTGGCCATGATCGTGCTCTAACTTTATGCAGTGTCCAGAAAAGCGCTCGATTCTGAGCCCTGCATTAAAAACAGGGGCTGTAGCCCACAGGGCGAAGCTACGTCCAGCTAAATGCCGGATAACGCCTCAACCAGGAGAGGTGGACTAACTTGTTGACCTCACAAATAATTCATCCCGGAACGCACGAAGCTTCAGACTGGTGGGCGCTTTATACCCGTCACCAGCATGAGAAGACAGTAGCCGAAATGCTTTCGGCCAAAGGCTTTGAGGTGTTTTTGCCACTTTATGAGTCTGTACGGCGATGGAAAGACAGAAAAAAGATGATTACCTTACCTCTGTTTCCCTGCTATGTCTTCGTCCGAGGAGGACTCCAGCGCCGATTACAGGTCGTGACGACTCCAGGCGTTCACATGATTCTGTTCCACGGTGAGCAGGTCGCGATGATCCCCGGCGTTGAGATCGAGGCAATTCGAAAGGCGGTAGAAGGGCCCCTTCGCGTGGAACCCCATCCCTTCCTGAAGTGCGGCGAGCGGGTTCGCGTGACACGAGGTTCCCTTCTCGGCGTCGAAGGAATTCTCGTTCGCAAGAAGAATTTGTATCGTCTGGTTCTTTCCGTGGACATGATGGCAAAGTCCGTTGCAGTGGAGATTGACGCCACTGATGTGGAACCCGTGACGACACCAGGGATGCAAGCGAGGGCTGGAAAATTCGGCGAAATGTCCCTTCATGGCGACAGGCAATTAGCAAGTTTGTGATCGATATGGACAATGAGTTCGGACTCAGGAGAGCCGGATTGGGATGCAACCGCCGACGGTCGTCGACATATCACCTGATAGGATCAGGATTGCTTTTGTTCGTTCTCCTCCCCGGCTCCTCTTCAACTCAAATATCGGCTCCTAGTGCGAATCGCGTACTCCCCGCAGCTACCGTAGCAGCATCTCCCGTACAACCCCCAGCACCATCCGGTAACAAGTCAGGTGACTCCAGCTTCGTCATCGGTAATGACGACGTTCTAGAGATCAACGTCTGGAAAGAACCCGACTTCTCCTCCAAGTCAATTCAAGTGCGATCGGACGGAAAGATTTCGTTGCCTCTCGTGGGAGAAGTTCAGGCGGCGGGACTAACCCCAGTGCAACTCGAACAGGATCTCACTACTAAGCTTAGAAACTACATCACCAAACCTGAAGTCACGGTGATGGTCGAGCAGATTAATAGCAAAAAGTTTAATATCCTCGGACAAGTAGCAAAGCCAGGATCGTACTCACTTGCACTTGCGCCCACAGTTGTGGACGCAATTGCGATTGCCGGCGGCCCGCGGGACTTCGCAAAACAAAAATCAATATACGTCCTTCGGCAGAGTCCTGGCGGGGTTCAGAACCGCATCGCTTTCAACTATAAGGACTTTCTTAAAGGCAAAACTCAGAACGTCAAGCTTGAGCCGCGCGACACAATCGTCGTGCCTTAAGGGCTGCTTATGCTTATACGTGTTGGTCTCAGTCTTGCGCTGTTCGCGGCCACGCCGGTCTGGTCTCAATTGGGATCGACCCCGTTCGAGATGCCTAGCACATCGGCGGATGAAGCTCGAATGCAAACGCCGCCGCCTGTGAGTATTAGCGCTTATCCATCTGCAGTCGGATCTCAAATGCGTTCCAATTATCTATCTGCGGGGTTTCTCCTTAATATAGCCTATAACGACAACGTGGCTGCAAGCAGTAGCAGTGCTGCGATCGGAGACGTCAGCTACTCAATTTCACCTACGATTACCTTCAACCAGACCACCTCACGCCAACAATTGAACTTGAACTATAGTCCAGGATTTACGTTTTATCAGCACACTAGCGGTCTTAATGCAGCAAATCAAAGTGCGGCTTTGAATTACCAATACCGGCTAAGCCAGCATACGACCGTTAGTTTGAACGACTCCTTTCAAAAGAGCTCGAATGCATTCGACCAACTCTATCCGGTTTCGGGAGGGGGCATATCCGGCTCAACCCTGACTCCCCCAGCAGGAGTTGTTGCTCCCTACGGAGACCGGCTTAGCAATACAGCCAGTATGGGAATCAGCTATCAGTTCAGCATGAATGACATGATTGGCGGTTCTGGAGTTTTTACGGAAAATAATTATTCCAATTCAGGTGAGGCCGCTGGGCTCAATGATTCAAATTCTCGCGGAGGTTCTGGATTCTATAGTCGACGCGTGTCAAGCGCACAATATGTCGGTCTGATCTATCAGTACTCAGGAAGTCAGACTGATCCTGTGGATGCGAATACCATCCCACTGATCCCAGCGACCTATGTTCAGACGCACACGTTTTCTGCGTTTTACACAATTTATTTTAGCCCGAACCTTTCCTTGTCGTTGTCAGGGGGGCCTGAATATATTCACGATACTCAGTCTGCGTCGCTTCCGTACCATGCGTGGACGCCTTCTGTGACGGCAAGCATTGCCTCTCATACGACCCGTACCAATTTTGTACTCAGTTACTCGCGAACAGTAAGCGGAGTTGTGGGATTGACTGGAGCGTTCGATTCAAACAGCGCGAGTGCATCCATGCAGCTACAAATTGCACGCGTCTGGATCATAGGATCGGCAGCGAACTATGCAATCCTTAATAATGTTGCCCCGTCTCTTTCTTCATCCGATCCGGGAGGGCATACTGTTACGGGAACTGTCTCTCTACAGCACCCAATGAGCGAGCACCTCAAGGCAGAACTTGGATACTCCCATCTGCACCAGAGTTACAGCAACGTCGCGGCGATTAACAATGCCCCCGATAGCAATCGCGAGTTTATTTCGATCTCCTATCAGTTCACCCGGCCATTGGGAAGATAAGACATGGAAGAGATCCTCGAAGAACAACATTCCGAAGGACCGGACATCCAGAACTACCTGAACATCGTACGTCGTCGCCACGTTCATTTTCTGATACCACTCTTTCTAGGATGGCTTATGGTTTGGGGAGCAAGCTGGATTCTACCAGTGGGCTATAGGTCGAGCACGCTGATCTTGGTAGAGCAGCCCACTATGCCGAAGAACTACGTCACACCAAATGTCGTCGACGATTTGCAGAACCGACTGCAAAGCATAACGCAACAAATTCTTAGCCGCACCCGCCTTCTTCTTATCATCGACAAATTGCATCTCTATAACGACAGCCGCCGTCAGATCACAGCAGATGAAAAAGTAGAGCGGATGCGCAAAGATGTCGATATCGAGCTCGTGCGTGATTCTAGGGGTGACCAGATCACTGCGTTTAGGATTTACTATTCGGCGCGAGATCCTCACATCGCACAGCAGGTGACAAGTGAGTTGACCGACCTATTCATCAACGAGAATCTGAAAGTACGCCAGCAACAGTCGGAGGACACCACCCAGTTTATCGAGAGCCAGTTGGAGAATGCGCGCGCGATCCTGGCGGAGCAGGAAGCTAAGGTTCGAGAGTTTAAAGGACAACACGAAGGCGAATTGCCTACCCAGGAAGCGAGTAATCTCCAAATTCTGAGTGGGCTCCAGTCACAGCTACAGAGCGAACAGGATAATCTCAGCACCGCGAAGCAGCAGCGGGTTTATCTCCAAACGCTGATCGAGCAATACCGCAATCTCCATACGACTTCAAGATCTGCCGACGGGACTCCGACAGGTTTGGCGGAAATTGATCAGGACCTCGCCCGGCTAAGAACGAAGCTCGCAGACCTTAGCTCTCGCTACACCGATCACTACCCAGAGGTTGAGAATGTAAAAAATGAAATAGCGAAGACGGAAAAGACGCGAACCATGCTCGTTGCTGAGATGAAATCGAAAGGCAGTGAGGGGAAAAAAGTTGATGACGGTGCCGGGCGCGACGCACTGGATCCTTCACAAAGTTCGACATTACTGCAACTGCAAGGACAGCTACAAGCCAATCAGGCAGAAATTGCGAATCGTGAACAGGCAGTCATCGGGTTAAAGACGAGAGTCAACAGCTACCAGGATCGCTTGAATTCTTCACCTGCGCGGGAGCAGCAGTTGGCGGATCTCACCCGAGGTTATGACCAATCGAAGGAAAACTACGACGACTTGTTAAAAAAGAAAAACGAGTCGGCGATGGCCACGAGCATGGAACAGATGCAGCAGGGTGAGCGGTTTAGTATGATTGATCCTCCGAGTTTGCCGCTTAAGCCTGATTTTCCCAATCGCCTCAAATTTTGCGGAATCGGCCTGGGCGCCGGTTTTGCATTGGGCCTGGTTTTGGTGGCTGGGCTTGAATTTATGGACCATCGGCTACATAGTGAAAAGGAGATCAAGGTCCTGCTCCCCATGGTGATCCTATCTGAAATTCCTGAGGTAGTAAGCCTGTCTGATGAGCGGAAGGCCAAGATGAGGATGACAGTGGGATGGGCGATGGCTGCGCTCGTCGTAACCACGATCCTCGCCGGCTCTGCTTTTAGTTATCTACACAATTAAGCCCTCAACTCCCAATGTACAAAGAGTTCTTCCATCTTTCGCGCAATCCATTTGACCTCACGCCCGATCCGACTTGTTTTGTCCCGACCAAGTGGCATAACGAGGCGCTGGTGGCACTTCACTATGGCATCCGTCGTCACAAAGGGTTTGTCGTATTGACTGGAGAGGTAGGCACCGGAAAGACCTTACTGCTCCGGTGTTTGATCGGAATGTTGAAAGAGAGTCCGGACGTCTCCTACGCCTATCTCTTCAATGGTAGGCTCTCTCCTAATGAATTCCTGCAATACATCCTCTCCGACTTCGGGCTCCCTACTTCTGGCAAGAACAAAAGCGACTTGCTGTTTGATCTGGGTCAGTTCTTAATCGCGAGAGGTTCGAGGAAAATGACGACTGTCCTCATCGTGGATGAGGCACATCTTTTGTCTTCAGATTTGCTGGAGGAGGTTCGCCTTCTGTCAAATCTGGAAACTGATGACGACAAGTTGTTGCAGATTGTGTTGGTTGGCCAGCCCGAACTTAACGAAAAATTGGATTCAGTTGGACTTCGACAACTCAAGCAAAGGATTGCGGTCCGCACACAGCTTGGTTCACTTGACGCCGAGGAGACAAATCGATACATCCACCAACGGTTGCAGATTGCTGGTGGAAGCTCGGACTCTAACCCATTGTTTCCTGAGCAAACCCTCGCGGCAGTCTATCGTCATTCGCGAGGCTTACCCCGCCTGATCAATACAATTTGCGAGAATGCGCTTATTGCTGCCTACGCGAGACGACTGCCAAGTGTATCTCCAGGGATCATAGAAGATGTGGCGAAGGAGTTCCGCCTCGATGTGGTTTGTTCGGCCGAAGCTGAGGGAGCCAGAAGTTCCGATCAACTGGATCTCCGGCGAGTCACTAGCCTGCTCAATTACCTGTACGCCGCCCTGCAAAGACCGGTCGCAGGCGATTCAGACTTAGGTGCGGAATTAGCTGTTGAAGCGAGCAAACATGAGCCATATATTTGACGCATTACAAAGATCGGAAGCTGAACGATCCGGAATTGGCTCGACGACGCTGTCTGAAGTGACAGAAATGCTCAAGCGCGCAGAACGTCGCGCAGCATCGAAGTGGGAAGCTGCTGTTTTGTCTGAGAAACCTGATGCGACGAAACACAAAGATCACGACATGCCACTCGGTCTACCAGGAGAGCAGCTCGTTGAAACGGCAACTTCCGCAGCGGTTAAGTTTTCGTTTGCCGAAGAGCTGGATCCGTTCGGCCAATTCCAATCGCTGAGGGTTTCGCTCGAACCTCAAAGCCGGCTGGTCAGCATCACAGACAGTGCAAGCCCTGCGGCGGAAGCTTTCCGTCTTCTAGGGGTTCGATTGCGACATCTCCGACGCGATCGCTCTCTCAAGAAAGTACTGATTACGAGCACAATTCCCCAGGAGGGCAAGAGCATGGTTGCGGCCAATCTGGCCTGCACTCTCGCTCTAAGGACACAACAGAAAATATTGTTGTTGGAAGGAGACCTGCGGCGCCCGTCCTTATCGAAGATGCTTGGCCTTGGAAGGAATCCGGGCCTAAGCGAATGGCTGGAGGGCGAACGCGAATTGACGGCGAGTATCTACCATCTTGAGGATCCGAATCTCTGGATATTACCAGCAGGTAGAACTCCCAGCAATGCGCTGGAATTGCTGCAATCAGGGAAATTGTCCACCTTGATGGATCAATTGACGGTGTGGTTTGATTGGATCATCATCGATTCTCCTCCCGTGCTGCCATTGGCTGACACGAGTGTCTGGATGCGTCTGACAGATGGAATCCTTCTAACTACACGTCAGGGAACTACAGAGAAACGGCAACTGCAGAGGGGCATCGAAGCAATCGAACCTAAGAAACTGATTGGCGCGTTGGTAAACAGTTCCAAGAATGCGGCAGCCAGCGACTACTACTACAGTCCTGCGAGCGTTCGACACAATGGCTAGCTTCTGATTTAGAGTATTTGTTTCCATATTCCGCTAATTCAATGCTCTCTCTATTTTGGCAAACAATCGCAATCAACTTTCTTCTCTTACCTTGGTAGACGGGTACAGAGAACAGAAACGGGCCATGAATCGCTCTCGACAGACATTCAAGGTGGACTTGACGCTCGAGAAAGGAGGTAGTTGTGACTCTGCCACGCATGGCTAAACGCTCAAAAGCTGCCAACCCCCTGGTCGAATGGCTACCCGCGGGAACACGCGAGGTTTTGAACGAAGAGACTTTTAAGCGGATGATCGCGGTTGAACGCAAAAGAACGGAGCGTTCGAGGGAACCATTTCTGCTAATGCTGCTGGAAGATGGCAACCCACAACACTCTGCAAAGAGGGGAACCGCTCTCGCCAATATGCTGTCTGTCCTACCGCGTTCAATCAGGGAGACCGACATTATCGGCTGGTACAAGGACGGGACTACCGTTGGTCTGATGTTTACTGGGCTTGCGTTCAATGACAAGATCTCGCTCCTGAACGCGATTTTAAACAAAGTGAGCATTGCGCTCCGAGATCAGCTGCCAGCCGACCAATTCAACCAAGTCAGGATCTCGTCCCACTTTTTCCCCGATGACTGGGATCACGAAAATCCCGGGCGTCCAAGCAATCCATCCCTTTATCCCGATCTGTTGAGCCCTGACAGGGACAGAAGTTCCCTGTTACGCATTAAGCAGGTAATGGATATCGCGGGCAGCGGATTGGCGCTTATCCTTTGCACACCTCTGTTTTTGATGATTGCGGTGGCGGTTAAGGCATCATCGAAAGGTCCCGTGCTTTTTCGTCAGCAGCGAGTCGGCCAGTACGGCCAATGCTTTACATTTCTGAAATTCCGATCGATGCGCATCAACAATGATGACAGTCTTCACAAAGAGTACACAACGAGATTAATCGCTGGAAGGGGCGAGCATCAATCGGACAACCGGAGTGGTGACGGCATTTACAAGCTTACGAACGATCCGAGGATAACTCGAGTAGGGAGATTTCTGCGCAGAACAAGCCTTGACGAACTACCGCAGTTGGTGAATGTTCTGAAGGGAGATATGTCGCTCGTCGGACCCCGCCCAGCAATCCCATACGAGGTTGCAGCGTACCAGACCTGGCATCGTCGTCGGGTGTTGGAAGTCAAACCTGGTATTACGGGGTTATGGCAAGTGACTGGCCGAAGCCGCGTCAAATTCGACGAGATGGTCCGGCTGGATTTGCGATACGCCACGTCGTGGTCTCCCTTGCTGGACATTAGGATTCTCATGCACACCCCTCGTGCAGTGATCGGGGGCGCGGGCGCCTGTTGACTTCGCTACCTGCTCCGTCAAAGGTATGCAATCTATTGTTAAGCGTATATGCAATATCTCGTCATCCGAGACTGCGTGAGCAGTAGCTTAGCTGTGATCACTGAGTAATTACCCGCGAAATCAGCAGCAACCGCATACAAACAGGGCTTTATTGGTCGCCATGCATTATGGCTGTCCACGTGCAAGTCCACTTTCAATCTACTACAAAAACACTCGAAGTCTGAGTCGTAAGCTACGACGACGCAATGTAGCCCACAGGGCGAAGCTCTGTCCAGTTGCTAGATAACAGGATAAGGGCCTATGAAGCACTATCTCCAGCTATTCGAACTGTCCCCTCCGATTTCGGCCTGAGTTGCACCTTTGCCCCAAGCTGGCTTCCCTTATAATGCCGCTTTCGATCATCTTCTAAATAAAGCTCGGTGAAAACATCATGAATTTTGGTGTGATTGGTTATGGCTATTGGGGACCAAACATCGTGAGAAATCTTACGAGTCTGGAGGATTCCCAGGTGCTTGCAATTGCGGAGATGAGTCCATCTGCACGAAAGCGTGCACAGAAGGCTTATCCAGGTATCCAAGTAACCGCAGATGCTTTTGACGTGATTTCGTCACCCAAAATTGACGCAGTCGCGGTTGTCACTCCGGTCTGGACCCATTACGAATTGGCGAAAGCAGCGCTAGAGAATAGTAAGCACGTGTTCGTTGAAAAGCCATTCACCAGCAACACTGCGCAAGCGGAGGATCTGATCAACCTTGCCCAGAAGAAAAATCTCAAGATCATGGTGGACCATACCTTCCTGTTCACAGGAGCGGTGAAGAAAATCTCGCAACTGCTCGACGAAGGAACCCTGGGAAAGCTCTATTACTATGATGCTACTCGCGTCAATTTGGGCCTCTTTCAGCACGATATCAACGTGCTCTGGGATCTTGCGCCACATGATCTTTCCATCATGGACTACCTGATCAAAGGAAGCCCTGAAGCAGTCGTCGCCACAGGACAGAAACATTTGAACGGCCACGAAGATGTTGCTTATATGACACTCTACTTCCCTGAGAAGGTCATAGCGCATATCAATGTCAATTGGCTCTCTCCTGTCAAGGTTAGAACTACTCTCATGGGTGGAGAAAAGCGAATGCTGGTCTGGAACGATCTCGAAGCCGACGAAAAGGTGAAGGTGTACGACAAGGGAGTAGATGTCACTAACCGAGAAGGCGTCTATGAATTGCTCGTCAACTATCGATCAGGCGATATGTGGGCTCCCCAACTGGAGCAGGGCGAGGCCTTGCGGCAGGAACTGTCCTACTTTGTGGACTGCATTTCCAGTGGAGAGAATCCGTATAACGACGGATGCGCCGGACTGAGAGTGGTCAAGATGTTGGAAGCAGCCAGCGAATCGCTCAGCAAGAGGGGCGCTCTGGTCTATCTATGAGCTCCTACAACTGCATCACAGACGATGTGAAACTGGGGAAAGATGTGCGCCTGTCGAAATTCATCAATATGTACGGATGTGAGGTCGGCGACGAGACAAAGATCGGCGCATTTGTAGAGATCCAGAAGAACGCTAGTGTAGGCAATCGCTGCAAGATCTCGAGTCACACTTTTATCTGCGAAGGCGTTGTAATCGAAGATAACGTCTTCATCGGGCACGGAGTGATGTTCATCAATGACAGCTATCCGCGCGCAACAACTCCGCATGGGGATCTTCAATCCGAAGCCGATTGGCAGGTTGAACGCACAGTGATTAAAAAAGGCGCATCCATTGGCTCAGGCACCACTATTCTCGCTAATACCAACATCGGAGAAAATGCGATTGTAGGTGCGGGCAGCGTTGTGACGAAAGACGTGCCACCCAACTGTATCGTAGCCGGAAATCCAGCTAGGGTTCTGCGTTTTATAGAACCAACCGTGGAAGGTCCTAATGTCAATTGTTAATAATGTCACTAACAATATCCCTTTTCTTGACTTGGTTACTCCACACTTGGAGCTAGAGCAGGAACTCACCGGTGTATTTCGCCGAGCTCTACAAACGGCCGGCTTCATTGGTGGCCCTATGGTCGAGGACTTTGAGGAGGCATTCGCTGCCTTCTGTGACGTGAGCCATTCTATTGCGGTCAGTAGCGGTACGGATGCTTTGCGTTTCGCCATAATGACCTGTGGAGTCCAGCCAGGCGATGTTGTACTCACCGTGCCGCACACCTTTATCGCGACTACGGAAGCAATCTCGCAAGCCGGCGCTGTCCCGGAATTTATAGACATTGACGAGCGCACATACAACATGTCGGCCGATTTGCTCGAACGGTACTTAAAAGAGCAGTGCTCGTGGGATAGATCAGGCAAGCTTATCAGCCTTCGGAGTGGACGGCCTGTCACAGCAGTCGTGCCAGTGCATCTTTACGGCCAGATGGCCGACATGGATTCGATCATTAGTCTTGCCGAACAGTACGGTCTCATGGTTATTGAGGATGCATGTCAGGCACACGGCGCAGAGTATTTCTCCAGGAAGCAGAATCGCTGGATGAAAGCCGGTTCGATCGGCTGTGCGGCCGCATTCAGCTTCTACCCCGGAAAAAATCTCGGGGCGTGCGGCGAAGCTGGGTCAGTAACTACTAATGATTCTCGTATTGCAGACAAGATCAAGATATTGCGTGATCACGGCCAGGCGACCAAGTATCTCCACGAGGTTGAAGGTTATAATGGGCGGCTGGACGCGATCCAAGCCGGCCTTCTGCATGCCAAGTTGGCTCACTTAGCGAAATGGAATGCACAGCGTCGCGAACGGGCCGCTGAATATAACCGTCTGTTGATGTCCAATAAAGCCTTAACTCTTCCGTATGAGCCTTCCTGGTCCCGTGCGGTCTATCACCTCTATGTGATACGTACAAAAGATCGCGAAAATATGATGAGCCACCTGAAAAGAGCTGGAATCGGCACCGGAATTCACTATCCGGTCCCGCTGCACCTGCAGAAGGCTTACGTGTCACTGAACTACTGTCTGGAAGACTTTCCTGTAGCGAGGCGTGTTGCCTCCGAGATCGTCTCACTGCCGATGTTTCCGCAACTGACTGCCAGCCAGCAGGCTCGGGTGGTTGAAGAGATCATCTGCTTCAGCTCTGCAAATGCTATGAAGCAACCGATACGTTCTGAGATCGTCTCGGGCATCGCGGAGTTGACTGCATAAACCCTCTATCGCCCAGCCGGGAGCTATCACCAATTTCATGACAGCAGCTACAAAGAATCCGATTCCCTTCACGGGGACGCCGCAGCCATCTCACTCTGTAAGAGACGGGAAAGAGGCTGTGCTGACGCTGGCGAGTTATGTCGTTATAACACCGGCGCGCAATGAGAGCCGCTCTATTGAACTCACACTTCGCTCAATGTTGGCTCAAACAATTTTGCCGCGCAAGTGGGTGATTGTAAGCGACGGCTCAACTGACGGAACCGACGACATTGTTACGCGATATGCCGGTGAGCATTCCTGGATCGAGTTAGTTTGTTTGCCGAAGCGCTCAGAACGTAACTTCGCCGGTAAGGTGCATGCGTTTAATGCAGGTCTGGCGCGGCTCGCCCAAGTTTCGTATGACGCCGTAGTGAGCCTCGATGCGGACATCACGTTCGATCCCGATTACTTCTCTTTTTTGTTGGCAAAGCTAACTGCTCATGCTGATCTAGGACTTGTGGGCACGCCTTTCCGTGAGACTTCAGGAGACACCTATGACTACCGCTTTGTGAGCATCGAACACGTCTCCGGTGCCTGTCAGGTATTTCGCCGCGAGTGTTTCGAAGCCATCGGTGGATATGTTCCAATTCGGGGAGGCTCCATAGACCACGTGGCTGTGATTACTGCGAGAATGCGAGGCTGGAAAACGCGCTCCTTTACTGAAAAGTATTGTATCCATCACCGGCAGATCGGTACGGCTGAACGTGGTCCGATAGCTGCCAAGTTCCGAGTCGGTCTGAAAGATCATGCTATCGGCAACCATCCTATGTGGGAATTGTTCAGGGTAGCGCGCCAGATGACGATGCCTCCGAGCTGCATTGGTGGCCTCGCCTTGGGAGCAGGTTACGCTTGGGGCCTCCTCAAACGCGCAAATCGTCCGGTTTCGAACGAATTGATTAAGTTTCACCGACGCGAACAGATGCAGCGGCTACGCAGCTTCTTTCAGCGCGAAGCATATTCCGTGAAACCGGCGTCGAGCCTAAACGAATCGAACATCGGGCTGGGGCAAGCAGACTAAGTTCGACCATCTTCACGCCAACGTTATTGGGACCGATTAACAAGGGCAGTCTCGGCATGGAAGAAAACCTACCTCAAAGCGGCTACCTTATCGTCAACGCAGATGACTGGGGGTGCGACCGCGAAACGACCGATCGCATCCTGGACTGCCTTCGTTGCAGCACGGTTTCCTCCGTCAGCGCCATGGTATTTATGGAGGATTCAGAGCGTGCCGCCGCGATTGCTCGCGAGCACGGGATCGACACGGGTCTCCACCTCAACTTCACATCATCTTTTTCGGCGCCTGGAGTTCCATTACAAATCGTCGAGCATCAGGAGCGCGTATCGCAGTATTTGCTACGGCACCGTCTTTCTCAAGTCGTGTTCCACCCAGGCCTAATTCGCTCCTTCGAATATGTGTTGGCAACGCAACGAGACGAATTCATTCGCCTTTATGGACGAGAACCCAAGCGCCTTGATGGTCATCATCACATGCACCTCTGCGCCAATGTACTTTTCGGTGGACTCCTTCCTCCAGGAACTATCGTCCGGCGAAACTTCTCCTTTGAGTCTGGAGAGAAAAGTTTCGGTAACCGTTGCTATCGCCGGGTAACAGACCGGGCTCTGGAACGACATCATAGATTAACCGACTTTTTTTTCTCCATACAGCCGCTCGTGCCACTGGACCGACTCCAACGGATCGTCAACTTATCCCGTCAATCTGTTGTCGAAGTGGAGACTCATCCGCAGGACCCGGCAGAGTATACATTTCTAACGGGCAATGGAATCGACAACCTAGTCGGTGACTGCATGGTTGCGTCTCGTTATGACATCGGCCTTAGTAGGCTTGTGTAGTAATATCTGCACCCGTGGCCGATGCGCTCCATAAGAGTGCTCTGTGTTAATTGTCATTAGAGCCAAGGAAAGATCCGAAGTGCAGGAAGTGATGACCAATCAAGCAAGCCATATAAACGTCTGCATTTGTACCTACAAACGGTCAGCGTTTCTCAAGCGTTTGCTGAATGATCTTCGCCATCAGGAAACTGGAGAACGATTCACGTATTCGATCGTGATTTGCGACAACGATCATCTGCGATCCGCTGAACCTCTCGTAGCGGAGTTTGCTGCGACTTCGAACATTGCCATCAAATACTGCGTAGAACCTACGCAGAGCATCGCGCTCGCGCGCAACAGGGCTGTCCAGAGCACGACAGGGGATTATGTCGCATTTATCGACGATGACGAGTTTCCGGAGAGGCACTGGCTGCAAACTCTGTTTGTCGCCTGCGAGCGATATGCGGTGGACGGAGTGCTCGGACCTGTGAAGCCCTCGTTTGGAGACGGTGTTCCAGGATGGATCGTAAAGGGCAGGTTTTACGACCGGGAATGCCACGAGACTGGTTTAATCCTTGCACCCGGCCAGACTCGAACAGGAAACGTGTTGCTGAAAGCAACCGTACTGCGAAACATCAATCCACCCTTCCGCCCCGAGTTCCGAGCCGGCGAGGACGTGGATTTCTTCAGGAGAGCGATCGAGCACAGGTATGTCTTCATCTGGTGCAATGAAGCGGTGGTGTATGAAGTCGTGCCTCCCTCGCGATGGACGCGCATGCACCTCATAAAAAAAGCCCTGCTGCGGGGTGCCTGTGCGGCGCTGCGGCCAACCGTAGGCGTGCGCAACATCACACAATCGATCGTCGCCGTTCTGGCTTATGGACTTGCACTGCCCTTTGTGGTGTTGCTGGGGCAGCACAGATTCATGGACCTGATGATACGGCTGTGTCATCACTTGGGAAAACTTCTCGCGCTGCTAGGCGTGAATCCGATAGCGGAACCGTATGTAGCTGGATAGATATGAAATCTTTGCCTCATCCGAATCATGGACACCATGTTCGGTCAGTTCAACGCGAAGAGGCTACAAAACAGAAACGTGTGCATTTTCGGGAGCGAGCCAGACGAAGTCGCTCTGCATGGAGAGGTCGCCGTTGGCTAAGGCACCGGTCGGTTCGCTGACCGCGATGGGTAACCATCCGAGGGTTCGAATCCCTTCCCTCTCCGCCAACTTCTATGAGCATCCCCTGTCGCGGCGAGATCGATTGGTAATCGCTCCGATCGCTTGCGCGCTGGGCTTGCGCTACACAAATAAGGTTTCGGATAGTGACAAAGTTGATTAACGTTCGCGACAGAGAAATCCATATCGAAGGGCGGACTTTGCGTATCGCGCAGTTGCACGGCGACCGGTACCGGTTCTTGGACAATCCTGGGCCTGTAATTGACGGGTTACGGGCGTGCGGCGTGCGCGTCGATTTGTTTACTTTCGCTCAAAGGCTTCCCGACAGCGAGCCAAAATTCTCCTACTCGTTTGAATGGGACAACTTTGCTGTGTTGCCCATAACGACGTTTGAGAATTGGTGGACTCGTGAAATTGGTTTTAAAGCGAGGAACAAAGCGAAGCAGGCGGAAAAGAACGGGGTCGTGGTACGTGAAGTTCCTTTCGACGACGCGTTGGTTGCCGGGATCCATGAAATCTACAATGAATGCCCGATCAGGCAGAGACGGCGCTTTCCCCATTACGGTAAGGATTTCGAAACGGTGCGTTGCGCAGAGGCGACATTCTTAGACAGCAGCGTCTTTATCGGGGCTTTCTTCGGCGACAAGCTGATCGGATTTGTGAAGTTAGTGCCCGATGAGACCCGCACTCAAGCGGGGCTCATGAACATTATTTCGATGGTTAAGCACAGGGACAAGGTGCCCCAGAATGCCCTGATTGCTCATGCAGTCCGGGCTTGCGCAACCCGGGGTATTCAGTATCTTGTGTACTCGAGATTCGATTATGGGAAGAAAGAGCACGACGGGTTACGTGATTTTAAAGAGCGCAACGGGTTCCGACGGGTTGATACACCCCGGTTCTATGTTCCTCTGACGGCAATGGGCCGGGTTGCCTTGCACCTGGGATTACACCATCGCATCTCTGAGCGCATTCCAGAGGGTGTTGCGAGAAGGCTTCGCGACCTTCGTGCTGGCTGGTACGAGCGAAAATACCATTCAGTTTTGGGAGAAGCTTAGTGCCTGGCATTGTAGGACTGATTACGAAGCTTCCTAGGGAGCGCGCTGAGCGTGAATTGGCAACCATGCTGGGCACGCTTCGTCACGAATCTTTTTACGTTACGGGAACGTGGATCGATGAGTCCCTTGGCGTTTATGTAGGTTGGAGTGCTCAAAAGGGATCCTTTGCGGATGGGATGCCGATATCGAACGAAACGGGCGATGTTGTGCTTGTTTTTGCGGGAGAGGAATTTCCCGAATCCGGAACGGCTGCACGATTGACAGAGCGCGGACACAAGCTAAATTCCGCTGAGGCATCTTATCTGGTGCACTTGTATGAGGATGACCCAAGTTTTCCCGCAGGTTTGAACGGCTTCTTTCATGGATTGTTGGTGGACCGGGTTCGCGCGACAGTTGCCCTCATGAACGATCGCTACGGCATGCAGCGCCTTTACTACCACGAATCTAAGGACGCATTTTATTTTGCCGCAGAAGCAAAAGCGATTCTTGCTGCTCGCCCAGAACTTCGCTCAACGGACCCGACGAGTTTGGGGGAACTCATTGCGATGAACGCGGTTCTGGAAGACCGTTCTTTGTTTCAAGGCATTTCCGTGATGCCGGGGGCTTCGCTGTGGAGGTTTCGGAACGGTGCCATCGAACACAAGGGAGCCTACTTTCATCCTGAGGAGTGGGAGTCTCAACCCGCTCTCGATGCGGATATTTACTATGATGAGCTGCGCAACGTCTTCGTTCGAAACCTGCCGCGCTATTTCGTTGGACGACAGCGTGTAGCGATGTCGCTGACAGGCGGGTTGGACACGCGCGCAGTTATGGCTTGGTACAAAGGCGCTCCGGGTTCGTTGCCTTGCTACACATTTGGAGGAACATACCGCAACTGCCAGGATGTCCTCGTGGCCCGACAGGTTGCGCAAACATGCGGGCAGCCTCACCAAGTTATCGAGGCTGGGGCGGATTTTCTTTCACAGTTTCCCCAGCTCGCTGAGCGGACCGTATACCTGACGGACGGCTGCGCCGATGTGAGCTGCGCCCCGCCATTCTACGTCTGCCAACAGGCGCGCGAGATCGCTCCCGTAAGAATGACCGGCAATTATGGAGACCAAATCCTTCGCCGATTTCGGGCGTTTAAGCCAGGCGCGTTCGCTGCCGACATATTCCGGCCAGAAATGATGGCACACATCACAGTGGCCCGCAAAACTTATATTCGCATCGCGGACACACACCCGCTTTCGTTTTCTGCATTTCGGCAGACGGCGTGGCACCACTCCGGCCTCTTTGCACTAGAACGGAGTCAAGTCTCCCAGCGCTCACCATTTCTCGACAATGACGTTGTTCGAACCAACTTCCGGGCGCCTGCATCCGTTGCCGAGAATAATATCGCTCGGCTTCGGTTGATCGCAGACGGAAATTCCGCGCTACGGCAAATCCGGACGGACATAGGCGTTGGAGGAAGGAATGAATTCTTCCCGGGCGCGATCGTTCGCCGTTATCAGAATTTTACGTTTAAAGCCGAGTATGCCTACGATCACGGCATGCCTCAATGGGTGGCCAGAATCGATCATGCCCTCTCACCTTTTCGTTTGGAACGCCTGTTTCTGGGACGCCACAAGTATTACCATTTTCGGGTTTGGTATCGCGACGCGCTCTCTAAATATGTTCAAGAAATCTTGCTCGACCCGTTGACGCTATCCCGACCCTACCTGGATCGTAAGGCCGTGGAGGCCGTTGTCCACGGACATCTGAGATGCGGCCGCAACTACACCACCGAGATCCACACACTGCTGTCGCTTGAGTTGCTGCACAGGCTCCTGATCGACGTAAGCTGAATGAATGCTGTCAGGATAAGAGCGGCGCATTCGACACGGCCGGTGTTCTGTCAGATTTGCAAGGTCTCGCTCGCGTCCTCGGGATGGCCAAGCTCCACAACTTCCGGCTCCCGTCCTCGAAATCGGCTGCGCATGTCGATGGCGTTTGCGCTTCGTTCGACACGTTCCCAGAACCGAGTTTAACCAGATACAGCGACAAGCGGCAGGGGCACGGATGCACTGGAGAAGATGTTGAAAGCTCCTCCAGCAGGCTTAGCGCAGGTATCCCGTTTCCAAATTGGGGAAGGAGATTAAAGTGGAGAGCCAAGTCCTGAATTCATATGCACCAGCTCATCGCGCAGCAAGCGCCACTACCGTGCTATCGGTGATCGTCCCAACATTCAATGAGCTAGACAACGTAAGGGAAGTTGTGAGCCGTCTCGACCGCAGCCTCCAGGGAACAGCATGGGAGGTGATTTTCGTAGACGACGATTCGCCTGACGGAACGGCGACGCGTGTCCGCGAAATCGCACAGCGGGATCCGCGGGTTCGGTGCATCCAGCGAATTGGGAGGCGCGGCCTCTCCTCAGCCTGCGTAGAGGGGATGCTGTCGAGCTCCTCCCCGTATCTCGCCGTGTTGGACGGCGATTGCCAGCACGACGAGGCGTTGCTACCGTGCATGCTGGAGCTTTTGAGGGAAGGCGAGGCAGACATGGTCGTCGGCAGTCGGTATATGAACGGCGGCGGTATCGGGGGCTGGGACGACTCGCGCGCCAGAATGAGCCAGTTCGCCACTCGCCTCAGCAAGGCTGTAATCAAACATGAGCTCTCGGACCCAATGAGCGGGTTCTTTGCCCTACGTCGCGAGGCCTTGGAGACCGCCGTACGGGGACTCTCTAGCATTGGCTTCAAGATACTGTTGGACTTAGTGGCGTCCTCGCCGAGGACGGTGCGCTTGAAGGAGATCCCATACGAATTTCGTAGTCGTCACTCCGGCGAAAGCAAGATGGACAGCCAGGCAATGTGGGACTACCTGATGCTGCTTGCGGATAAGGCCCTCGGCGGAGTCGTTCCAGTGCGATTTGTCGCTTTTGCGTTGGTTGGCGCGGTTGGAGTGCTCGTCCACTTTGCGGCGCTAATTGCATTGTTCCGCGGGATGTCCCTTCCATTCACAATCAGCCAGGCCGGTGCTGCAGCAGTGGCCATGGTGAGTAACTTTATTCTCAACAATGCTCTTACCTTCAGAGATATGCGCCTTACTGGATGGCGGTGGGTGAAGGGTTTGATTTCGTTCGCGCTCACATGCTCTCTTGGCACGCTTGCTAATGTCGGGGTGGCATCCTACCTCTTCAACCGACACGCGCTATGGGAGCTATCCGCACTGGTTGGAGTTGTTGTTGCCGCAGTCTGGAACTACGCGATGACAGCGACTTACACGTGGAAGAAGCCCTCGTGAGAATCTCACAGCTAGTGGCGCAGGAGTAATAAGATGCTAGCAAACCAGTATTTGGCAGACCCCCATGTCAACGAGACGGAGAATGGCAAGCGTCTCCTCCCGCCTGTGCCAAGGTACCGTATCTTTATCCTGCTTGTTGCCGCGTTCGTCGTGAACGCTGCCATAGTGCTCCTGTTTTTACCGCGCACAGGTGGATTGTTGGAGAGTTCGTCGCGTACGAGTGTGGGTCCGGACTACGGCCTAAGCTTTGGGGATCTCTACGACTTCATAGCCAAGAATCTGGATCAGGGATACGGATACCGTGTTGAACCCAACATGGGCGAGACCATGCTCCGGGAGCCGGGATATCCTCTGCTAATCGCCGCAGTGTTTAAGATCGGTGGCTACAGCGATCAAGGGCCTCGCCTAGCCTGCATCCTGCTGGCTTTTGGAGCCGCGTTGATACTGCTGCGTCTCACTCGAAAGATCACGAGAGATGGGACAATTGCACTGATTGCGGCGCTACTTTTTCTGCTTTATCCCGGCACCCTCGTCGCTGAGGCCAGAGCGGGCAACGAGATACCCTGCGTAGTCACCATGTTACTGTTCATACTCACACTGTATCGGGCGGTGGAGGAAGGAAGCGTGTGGCTATTTGGCATGGCTGGTTTGTTGCTGGGGGTCGCGGCACTGGTGAGAAGCGAAGTGTTGCTGTTTCCGATATTCCTTCTAGCTTACTTTTTCTTCACCTCGAGGGGTTGGGGAGCACGATACAAAGCTGTTCTGCAACTGACGGCGCTCGCGGCCGGCCTCTTGGTCGCTATGTCCCCGTGGATCATCCGCAACTACATCCTCGTGCATAAGTTCGTGCCAACCGATACCCTTGGGGGAGTAGCAGCGCAAGAGGGGCTTTACACATGCGAACACCTTTCTCAGTACGAGAGCTTTTCAGAGTCGCAACGTGGCGCAGGCAGGGAGCGAGCTGAAGTCGCCAGGCAACTTGGCCTCCCATTTGAGGGTTCCTACTATTACCAGTTCTTTTACACCCCACAGAGCGAAATGAAATTTAACCGCGCTCTGCTTGATCATGTATCGGAAGAGTATCGCAGGAATCCTGGAGTTCTTGCGGGTTGCGCAGCACAGAACCTTTTCCTTAAGTTCTGGTTCTTAGGCAAGACTCCTCAGGCGACGCGGATGAACATGCTGGTGCAGTTGCCTCTGCTCGCCTTAGCTTTCGGTGGTTTTATCGTCTTATATAAGCAGGGACTCCTGCGAAACGCAGCCATAATCCTGCTGTACGTCGTGTACGTTCCGATCATCCACGCACCAATCATCGCTCATGCGCGCCACAGCATGTTAGTGGTCGCCTTCCTCGCAGTTCCGGCCGCCGTGTTCCTGGCATGGGCCTGGCATGTACTACAACGCAGTATTAACGGACACACAGGTTAAGGAGTGGGGGTAGCGAAAGAGATGGTAGGTGGTCACCTGTATGCACTAACTATCAGGCTACCAACTACTGCATGCACTGATCGCTGGTTACCTCATCCCTGTCTCTCACGAAGATGCCCCAACAGATCGCCACAATCCTTGCGAGCATTTGCATCATCGGTCTTTTTGTATTGGATCGAGACAGTAAGGCGCGAACTTCGAAGGCGCTTTGGATCCCCACCATCTATGTACTAGTCATCTGTTCCCGCCCGGTATCTTCGTGGCTGGGAGTCACGCCGCCGCTAGATGCGGTGTATGGCGACGGCATCTACTCGAGCCCAATCGACCAATTCGAGAGCCTCGGTCTGTTGGCGCTCGGCTTGATGATTCTCATTGCCAGAAAGAGGAAGGTCGGGTTACTGTTGCGGCGAAGCGGGCCGATCATGCTGTTCTACTCCTATGCCGCCCTCAGCATTTTGTGGTCTGACTTTCCGTATGCCACCCTCAAGCATTGGACGAAAGCAGTCGAAGACGTTGTGATGGTGCTTATCGTTTGGACCGATGGTGATCCGGTGATGGCAATTAAACGACTCCTGACACGCATCGGCTTCATCCTCATCCCCCTTTCGCTTCTGTTTTGCAAGTATTACCCCGACTTGGGGCGTGGATTCAATAAAGACTGGGAGACCCTTTACTTCGGAGTTACCGAGACGAAGAACTCCCTTGGGATCATCTGCCTGATCTTTGGCTTGGCATCGCTGTGGTGCTTTCTCGATGCTCATAGGGAGCGCAAGAGCACCGCCCGCAGCCGACGCTTGTTCGCCCACAGCATCCTGTTTGGGATCGTAGTAGTGCTGCTTGGGATGTCACATTCGATGACGGCGTCGGTGTGCTTGACGCTGACTGGCCTCGTCATGGTAGTAAGCCACCGCACGCCGCGCACGAACGTGACAAGGGTGCACTTTACAGTAGCAGCAGCTGTGTGTATTGCGTTTATCCCTTTGTTCGTCGCTCCGAGCCTCGTCCAGTCGTTGGGGAGGGACGCAACATTTTCCGGCCGTACTGTGATCTGGCACATCCTTATCGAATCTGTCCGGCACCCCTGGCTCGGGGCCGGGTACGAGACTTTTCTCATGGGGCCACGACTAGTGCAACTGAAAGCCATCATCGATAAAACTTTCCAGGAAGCTCATAACGGTTACCTGGAAGTTTGGCTGAACCTGGGCTGGATTGGTGTGTCGCTGTTTACTTTCCTCGTGATCACCGGTTACCAGAATGCGGTGGCAGCGTTTCGGCGGGATCCAGCCATTGGGAGTCTCCGTTTGGCTCTTTTCGTCGCTGTGCTGATCGAGGGCTTGACGGAAGCACCCTTCCGGATGATGTCGTCGACCTGGTTTCTCCTGCTTTGGGCCATGACTGACAATTCGATGGTTCGCCTGAGCCCTCGTCGCGATTGGCAAGGGCGCTCGCTGGGTGCGACGGGCTGGTCTGGTCCGCCTGCAATGCAAGAGGGCAAGTACACAAATGAATCTGAGATTCTCACTTCCGTATCAATACCCTCAGGTTCCATCGAAATGAATCAAACTGAGCCGACCGGATTGAGCTGGCGCTGAAGACACCGAATAACTAAGGGATCTATGAGTCGATTACGTGTTTTGCTGTTAGGGCCGGACTGCAATCCGGAAGAGGTCAGCATTCCTTTTGTTTCCTATTCTCACGCCGTAGCGCTCGCCCAACTCCATGATGTCACCTTAGTCGCTCGGTCGACCGTCGAGGACAGTCTGCGTCGCGCAAAAGCGCCCTTTCGCGCCATCGAGGTGGTTCGGATGCCACTGCTGGACCGCATCTTTGCGTGGAGTTTTCGCTGGATGTTCAAATGCAACTATGACAGTCAGGCGGTAACCGCCTTCAGGTATCCATTTTCTATCGCGTTTGAATGGCGCGCCTGGCGACAGTTGCGGCGCCGCATCTTTACGGGCGAGTTCGATGTCGTACTGCGTCTCGTTCCGATGTCGCCTGTATTGCCTAGTCCTTTCGCCTTCTTCCTGCGCAAGGGTCCCATACCATTCGTGATCGGACCGCTCAACGGCGGTCTGCCTTGGCCTCCTGGTTTTAGCCAGCTCGACATCCAAAGGGAATGGATTTCAGGCTTCAGAAACCTGTACTGGTTTCTACCTTTTGCCCGGTCCACCTATCGCTATGCGGCAGCCATCATAGCCGCGTCGTCTCAAACGTATTCCGAGTTTGCCGCGTACAGCGACAAACTGTTTTTTGTCCCGGAGCCTGGCATCGGCGGCTCCGTCTGTTCCGACGACTTACGCAAGCCGGAACCAGGCGTCAAACTAGAGCTGATTTTCGTTGGTGGCTTGGTTCCCCGGAAGGCCTGCGATCTTGCATTGCGTGGAGCTGCTAGTCTTTTGCGGAACGATTTGGCATGCTTCACCGTGGTTGGTGACGGCCCGGAACGGAACCACCTCGAGCAGCTCGCAAGATCGCTTGGAATTGAGAAGACGGTTTCCTTCTGCGGATGGCTCAGCCATGCAGATGTCTTGAGGCGCCTGCAAGCCGCTGACATAATGGTATTCCCATCCATTCGCGACAATGGCGCAGGCGTGGTTTTTGAAGCTCTCGCTAGTGGTGCTGTACCGGTGGTCGCCGACTTCGGAGGACCTGGTGATATCGTTCATCAACAGGTTGGGTACAAAGTGCCTCTTACGAATGAGAGCGATATGGTTTCGCGGATCGAGAAGATCCTGTCGGATCTAGCCGACAATCGGGACCTGCTGAATCGCTTACGCCAGCAGGGGATGTCGTACGCTCGAGAATGCCTAACCTGGGATGCGAAAGCACAGAGCACTACTCGAGTACTGACTTGGGCTGTGGGACGAGGGCTGAAACCCGATCTTGTGCCGCCGAAATTTCTGGATATGGAGTTGCGAGGTGAGCTTGAGAACATCCGCCCGACAGGGAACGGTCCATCAACAAGGAGGGCATGGCGCGCACAGCAGGCCTCCCGACGGCACGGAATTGAACCATGCTAGGGAGCGGCGGCACCCTATTGTCGGGTACTTCGACTAGGGACAAGAATGATTCCATTTGACGCAAGTGGCGCCTTTCGTCCTAGGGCTGGAAGCCACGAATTACGGCGCCTCGCCATTCGCGGCGCGGCGGCGACAGTATCGGCTTCGGGGCTGGCGCTCGCGGCCCAAGTGATCAGCACGGTGATCCTTGCCCGGCTGCTGACGCCGGCCGATTTTGGCGTCGTCACCATGGTCACCACCTTTAGCCTCCTCTTGGCCAGCTTTGGCCTCAATGGGTTTACGGAGGCGGTCATTCAGTTTGAAGAAATAGACCATTACACCGCCAGCAATTTGTTCTGGCTCAACTCAGGGGCTGGGTTGGTGCTGGCAATTGCGTTCGCTACGGCGGGGTCGCTGCTAGCGCGATTCTACCAAAATCCGCTGGTGGCGGATGTCGCCATGGGCCTGTCGGTGGGAATCGTCATTTCGGCGGCCTCCGTCATACACCTGGCTCTTCTAAAGCGCGCCATACTCTTCGCGGGAACCTCCACCAACGATCTCGTTGGCCGTATGGTAAATACAGCTGTTTCGATCCTGCTGGCCTTGAGAGGCTGGGGATATTGGGCACTAGTGGCAGGAATCGTTGCCCAACAGCTTAGTGTGACGGTCGGAGCCTGGTGGCTTTGCCCATGGATTCCAAGTTTGCCTCGGCGGACGGGCAAGACAGGCGCCATGGTCCGCTTTGCGGGAAAAGTCTACGGGAATTTCAGCGTCGGCTACTCAGCACAGAATATCGACAATCTCCTCGTTGGCTGGCGATTTAATGCGGTGGCCCTTGGATTTTACAAAAAGGCATATGACTTGTTCGCGCTCACTGCCAGCCAGCTCACTGCGCCTCTTAATAATGTCGCACTGGCAGCGTTGAGCGGGCTGAATCAGGACCATGTTCGCTTCCGGCGGTACCTCGCCAGCTCGCTTGGGATGGTTGCGTTCGCAGGCATGGCAGCAAGCGCCGATCTTACCCTGGTTGGTAAGGACGTGGTAAGGCTGATCCTTGGACCAAAATGGTCCGAATCCGGCAGAATCTTTGAAATATTTGGACCGGGAATCGGCGCCATGCTGCTTTGTAGCACCGTTGGCTGGGTCCATCTTTCCATCGGGAAGCCAGGGCGCTGGCTACGCTGGAGTCTGGTGGCTTTAGCGTTAACCGTCTCTTTGTTTCTGGCGGCGCTGCCCTGGGGACCTGCGGGAGTTGCCGCGGCGTGGAGCGTTTCCTATTGGACCCTGCTGATACCCGGCTTCTGGTATGCTGGGCGACCGATCGGGTTTAGTGTCTCAACTTTGATGGCCGCTATCTGGAGGTACACCGCCGCAGCGCTGGTGGCGGGCGCAGCAACTGCTGCAATCATCAGAGGCACGCCATTCTGGGCTACCCCTTCAAGCACGCGCGCTGCGCTGGAGGCAACCATCATCGTTTCAATGCTGTTTGTCATGCTTTATTTGGGCACGGTCATCCTTTTTCATCGAGGCCTGGGGCCGCTGCGCCAGCTTGCCAGTCTTCTGCGCGAGTTGGCCCCGTCACAGAAGGCCACAAGACCGGCCGCCGAAAGTGTTGGAGGGGACTAATGAGCCAGACCGGCAACCCACAGAGAAGCGGGTGCCGGCCACCTGGCAAGTCCGCGGAAAAGCTCACTTGCCTGCCTCGTGATCGCCGTCGGAGCCCGACTCCTCAGTTCGCGACTACTGTGCCGATGCCGTAAGTCCTGTAGGGCTCGCAGGTGTTCCGCTTGTTACGGAAGACGTGTAGCACTGGCTGGCATCGAAACTGAGTACACTGCCCGTTCCATCTGGCGGCCCTTTCATCACGTTTAGAAAGCAGTCCTGCGCCGGTATCGAGGTTGCATGAGACGCCCATGCGCTGCTCAATGTGCCGCCTGTGCATTGGCTTGAAGATGTCGCCTGATAACCGGCATAGGTTCCACTGCAGGTACCCACGTTGCCTGTGCTGACATCGGGTCCGACAGGAGGCCATGCTTTGGTGCTAGGCCACCATGAGGGCATCGAACCGTAGTAGAGGGAAGCCGGTAGCGTGTGCGCGAGAGAACCAAAGTACGATGATGTGAAATTAGCGTTGAGGTAGGGCACCGCAGCCGGAGACGCTTCCGTGGAATTCCATTGCACCGCCTTGTTTACCGTATCGTAGTTGCCCCAGCGCATTAGTGTAGTGCCCACCAACGAATCGCAGAAAGGGCTCCCAGACGCGCCCGTTCCGCAAACACCGATACCGCCAACGTCTGCCCAGCCAAGTTCGTAGATGCTGGAACCAGCATTAGGAGCGCCTGTTCCGCCCGTGGTGGATGTAGCGACGGCTTGATATTGGTTCTGAATACCCGGAGCACCTAACACATTGCCTACGATGTTGAATCCGCGCATGTAGCTGCGAATCTCAAACGGAACGAACCCAGTGGAGTAGCCTCCGCCCTGCCAACCGCCCAGTTTATTGCGATACATCGTATCCAGTGCGCTTGAACCCCAAGCAATATCGTCCCAAACACCAATGAAGTTGTTCCCCTCCCATAGGTTCATGTCGTTTGCGGTGTTGTGGGAATCGTAAGATGTTTGAAGAGAAAAGAGGTTCGTGGTCACATTATCGATCTCGAAATTGTAACCGAGCACATTCCCAGTACCGGCCCCGAACATGACCGGATTTGTGTTCTGCTGGAAGATATTGTTCTCTACCAAGTTGCCTGAGCCAATCTCGAATTCGATGGCGTAACTTTCGCTTCCGTGATTTTGGCCCTGGTAGAAATAGCTGTCCCGAACGACACTAAAACTCGATTGACCCAAGAAGATATGGTCTTTCGGTGCGTTGATCGAACGAACGCCCTTCACCCAGCACTCATAGCAGTTGTAGATGTTGATATTGTGATCGCCAATGGAAGTACCATCGAGAGTGAGATTCTCTAGGCCATCTTCCACCGCGTTCGTGAACCACCATCCTCCTGGAGATTGGGCGGATCGGATGTTGTTGAAATAAACACCAGGAGAAATGGTTACGGTGTAGGAGCCGTTACCGAGCGGTGTAACTCCTGTTATCCAAGTTATTTGTGCTTGGGAGTGCTCTGCACCGCCAATGATACGGCCATTCCCATTGAGACCGCCTTCATAGTTGCATCCCACCTGATTCCCGTCACAATGGTAGACTCCCCCGGTATCACTTGAATCGTTAGCCTGATCGAGGATAAGGATATTATTCATCGGCGGGGTGCCACCACAACTACTGAGCGTGATAGACGTACTACCCTGCGAAAGTCCACCCGTCCACAAGCATTGTGAGGTTCCGCTGGAAGGAAGGACGCTGCCGCTTCCATCGTAGGTGTTATCGCTCGACTCCAGGCATACTCCAGCAGCTTGCGTACCACCACATGCCTCCGCCATCAGGAAAATATAAGTGGAGTTTGCACCGGCGCCGCGGACGACCGTTTGATTGGATCCATCAGTTTTCCACCCGTTTGTGTAGTAGGTGCCTGCCGGTAGGTTGACGACATTGTGGGTCGAATTGCAAGACGCCAGCGCATTTTGAATCGCCGTGGTGTTGGCCGCAGCATTCCCCGAGCCGGTCGCAAGCGAGGGCTGCGTTGTGCAACTGGTCGAATAGCTTGGAATCGAAAAACCCGCTGAAGAGGTCCAATTGATGGCCCGCGAGGCGTCGAGAAACGTAGACGAACTCTGCGCAGAGGCACTAAGGCTGACTGCAGTTAGCAGGACAAGAACTCGGCTAGGCCGTCGCAAGGCCGCGAACACAACAAAGGTAATGACACTGAGGCCAAATGCAGCCAGCAAGAAGATAAGTCGGTGGTTCATTAAGGATTCTCCTGTTAACGCTTTCCCGGTGGTACGACAACACAGCCTCTCACCATCATCTGCTTCGGATCACTCATTACGGGTGTGATTCTGGGATACTAAAAGGCCATCGCCACGCCGATTACAGCTATAGACAACACCTCGGAGTGGATGCGTCCCTACAGAGCCCCCGTCTGTTTGGGAAAGTTTATCGAAAATAGACAATTCGTACATCCTACTAAAGTGTCAAAAAAAAACTTCAAACGGGTTTAATGTCAGCAAGTTATATCAACCATGCACAGCTTCAATCTTGAAATGCTCTGTTTTGGCGCAGTAGTCAAGTTTTGAATCTTTGGATTCATACACGCAAGATACTGGCCAAAGTGAAATCCAAGGTTACTTTGGTCGGTTTGCCAATAAATCGTTTGACTTGGCCGCTTGTTGGGTAAAATTTCAATAGGGAAGTAGGTTTAAAAGTTCTCTCCAACTGGGTAAATATTACCGAGCCGGGTATCAGAGGGGGAGCCCTCCAAGTTGAACCGCATTCTTCCCGCAGGCAGTGCGATCTCCTTCCCCTGCCATCTCTGACCCGTCCGTGAATCTCAGGGAGACGTCATGCTTGCGGAAGCCACGACTGCGAAATCGGAATACGGCCCGATCGTAGTCTGAGCGCATTGTGCTGGCTATTATGACCGGTTTGTTGCTGAGCTGAGGCAGCGTGGCCCAGCGTGCGCCGTGCGATCTTCGGATCTAAAGGGATGCCGGCCGATTCCTGGAAGAGGTTTTGCCCAAATATCCGATCCGCTTGCCGGCGGCGCAATTTACAAAAGTAAATGTTCGAAAGTGCCGCTTTCCACAATCGCTCAGAACGAACAATAGGTTCCATGACAAATAGAACCCTCAATACGGATAGAACACGATCGAACAGGGTTCCAATGAGGAGTACACATTGAAGATTAGTATCTTCGGCTTGGGTTATGTGGGAACGGTGTCGGCAGGATGCCTTGCGAACGACGGCCATGAAGTCGTCGGGGTAGATCCGCTTCTCACAAAGGTTGACCTGATCAATGCTGGCAAGTCTCCAATCGTTGAGGCCGGACTCGGGCAAATTGTGGCGTCGGCAGTCAGTGAAGGGCGCTTACGGGCCACATGTGATCAGAACCAGGCAATCCGGGATACGGATTTGTCCTTCGTCTGTGTCGGCACGCCCAGCCTGCCGAACGGCAATCTTGACTCGACGTCAGTAAGACGAGTCTGTGAACTTATTGGCGATGCGCTGAAAGAGAAGCAGACACGTCACACCATCATCATCCGCAGCACCATACTACCTGGCACGATGCGGAAAGTGGTCATCCCCGCCCTTGAACAACACGCTGGGAGGCAAGCCGGTGTGGGGTTTGGGATATGTAACAACCCGGAGTTTTTGCGCGAAGGATCCGCGGTAAGCGACTTTAAGTCACCCCCCAAAACAGTGATAGGAGAATTGGAGCAAGAGAGTGGAAACATCCTTGCTTCTCTCTATGAGGGCCTCGATGCACCGCTAATCAGAACGGATCTAGAGACTGCCGAAATGATTAAGTACGTTGACAACAGTTGGCATGCCCTCAAGATCGGATTCGCAAACGAGATCGGGAACCTGTGCGACTCGTTCGGTGTCGACGCCGAGGCTGTAATGAATATCTTCTGCCAGGATAAGACGCTGAATATCTCATCGGCTTATCTGAAACCAGGATTTGCTTTCGGCGGTTCGTGCCTTCCCAAGGACTTGCGCGCGCTTTCTTATCAGGCGAAAATGCACGACCTGCAGCTTCCTATTCTCAACTCGGTTCTTCCCAGCAACGAAATGCAGATTGCGCGGGGAGTCCAGCTTGTGACGGACAGCGGACACTCACGCATTGGAATCCTGGGATTCAGCTTCAAGGCAGGAACAGACGATCTTCGTGAAAGCTCTGTCATCGAAGTCATCGAGCGGCTCATCGGGAAGGGCTATGACCTGCGAATTTATGACCGCAACGTGAATCTTGCGGCGCTGGTCGGCGCCAACAGAGATTTCATTCTCAATCGCATTCCGCATATTTCGCGGCTGATGGTGCGCACCGCAGACGAGGTGCTGGCTCACGCGCAAACAATCGTGATCGGCAACCACGACCCGGAATTCAGTCAAATCCCGTCCAGACTTCGCGAGGATCAGCGCCTCGTTGATTTTGTCAGAATCACTCGCCCAGGGAGCCTGAATGTCAAGACCCAGCTCACTTTTGCCTGAATCATTGTCAACACCGTCTTCAGTGGCTACCGCAAGGACCGACATTTATGAAGCGATCGAAAGACTATATCACTGGCTCGAAAAACATGATTATCGCGCCTACGATACATTCGACGGCTTGAATGCAAGGTTCGCCCGCCCGTTCACGTTCAACAACCCACTGCTTCGCATTGTGCTCCAACAGGGGGTGCGACGGTTTCCTCTGAACCTGCGTCCGCTTTTGGGCATCGCGCCGGAACGTTCTACCAAGGGCATGGGTTTCCTTGCTCGAGGATTTATCCGTCTTTACCAGACTACGGGCGAGGTGATCTGGAGGAATCTTGCGGAATCGATGCTGCTGTGGCTCGTTAAAAATCAGTCGCCCGGTTATAGTGGAGCCTGTTGGGGTAATCATTTCGATTATCAATCGCGCAGCATCTTTGTCACCAAATTATCGCCTTCAGTCGTGTGGACGTCATTGATTGGCCACGTCTTCATCGATGCTTTTGAGGCATTTCAAGAAGAACGGTATCTTCAGACTGCGATCAGCGCCTGTGAACATATCGTGCGCGACCTCGGCGCTTATCGTGAAGGGGACGCACTCTGCATCCATTACTTTCCCACTTCCACACATCAAGTGCACAACGCAAATACATTGGGTGCCAGCCTGCTGGCCCGGGCCGCCTCTTACACGCACAATGATGCTTGGCGTGAACTTGCCGGAAAAGCCATTCTATATACGGCGAAGTATCAGAGGGAGGATTTCTCCTGGTTCTATGGTGAAGCTTCGAATCTGCGCTGGGTCGATAACTTTCACACGGCTTATGTTCTGGATTGCTTCAAGTGCTATGGCGAAGCCACTGGCGACGATCGTTTCGATCAGCAGCTGATGCATGGTTACCAGTATTGGAAGAAGACATTCTTTCTCTTTGACGGGACGCCCCGTTATTATTCCCATAAGACTTTACCGCTGGATATTCAGTGCTCGTCGCAGGCCATCGATACTCTCGTTTTCTTCCGTGACAGGGATCCCGAGAGCCTGTCTCTGGCGTTGAGGGTAGCCCAATGGACGATCGAACATATGCAGGCCCCGTCGGGGTACTTCTATTACCGCAGGTATTCGCGCTGGATCGTGAACAAGACCCCTACACTCCATTGGGGTCAAACTACAATGTTTTGTGCACTGGCCAGCTTGTACAAGGCGCTCAGCACTGAATAACGACCGAACACTCTTGTTCAAATTCACTCCATGAAGCTTATCGAAGCTCTTAAAATTGCGCAGCATCCAGTCGATGATGCAACGATGTGCCTCCGCGTATTCTTAGCATGCGGTTTCACACCGCTGCACCTGCAATCGTTCCTGACGGCGCATCTTCGCGTCCGTAGGCGCGACATCCGTCCGGACATTCAAACTGGCCTTTTCGGCGATCTGGTAGGCAATATCGAGCGATTGGACTCATCTCGAATCGACGTTCTGGCGGTAACGCTTGAGTGGCCCGACCTCGACCCGCGTCTTGGAGTTCGCAGCCTCGGAGGCTGGCGCCCCACGGACCTGGTAGACATTATGGAATCCGTAGAAGTAGCCGCAACGCGCCTGCAGCACGCGCTGGAAGTGACCTGTCGTGAAGTACCAGTTGTTGCATGCATGCCAACGCTCCCGCTGCCGCCTGCCTTTATCACGCGCCCCTTGCAAATGGGCTCACAGGAAGCACAACTCCGTCGCGTTGTAGCCTCGCTCGTTGAGTCCTTGTCCCATCTCCCATTAATTCGGATCGTCAACGAGCAAGAATTGGCCCTGGCCTCCGCGCCTGTGGACCGCTACAATGTCAAAGCCGATTTGCAGACCGGGTTTCCGTACTCTTTGGCGCATGCTTCAAAATTGGGAGAGATCCTTGCTGGGCTTATCGAAGACCGCCCACCTATGAAGGGGCTCATCACCGATCTCGATGACACTCTCTGGTCCGGAATTGTCGGTGATGACGGAGTTGATAGAATCTCGTGGAATCTTGACGGCCACTCCCAGATGCACGGTATCTACCAGCAATTCCTTTCGTCGCTGGCCGCGGCTGGGGTCCTGATTGGTATTGCCAGCAAGAACGACGAGGAGACGGTCGCGCACGCCTTCCAGCGTTCGGACCTGTTGTTGTCGCAAGACGATATCTTCCCGCTAGAAGTCCACTGGTCGCGCAAATCGGAATCGGTACGGCGCATTCTTACGACGTGGAACATTGGTGCCGACGCGGTTGTGTTCGTCGATGATAACCCCGCAGAGATTGCCGAAGTACAAGCTGCATTTCCGGAGTTGCTCTGTCGCCAGTTTCCTAAAGATGATCCTCGTGGAATATGGATGCTGCTGAAGGAGCTGCGCGATCTGTTTGGCAAGTCCACCGTTTCGAAGGAGGACATACTCCGTACGAGGAGCATTCGAAACGCAGGCGTCTGGCGGAACCAGGACAGTGCGCGTGAAACGTCTTCGGACGATTTCCTCCAGTTGGTCGACGCATCCCTGGTCTTTGACTACGGGCGCGCAACGGAAGATACCCGCGCACTGGAGCTGGTGAACAAAACGAACCAGTTTAATCTGAACGGCAAGCGATATACCGAATCGCAGTGGCGGCAATTCCTCGCCGATCCAACGGCATTTGTGCTCACAGCCGGGTACGAAGATAAATTCGGAGCCCTCGGGAAAATCGCAGTCCTCCTGGGAACCGCGCATAGCAATGGTATTCATCTTTACACTTGGGTCATGAGTTGTAGGGCATTTTCCAGGCGCATCGAGCATCAATGCCTCCGCTATTTCTTCGAGGAACGTGGAGCAGATCAGATCACTTTCGAATTCATGGCTACGCCTCGAAATGGTCCGATACGGGAATTCTTGACGGGCCTAGTTGACTCCCCGCTCCCGTCTCCTTTAAGCCTGACGAAAGAGAGCTTCTCAGCCAAAGTTCCGCCTTTGTTCCACCGTGTTGAGGTGAGTTCTCATGTCTAATCTGGAAGATCGTCTGACCTGCTGCTTTGCTTCAGTGTTTCAGGGACTCACCGAAGCAGAGATCCGGAACGCCAGCACAGAATCCATCGGAATCTGGGATTCTTTGTCCACGGTCACGCTGGCCGCTGTCATTCAGGAAGAATTCAACCTGGAGATCGATGTGGAAATTCTTCCGAAGCTTGACTCCTTCCAGGCGTTCCGGGATTATCTGCATTCAGCGCTTCCTGCGCTTCGATAGGAAGGAAGCATGAGAGAGTTTCCCTTACGCGGCTTCGTCAATCGAATCTTCCAGCAGATGGCGCGAATGGCTCCCGGAGCCAAATCGGTGCGCGTTGCACTGCATCGCGCTCGCGGTGTAAGTGTTGGCAAGAACGTCTGGATCGGTTACGACGTCGTGCTCGACACTTCGCGGCCCTTCGCCATCACACTGGAAGACGAATGCGTGCTTAGTTTGCGTGTCACCGTGCTGGCTCATTTTCGAGAACAGGCCGGTGTCATCATCGGACGCGGCGCTTTCATTGGCGCCGGCGCTCTGATTCTTCCCGGAGTTGTTGTTGGTGAGGGCGCCGTGGTCGCGGCTGGCAGCGTAGTCACTCGATCAGTCCCTCCGTTCACCATGGTTCAAGGCAATCCGGCGGCTCCGGTGGCCAAGTGTGGGATTCCGATCGGACCTACCACCACGATGAAAGAGTTCTCCCGGCAGCTCCGACCCATCTCCCGCAGTTTGTCGAAGCCGGTCACGGTGCGTACTGAGAACGAAGCTCGCAGCGTGGGAGCAAGGGAAGAATCATGAAACTGGTGGTCCCGTACATTGGCGAGATCCGGACAGTAGATGCCCGTATGGTTCGCCTGGCCGAGTTTCTTGGTATTGAGTGCCAGTTCCTTCCATTGGCAAAACCCGTGCCGCAAACGGCGAGTTGTCTCGGTTCGGAAATTACTGATCGAGCCACGTGCCTTGTGCTGAACCCGGACGTCATGAAGGAGTGGATGGACGGAGAACCTCCTTCGCCGGAGTTCGTACTCTCTCTTCTTTCGGTATTTCACCACGTGCTTGTCTATGCCGTTCGTCCGGATCCTTTCGATTCCAGACTTATTGCTGCTCTTTCTGGTGGTTGTTTTCAAGCAGTTCGCGAGGTTCAGGATTACTGCGCCCCCTATAACATCGCATCTGACTCCCGAGACATTTGCGATTCCTTTGCGGGGCTTTCCTTTGGGTTGGCGAATCGAGGGAACGATCGAACCTTTGTTAGTAGCGATACCGACTGTGCGAAAAAGCTTATTGCAATTGGTCACGATGCATTCCTCACTGAAATGAAGCGAGAAAATACCAAAATTTTCTTGTTGGGCAGTGAGAGCGTTGCAGATATCGATGCCGAAGTTGGCGAAGCGTGGTTTACGGAGTATTTCTCCCAGTTTGTGCCCCACGCCATGGTTCTGCGCCACATCTTCGGCGAGCAGTGCTGGCGCCCTGCTCGGAACTATGCTTCTGTGGTCGTCGATGATCCGCTTCTGAGAGCAAACTATGGTTTTCTCAATTTCGAACGCCTGCTCTCGCTTATGAAGCAGCATAATTTTCATACCACTATCGCTTTCATTCCTCACAACTTCCGCCGCACCTCCCCGAGGATAGCCGCGGCTCTTCGTGAACACGCCGCACGTCTTTCGCTTTGCTTTCACGGGAACGATCATACCGCGGCGGAGTTCGCGTCAACCGATTCGGTTCTGCTCAACACCATGCTCCAGACCGCTGAAGAGCGAATGCGAGTACACAGTGAAACGACTGGGCTCCGTTGCGACCGGGTCATGGTCTTCCCGCAGGGGCAGTTCTCTGTCAAAGCGATGGCAGCACTGAACGCCCGCAATTTCGATGCCGTAGTGAACTCGGTGCCGTATCCGCGGCACCAGTCGGTGCGGCTTACTTTACGTGAACTAGCCCTACCCGCCGTCCTGCGCTACTCCGGATTTCCGCTATTCCTTCGTAAAAACAGCCTCAAAACCCAGGACACCGAAATCGCGTTTAAACTCTTCTTCGGAATTCCGATCCTGATTGTCGAACATCACGATATCTTTGAGAATCCCCAAAATCTAATCGACGCAGTGACGCGCATCAATGCGGTCGCACCCGGAATTCGTTGGTCAAGTGCGGGTGAGGCGGTCAGCGGCTCGATCCTCCGCCGGCGAGTGTCCAACGGCCCGCTGGAACTAAAAGCGTATGCTCGCACCATCCTCGTTGAGAACAATTCCGCGTCCCCGAAGCGCATCCTTATTGAATGGGATTACCCCGATCCACCATGCTCCTTGGGGGCTGTACACCGAAATGGATTCCCGTGCGACGGATTTGAAGTGGTTGATTCCCGAATTCGCTTTTCGGCAGTGCTCGATCCTGGTATTTCAGAGACGTTTTCAATTCGTCACCGGCCTAGTGACACACTTATGGCACGATTAGGTTTCCGTTATCGCACTGGCGCGTTCGTGCGCAGAAGACTTTCAGAGATAAGAGACAACTACGTCAGCAAGAGCCCTGCGCTTCTGGCCGCTACCAAAACCCTGCAGCGACGTTTGCATCGCTGATGCGATAGATAATTCACTACGTTTTGCTTATTGCCCGACGAGCTTGCCCATGACGAGGAAAGTCCTGATTATTGTTGAGAACCTGCCTGTCCCTTTCGACACTCGTGTCTGGAAGGAAGCGCGTGCTCTTCGTGAGCATGGATACGAGGTCACCGTGCTCTGTCCTCGCGGCAAGGGGTTCACCAAGGCTCACGAAGTCCTCGACGGCGTCCACATCTACCGCCACCCTATGCCACCGGAAGGGAACTCTCCGTCAGGATATGTGCTGGAATACACCTGCGCGCTATTCTGGGAGTTCCTCTTCGCATGGTGGATCTTCCTGATGCGCGGCTTTGATGTCATCCAGGGGTGTAATCCCCCTGACAATATCTTTCTTGTCGCGCTTCCTTTCAGGATCTTTGGAGTCAAGTATATCTTCGACCACCACGATGCAAACCCTGAGTTATACCTTTCAAAGTATGAACGGCGCGATATTTTCTTTAAGATCCAACTTTGGCTGGAGAAGCTGACCTATCGCTCTGCGTCTCTCGTGATGGCAACAAACGAGAGCTACAAAGCTCTGGCCCTGGACAGAGGCAACCTCAATGAGAGTGATGTGTTCGTGGTTCGAAACGGCCCGGATCTTGAAACGTTTAAGCCTGTTCCTGCACAACCGGTTTTGAAGCATGGAAAGGCCTACCTCGTCGGATATGTCGGCACCATGAGTATCCAGGAAGGACTTGACATCCTCATCGATGTTGCAGCGGAGATCAGGGCTCGCGGTCGAGCGGACGTTCACTTCACCTGCGTGGGAGGGGGACCCGGTTTGCCGGTATTGCGGCGCATGGTCGAGGAACGCGATCTCGGAGAGATGATGAACTTCACTGGCCGCGTTCCCGATAGAGAACTGTTGGAGATTCTTTCTACTTCGGACGTCTGCGTGAACCCTGACAAGCCGTGTGAAATGAACAATATCTCCACGATGATCAAAATTGCTGAATACATGGCACTTAGCAAGCCGATCGTTCAGTTTGATTTGAAGGAAGGGCGTTTCACCGCCGGCGAGGCTTCACTTTACAACGATGGGAAGGATCTGGTGAGTGATTTTGCCAGCAACATTCTATGGTTACTCGAGCACCCCGAGGAACGAAGGCGGATGGGGAAATACGGGCGTGAGCGAGTCGAGAACCATTTGTCATGGGAGCACTCTGTAGGTAACCTGCTGGCGGCGTACGGTAGGGTTTTTGAGAAGATGGGTCGGATGCATCACAATTCTCCAAGTACAATCGATGCCAACTCATACATTTCGCCGATCTCGGCGAACCCGGAACGAGGGCCAGCCCAAATCAGTACAGATCGGGTGGAGGGATAGTGCCACTAGCGGACGTTCAATCTGAGGAAATGACCGAAATCGCAATCATCGGAGCCGGTCCCTATGGGCTTTCGATTGCCGCTCATCTGGCGGCGCGCAACATCTCTTTCCGCATCTTTGGCGATCCGATGGGCGCCTGGTCAAACCAAATGCCGAAGGGGATGCTGTTAAAGTCGGAAGGTTTCGCTTCTTCTCTCGCTGATCCCAAGTCTCAGTTCACGCTCGCTCACTATTGCAGGCAGGAAGGTCTGGCATATGAAGACACAGGCCGCCCCGTCCCTCTAGGAACCTTTGTCTCCTATGGATTGGCTTTCCAGAAAAAATTCGTGCCCAATCTTGAGAATAAGATGGTGGTCTCAGTGCAGCAGTGTCCAGTTGGCTTCGATCTGAAGCTAGACGACGGAGAAAGGGTGCTCGCACGCAAAGTAGTCGTAGCGGTAGGTATATCGCATTTCGAGCAGATCCCCGATGTTTTGTCTGCCCTTCCTGAGAATTTCGTCAGCCACAGCTCGGCACACAGCGACCTTGAAGGCTTCCGAGCCCACCAGGTCGCGGTGGTTGGAGCCGGCGCATCCGCTCTAGACCTGGCGGCTTTGCTCCATGGCATCGGCGCTTCGGTCCAGTTGGTCGCCCGCAGCTCCGTAATCCGGTTTCATGACCCACCTCAGCCACGGTCTCTGGTCGATCGGCTGCTGAAACCAACAACCGGCCTCGGAGCGGGAATGCAGCTGTACTTCTACGTGAACGCTCCTCGCATGTTCCGTCGGCTCCCGAAGCAAGTCAGACTTGATCGTGTTCGCAAAACACTTGGCCCAGCTCCAGGCTGGTTTATCAGAGACCAGGTAGTCGGAAAAGTGCCCTTTCACCTCGGCGTTGATATCGCCGGTGCCAGTGTCCAGAATGGCCGGGTGAGCCTGCAGTTAAGGGATGGGGAAGGAAATCAGACAACGCTTGAGGTCGACCATGTGATCGCAGCTACAGGGTACCGCATTGATCTCGAGCGGCTAAAATTCCTCAGGCGAGAAATGCTTGAGAGAATCCGTTTAACCGATAAGTCACCGACTCTGTCCAGCGCTTTTGAGTCTTCCGTCCCGGGCCTCTATTTCGTTGGTGTGGCTGCCGCAAACACATTCGGGCCCCTTATGCGTTTTGCCTATGGATCTCGCTTTGCGGCACGACATCTGTCCCGACACCTGGCAAAAACGGTCTATGGCGGGTCGATGCTCTACAGCAAAAATTCGGAAGGGACCAGACGCTCAAACGCACGTGATTCCGTATTCCTCTAACCACCGGGCCAAATCAACAACACACTGAATCTGAAAGGACACACTTTGGTTTGTCCCAGAATTCTGTTGACAGATACCACTCGCTGGTCGGTCGCCCCGCGTCTGGCAATCGCATTTTGCAGAATGGGCTGCAACGTCGCAGCACTCTGCCCAGTGCCAGGTCATCCGGTCCAAAAGGCGAGCGGTGTCGCGCGAATCTTCCATTACGATGGATTTCACCCAATCGCTTCTCTGAGAGCTGTCATCGAGACATTCGATCCCGACGTTATTGTTCCTTGCTGCGACCGCGGTGTTCAGCATCTGCACGAATTGCATGCTATTTCCCAATTGCAGGGGGACGCAGGGAAAAAAGTTGCGGCTCTGATTGAGCGCTCGCTGGGATCAGCCGATAGCTTCGCGATTGTCTCAAGCCGCTGCGAGCTTCTTAAAACGGCGCGCTCTGAAGGTATCTCGGTACCGAAGATGAGCGCCATCGACAGCGTTGCCGATCTGAAACGCTGGAGTGCCACGTCTGCCCCACCTTGGGTGATCAAAGCTGATGGCACATGGGGCGGCCGTGGAGTCAGAATCGCGCATACCAGAACTGAGGCTGAGCACTGCTTCCTTGAATTGACGGAGCGCGCGGGCGTGGTCGAACTGATCAAAAGGGCGATTCTTAATCGCGACAGAGACTGGGTACTGTTCGACTGGAGACGCTCGCGGCCCGCAGTGGTCGCTCAGTCCCTGATTAACGGACGTCCGGCAAATTGCGCTGTTGTCTGCAGGCGGGGAAAGCTTCTGGCGGCGATTGCCGTTGAAGTCATACGAGCACAAGGACAGACCGGGCCGGCCACAGTTGTGCAGGTTGTCGAAGGTGCAGAAATGATACGTGCTGCGGAACTGATCGCTCGTCGACTCGGCTTGTCCGGGTTCTTCGGGCTGGATTTCGTCATCGAAAATAGTACCGGGGCAATCTATCTCATCGAGATGAATCCGCGGTGTACTCCTCCCTGCTCTGTGCCCCTCGGCGAGGGACGCGACTTGGTAGCTGCTATGTGGGCGGATTTGGCAGGCCAGCCGCAGCCTCACAGCCAGTCTGTAACCAGCAAGAGCAAAATTGCATATTTTCCCCAGGCACGGGCTCGCAAGGGTGATACTCCAGACGCTCTGCTGGATGCGAGTTACAACGATATTCCCACCGAAGAGCCGGAATTGATCCAAGAACTCCTTCACCCCTGGCCGGAGCGAAGCGTAGTCGGCCGGCTGGTTGATCTGGCTCGACGGAGGCACGCTCTGAAAGAAACGGCGGCGGTCTTTGCTGACGCGGCGATCTCTGGCCCCACCGCGGTCATGGTTGACCAGGCGACTCCGCACGTGTAGTTAGATCTAATGATGTTCGTCAGCTGGGAAGCGTTGCTGCACGGAAGTGGTGGCGATCCTTCAGGCAAAGCATTAGGGTGTCTCCATGGTGAAATCAAATACCAGCTTTCTCAGAACCTGTATGAACTCAAGAATCCTGCGAAAGTGTCTCGGAGCGTACTTGTTTCAGGCAAAACGAACCTGGAAGCATCTCCCTCCTGCCGTGCAGCATCATCCAATAGGCATCGCTTACGGCAGACATTTGGATTATCTAGTGCGTCTCCATGCCGACCGAAGGCAGTATTTCGCCACATTCTTTCTGCGAAATAAGGCCGAACTAGAGCTAATGCGCCGTCTCCTTGACCAGAGGCCTCATGGCTCCCGTCTGAACATGACAGTATTGGCGTGCAGCAAGGGTGCTGAGGTTTATTCCATTGCTTGGGCGATCCGCTCCGCACGGCCGGACTTGCAGCTTAACATTCATGCGGTTGACATTTCTCAGGAAATCGTAGACTTCGCCGCAAAAGGAGTCTATTCGCTCGACATCTCCGATGCCACGGACTCGCTAAATCAGGAAGCTGCCCAAAAAAGGGGAAATGTCAGCTGGAATACTTCTAAGGATCAGAACGCGTGGATGTTCGAGCGTATGTCCAAAGAGGAGTTGGATGGGATGTTCGAGGTTGATGGCAAGCAGGCAATCATTCGATCTTGGCTTAGGCAGGGGATCACTTGGTTGTGCGCGGACGCTGGGGATTCCGGATTGCGCGCAACGATAGGCCCACAAGATATCGTCGTGGCCAATCGGTTTCTCTGTCACATGGAACCGACGATTGCCCAAAGCTGCGTGCGTAACATCGGGCGATTGGTCAGCCCAGGTGGGTACATTTTCGTTTCGGGCATCGATCTGGACGTGCGAACAAAGGTCGCACTCGAAATGGGTTGGAAACCGGTTACAGATTTTGTCCGGGAGACTCACGAGGGCGATACTTCCATCAGACGCGGCTGGCCGTTGGAATATTGGGGCCTTGAACCATTGGACGACCGTCGGCCTGACTGGCAAATTCGCTATGCTTCAGTTTTTCGGATTGGCGAGGCGCCATGCCAATACGTCGAGCTTGCTAGTGCTGAACGAGCAGGGAGGTAGAACAACTGCATGCAATTCACGGAAACCGGGATCTCCGGCGTGTGGGTAATCGATCCAATATCCCACGAGGATGAGCGTGGACGCTTTTTTCGAGCTTGGTGCTCCCGGGAATTCGCCGAGCACGGCATTAGCTTCCTTCCCGTGCAGGCGAATATGGGATTTAGCGTGCGCAAGGGTACCGTTCGCGGAATGCACTTCCAGGTCGAACCCGCGCTCGAGGCCAAACTAGTGCGCTGCACAAGAGGGGCCATGTTCGATGTGGCACTCGACCTTCGTCCGGATTCACCATCTTATGGCCAATGGTTCGGTACAGTATTGAGCGCGGAGAATGGTCGTTTACTATATGTGCCCGAGCGTTGTGCTCATGGATACCAGACCCTAGAGGATTCCACCGAAATGTACTACATGACCTCGGGCCTCTATACCCCAAAAGCCGCAGGCGGCGCGCGATTTGACGATCCTTCATTCGGGATCGACTGGCCTGAGATTGTCACTGTGTTATCTGAACAGGATCGGAACTGGCCACTCGTCGAGCGATAAAAGTAAGCATGAACAAACACAGGCCTAGCGGGAGGTAATCTTGGATAACAAAAGCGAAACTCAAGAGAAAATCCCTTCTCCGAAGGAAAATATGAGTACGACGGGAGCGGCAATCCCCAAGCATATCATTCAAACTGGTAAGTCGATCTCGCAGTCTACGCGGGTTCGCGCCATGATGTCGAACATCCGCTTGCTGAACTCGGACTATGAATACCTTTTCTTTGACGATCAACAGGTAGACAAATTTATCACTCAAGAGTTCCCAAAGTATCGAACTGTGTTCGATACTTTTCGCTTTCCGATCCAACGGTATGATTTCTTCCGGTACCTGGCTGTCTACCGGTATGGTGGGTTCTACTTTGACTTGGATGTGCTGCTAGCCTCGAATCTCTCAAGCTTGCTGGAGTCTGGCTGCATCTTTCCATTCGAAGGGCTCACGTATAGTCATTTTCTCCGTACTGAGTACCAAATGGATTGGGAGATCGGGAACTATGGGTTTGGTGCCACTGCTGGGCATCCTTTTATTGGTGCAGTCATCGAGAATTGCGTGCGTGCCCAAAAAGATCCCGTATGGGTCGCACCGATGATGCACCGGGTACCGCTATTATCAAAGTCAGAATTCTACGTTCTATACACGACTGGACCGGGCTTAGTTTCGCGGACGTTGGCTGAGAATCCCGAGCTAGCTAGGTCGGTAAGAGTTCTCTTTCCCGACGATGTATGCGATATGACGAATTGGAACTGCTTTGGGAATCTCGGCGTTCATCTAATGGATGCGTCGTGGCGCGTCAAAAAAGGAAGAGTTCGCAGGAAACTGGCGTTGAAATGGGAGGAGTGGAAATTGAGTGGGCTTCTGAAACGAAGCGCTGTTTGGGGAAAAACGAGACAACACAGTTACCCGGGCTGAGTCATTCGAAGAGATAGTTTCATGAAAATTCTTAGACGTCATCTATTCGAGCCCTCCGTTGTGCTGCACTAACGGCTGATTCTTGACCTCGTTGATCTGGCAGGGATTTTTCTTGTCCTCCGATTCCTCAGTGATCTAGACAGTTATTCATGAAACATATTTGCGGCTCTAATAAGAAAGGAATAGCTTGTGTGCGACACGTCGATGGCTCCTCAATCTCACAAGTCACGTACACTCATTTTTTCACTGAGAAACATCTTTAGAAACGATCTGTTTCGCTGTCCATTATATGAATTTGAAGATATCGTTTCTCAGATTGATCATGCCGAGATTGTGGCACCACAGGGCGATCCTTTTAGTCGGCGCAATCAATTTGCCAACCGCCTGGCGTTCCACGCCCCGATCACTTTGAAGTCAGGTCTTCAGAAACTCGAACCCAATAAGCATTATGACCTCTTTCTGGCGGTATGCGGATCCCCAAGGGACCTGATAATGGTTGACGCCGTTAGCCATCTGAAAGATGCGTGTACAACCAAAGTTTGTTTGATGGATGAGCTGTGGGTCAAACAAATGGACAACCACCGATATTTCTTGGACGTCCTTAAAGGATTTGATCTTGTTGTGCTCTACTACAGTCAGAGCGTTGACGCCCTTATCGAACGAATCGGAACTAGATGCGTCTTCCTTCCACCTGGAGTGGATAGCGTTCGTTTTTGCCCCTACCCAACCAACCCCAAGAGAGTGGTAGACGTCTATAGCGTCGGGCGCCGATCGCAGATAACACATCAAGCACTATTGAGAATGGTTGACGAATGCGGTACGTTCTATCTTCACGATAGTATCGCCGGACTCGAAGCCATTAGCCCGAAAGAGCACCGGCTTCTCTTCGCAAACATTGCTAAGAGAAGCAGATACTTTATCGTGAATCCCGGGCTAATTGATCGACCGGACAGGCGAGGCAGTCAGATTGAGATAGGCAATAGATATTTTGAAGGAGCCGCCGCCGGTGCAATCATGATCGGGGAGGTTCCAAAGAACGGAGAGTTTGAGAAGTTGTTTGACTGGCCCGACGCTGTGCTTCCTCTCTCTTATGACTCTGACAACATAGGTGCACTAATCAGCGATCTCGATCAACAACCGGAACGACAGGAGAGCATTCGGCGAACCAATGTTATGCAGGCACTGACAAGGCATGATTGGGTGTATCGCTGGGAAGCAATTCTTAGCAGCGTCGGTCTTCAAGCAATGCCAGAGCTGTCACAAAGGAAAGAACTCCTTACGAACCTCGCTAGGGCGGTCTCATACGCCGACTCGGTAGCGTGACCGGGCGCAACGATTCGAAGCACTGCCGGCGGTCCGTAACCTAAAATGCATCGCACGCGCCACTTTTCGCGCGCTGCTAATCAGCCAGCCCAATACACTCATACGCGCGATTTCGATTTTAAGTCATCAGGCGAGAAGTCTTTGACAAAAGCAAATACAAAAATAGCACTTCTGAATCACATCGGTGGGGGAAACCTCGGCGATGACGCAACGCTGGCTGCGATCATCCAAAACATTAGATTGCGATGGCCCTATGCCGAATTACACGCCTTTACGATGAACCCAGATGATACCGAGGAGCGGCACGGGATCCCTTCTCATCCGATCAGAAGACAGACCTGGAGCATAGAGAGCGATCCGAAAAGTACTGAGGCTACATTTAAGAAGACGTTGCGGTCTGCAGTGAGGAGATACAACTTCCTTCTGAGGCTCTCGAGAGGTATTAATGCACTGGCAATTCGCTTACCTCTCACCGTCATTCGCGAGCTTCTATTTCTGAATGAGTCGCGCCGGTGCATAAGACACTTCGATCTCTTGGTAGTCAGTGGGGGAGGTCAATTCACTGAACGTGATGGGCCTTGGGCGTTCCCGTACACAATTCTCAAATGGACATTACTTGCGAAGTCGTCCGGTATAAAATGTTTCATTTTGAATGTTGGTGCCGGGCCTCTTGAACATCCGCTAAGCAAGGTATTTACTTCGCGCGCCTTAGCTAGCGCTGCCTATGTCTCTTTTCGAGACGAGAAGTCTCAAGTGCTCGCTCATAAGATAGGGTTCTCAGGTAAAAGTCGAATATATCCTGACAACGTTTACGGTCTCGAAAGCTCTTCGCTTCCTGCAAAATCTGCTGAAGTCGAAATTGGGCGAATTGTCGGTTTCGCCCCGGTGCCTTATGGACATCCCCACATGCACCCTGCTGAAAGGGATTGGACAGTCTACAATAAATTTTTAGCTAAATGTACTACAGTATGCTCACGGCTACTCGCACGGGAGTATTCAGTAGTGCTCTTCGGTACTGATGTCGGCGTGGATACGTTGGTAAACGCAGATCTTCTGACAAAGCTTCGAAAGCAGAATGCTGTTAATCTGCCACGATATGAGAACACGAGAACACTGCAGAATCTGTTAGCGTCGATGTCGGCAATGGACTATGTGATTACGTGCCGCTTTCACGGTGTCGTACTTGCACACATCCTTAACAAGCCCGTTCTCGCGATTGCTCATCATCCGAAAGTTACGAACCTCATGAATGCTCTCGGACTGGAGAAATATTGTGTCGATATCGCGACATTTGACCCGGTCCGGTTAGCAGACACATTCGAATCTCTGGTAAGCGATACAGAAGATGTCAAAAGCAGTATGGCTGCAAGTTTGACGAAATATAGGGCACGGTTGGCAATTCAGTTTGACGATTTGTTTCCTTCCAAACCAGAGTGGAGATAGACCCCTTCCTACGATCTACTCCAAGGTCGGACATGGGCGATTGCCGGCCGAGATAACTGCAGCGCAAATGATAGGAGCCGAAAATGGCCCATCCGGTTGCATGCATTTATGTTGCTTGCCAATGATGATTGTTTGTAATGGCAGGTACCCTCCCAGCAAAGCCGGCTAGTTGATAATCCAAGGAGATCCAATTATGAAAGTTGTTCTGTTTTGTGGCGGACTTGGACTTCGAATTCGCGACGCTGAAAACATCCCGAAACCGCTGGTGCAGATCGGATACCGACCCCTCCTCTGGCATGTCATGAAGTACTATGCCCACTTTGGTCACAAGGACTTCATTCTCTGCCTCGGCTACGGCGCAGACGCAATCAAGAAGTACTTCCTCAAATATAACGAATGCATGTCGAATGACTTCGTTCTCTCCTGTAGCGGGAAGAAAGTCGAGCTGGTAAGCAGCGATATCGACGACTGGCGCATCACGTTTGTCGACACAGGGTTTAATGCCAACATCGGGCAACGCCTCAAAGCGGTTGAGCACTACCTCAAGGATGAGAGCGTATTTCTCGCGAATTACAGCGATGGTTTGTCGGACCTGCCACTTCCTGAGCAGCTTTCACATTTTCATGAGCAGGACAAGATCGCCAGCTTTCTGAGCGTGCTACCGAACCTCAGCTACCATGTAGTTTCTGTGGACGAGGAAACTAGCCTCGTCTCAGGTATTCACGCTATCACCAACGGCACAGTGCGCCTCAACGGCGGCTATTTCGCATTCAAACGCGAAATCTTCGACTATATCCGCGATGGCGAGGAGCTCGTGCTCGAGCCCTTCCAGCGACTGATCGAGGACAAGCAACTCATCGGTTATACCCACAATGGCTTCTGGGCTGGCATGGACACCTTCAAGGACAAGCAGCAACTCGAAGCGCTGTGGAGTAATGGCTCCGCTCCCTGGAAGGTGTGGACGACCAACGGCAACGGCAATGGCAATAGCAAGAACGACAGTAAGCTGAACAACGGACCGGAAATTTCGGAAATGCTCGAAACCGGCAGTACAAGCCTGTCCTCTGAAGTCATTCGCCATTGACTACTCTGCGATGAGGTGAAACCCTGGTCGCGATTCCAATCCCAAAACCCTTACGCCGACTGGCGGGGCTGGAGATTTTTGATGAATGTAGATACTGCACTCCGTCAGCGCGAAACAATGGGGAACCCCATTCGCGTGGGGCTGATCGGTGCCGGCGCCACCGGTCGCGCTATCGCCCTCCAACTAGGAACGCCCGTTCCCGGTATGCGCCTCATGGCGATCTGCAACCGGACTCGGGAGAACGGAGAGCGCGCCTTCCGTGAAGCAGGAATTGCCGAATGGTCGCAAGTGGATTCCACCGCGCAGGCAGCTGACACTATCCGCAGTGGCGTTCCTGTGCTCACGACCGATCCAGCGGTGCTCACCGGCTGCGACGCCATCGACATCCTACTCGAAGCGACCGGTACGGTCGAGGCCGCTGCGACGGTGGTCATCAATGCGCTCCGGCATCGCAAGCACGTGGTCATCGTCAACGCCGAACTTGATTCGCTCATAGGTCCTATCCTTAAGGCCAAAGCCGACGAGGCCGACGTAGTTTTGACCAACACCGACGGCGATGAGCCCGGAGTTGCAATGACCCTGGTGCGCTATCTCCGAACTCTCGGTCTGAAAGTCGTCGCGGCCGGCAACATTAAAGGAATGGTGGACTATTACCGTACGCCGGCAACACAGAAAGCCTTCGCCGAAAAGTACGATCAGGATGCGAAAAAGGTGACTTCCTTCGCCGATTCAACCAAGCTGTCGATGGAAACGACTGTGCTGGCCAATGCGACAGGATTTCAGGCGGGCCGTCGCGGCATGCACGGACCGCCCTGCAGCTATGTACGCGAGATCGGCAACCTTCTTCCCGCCGATCAGATGCTGGCGACGGGCCTGGTCGATTACGCGCTGGGTGCCGCTCCGCATACTGGAGCTTTCGCCGTCATCCATGAAGACAATCCGCTCAAGAAAGCACAGCTCGGCTATTACAAACTAGGAGACGGCCCATTCTACGTCTTCTATACGCCTTACCATTTACCGCACCTGCAGATTGGTTCTACGATTGGCCGCGCCATCGTGTTGCAGGATCCCACAGTTGCGCCGCTCGATGGTCCGGTTTGCGAGGTGGTCAGCATGGCCAAGCGCGATCTCAAAGCCGGTGAGCAACTGGATGGTGTTGGCGGCTTCTGCACCTACGGTCTTATAGATAATCGCCGTACCGCTCGCGAGATGAACGCGTTGCCCATCGGCCTATCCGAGGGCTGCATCTTACGCCGCAACGTTTCCAAAGATGCCGTGATCAGCTTCGAAGATATCGAAGAGCTGCCGCAGGGTGTCGCCTGGAATCTCTGGCAGGAACAAAACGCCCGCTGGCCTGTGACTGGGGCTCCGGCTCCTGCGCAGAACCGTGAACTCACCGTGAGTGCTGGATGAACCTAAACCGTTCCTTTTGGAAGGGCCGTCGCGTTTTCCTCACGGGACACACGGGGTTCAAGGGCAGTTGGCTTTCTCTCTGGCTCCATTCACTCGACGCCGAGGTCACCGGGTATGCGCTCGATCCGCCGACCGAGCCGAACCTTTTCACGCAGGCGCGGGTCGAGGGATGTCTCCACTCCCTTCGCGGAGACATCCGCGACTATCCGGCTCTGAAAAAGGCCATCGCCGAATGCCGCCCGGAAGTCATTCTGCACATGGCCGCGCAATCGGTCGTCCGAACTAGCTATGAGAATCCGATTGAAAATTACGAGACTAACGTCATGGGAACCGTCCATGTTCTTGAAGCAGCTCGCCAACTTGGCACGCCATGCGTGATCGTCAACGTCACCAGCGACAAGTGCTACGAAAACCGCGAGTGGATGTGGGGATATCGCGAAAATGAAACCATGGGCGGCAAAGATCCATACTCCAACTCCAAGGCATGTGCTGAACTCGTGACCTCCGCCTACCGCGATTCGTTCTTTCCGCCGGAAAACATAGAAAAACACGGCGTAGCCATTGGCAGCGCGCGTGCAGGCAATGCAATTGGTGGTGGTGATTGGACTGCACATCAGCTCATTCCCGATCTCATCCGCGCCTTCATGGCCGGCGAACCCTGTCAGATTCGTAATCCGGCCTCTTACCGGCCCTGGCAGTTCACCCTCGAGGCGCTGCGCGGTTATCTGATGCTCGCCGAGCGCCTAAGCAAGGATGCATCGACATTCGCAACCGGCTGGAACTTCGGCCCCGTCGATTCAGATGTCCAGCCTGTCTCCTGGATCGCGGACACGCTCGTCCGCCTCTGGGGACATGGCGCCTCATGGAAGCTTGACGGGCGGGCCAATCCGCATGAGGCCCGTGCACTTAAGCTCGACGCCACCAAAGCAGGTGCACTCCTTCACTGGCGTCCGGCGTTACCCTTGGCTGAGGCACTGGGTTGGATCGTCGAGTGGTACCGGGGACTCGAGCAAGGAGGCAACATGCGCAATCTCACGCTTGCTCAGATTCATCGTTACGAAGCGCTCATCGGCATGGAAAAGCCATAAGCCCGCAGTCTCTTATTTGAAGTTCTGTTACGTTTAGTACACACATAAAACCACATCGGAGAAACTGACTCATGTCTACCCCTAACATCGTGGTTATTGGCACAGGAATGGGAGCTTTCGGAGCCGCCCATTCCCTGCATCAGGAGGGTATTGCTCCAGTGATGTACGACAAGAACGGCTACTACGGCGGCCACACTATGTCGTTCCGATATGACAGCGGATTCCTTTTTGATGTCGGCCCCCATATCTCCTTTACCAAGGACACGCGCATACAAGAGCTGCTTGCCGACAGCGTCGGCGGCCGCTATGAGACGCTGCAGATCAATCTGAACAACTACTGGCGCGGCTACTGGCCCACGCACCCTGTCCAGCTGCACATGCACGGGCTGCCCGAAGACGTCATCATCAAGGTCATCAGTGACTTTGTCGAAGAGCGTTCCGCGCCCGAGAGACCGATCCGGAACTACGAAGACTGGCTCTACTCCAGCTTCGGCAAGACATTCGCCGAGTCGTTCCCGATGCAGTATACCCGCAAGTATCACACCACCACCGCGGCGAACATGAGCACTGACTGGCTCGGCCCCCGCATCTACCGGCCCAGCCTCGAAGAGGTGCTACGCGGCGCGCTCTCCGCATCAGCACCGCAGGTGCATTACATCACTCACTTTCGCTATCCAAGCGACGGCGGCTTCCGTCTCTATCTGAACAAATTTGTCCCGATGGGCAATATCAAACTTGAACACGAGCTCACCTCCATCGATCCCCGGACTCGCCAACTCACGTTTTCCAACGGGCTTGTAACCAAGTACGATTCGCTCATCTCCTCCGTGCCTTTGCCCGATATGATTCGTATGATTCAGGGTGTTCCCGAGGATGTCGCCGAAGCGTCCCGCAAACTCGCATGTTCCACCTGCGTGCTCGTTAACATTGGAATCAACCGAGCTGATATTTCAAATGCACACATGACCTACTTCTATGACGAAGACATCTGCTTCACGCGTTTGAGCTTCCCGCATATGCTCTCTTCGCGTAATGCGCCTCCGGGAACCGGCAACATCCAGGCGGAGGTCTACTTCTCCGAGAAGTACAAGCCCTTCACCGGAAAGGCCGAGGACTGGATCGACCCCGTCATCCGAGACCTGAAAAAGGTAGGCATGGTCCGCGAAGAGGACGAGATCCTCTGCAGGCAGGCGATCTTCCTGCGATATGCGAACATCATCTTCGATCTTGAGCGAAAGGACGCCCTTGCCACAGTTCACGGCTATCTGGATGACATCGGCATCGCCTACTGCGGTCGCTATGGCGACTGGGGCTATATGTGGACCGACGAGAGTTTCATCAGCGGCGAACGCGCCGCAGAAAAAGCTCTCTCCGCCGTCGCCAGCACCACATAACTTACCGATTTACTGATATCGATGATCAATCTAAACCTAGATGCAAAAAAGGGGAGGCCGCTCGATATACTTTGTCTGGGTGCCCACTCCGATGATATTGAAATTGGCTGTGGCGGGACCATCCTCCGACTGATCGAGGAATATCCGGAGGCCCGCTTTCACTGGGCGGTTTTTAGCGCGCGTGGTGTGCGTAAAGCCGAGGCCGAATGCGCCGCCGAACTATTCGTGGGACATGATCGCCTCGCGAGCCTCGTTCTGAAGGAATTCCCCGACGGCTTCCTTCCGTACATCGGCGCAGACGTCAAAGCCATCTTCGAGGAACTCAAGGGAGCCATTAATCCCGACCTGATCTTTACGCATCAGCCGCACGATGCTCATCAGGATCACCGCCTGGTGTGCGAACTGACATGGAACACGTTTCGCAACCACTTCGTCCTCGAGTACGAGATTCCCAAATACGACAGCGATTTCGGACGTCCTTCACTCTTCTTCCCCGTCAAGCGGGAGCAGTGTCAGGCGAAAATCCGATACCTGATGGAGGCTTTCGGATCGCAGCGCAGCAAACCCTGGTTTCAAGAGTCCACGTTCGAGGGGCTGATGCGCCTCCGCGGTATGGAATGTAATGCGCCGAGCGGTTACGCGGAAGCGTTCTACTGCCGGAAGGCAGTCCTTTGAAAGGTTTGCTGTTGACACGTTGGCGTTGCACGATCTTCCGCGTCTCAGACATGCCGCGCTCGTCATGGAGTCGAGGGTGCGATGTGCACGATCGATGTCAGCCAGTGCTGCCGAACGATACTCGCGTATTCTTTCGGGCACCTCTCACTCAACGCCTCTCGCGATCTGTTCGACTTCGCCAATCCTGGTGAAAGCTTGGCGGGTCGCCGGAAGAAGCGTCCTGCCAACTCCACTTTCAAAACAATTAGAGATGACGATGACCGAGCACATCATGTAGGTCACAGGCTATGCGTTCGCCTTGGTCAGCTTGGCGCAATGCTCCTCGACCTCTTCCTGGCGAGTCGAAGTTTTGCCTTCGATCGAACCTTCTGTGATTTAAGCGGCTCTAGCGAGCGTTATCCTGACCGCCATCAGTCGCACTGAAAGAAGAAAATCCGAAATACTTCCAACTGCTATCGCGATTATCGTAAAATCCGATGCCCGGATTTCCTAAAATCCAAGGTCCAAACGCTCCAAATCCCCCTCCGGCAGCTCCGGTGTCTGTGGCCTGAAGAATCTGTACGCCATCCTTATACAGAGTGATTACTGTCGGATTGTTGCCGGTTGCCGTAGCTTTGATAACGTCGCCATCGACAAGGAAGATGGTGCTCTTCCCCGTCTCGAAGTTCCAATAACTACCATTGGGACCATTCCAGCGCGCGATGTGACAATACTGGTTGTCTGGCATCACGCTGCAATAGGCTTCATATCCAGTAATACTCCTGGGAGAAATCGTTGTCCTGAGCCTCAACTCAACTTCATGGCAACAATGCCCTGTCGGCGTCTTCTTGATCCTAACCGTAGCCGCAACTGTCTGAGTCGGTTTCCACCCGCCTGTAAGAATTGCAGTCGGATCTCCGTACTCAGTAGGTTCGTCGACGCCGTAAGCGAAGCTGGAAGAAGTTTGCACGTCGCCCCACAATCGCCCTCCTCTCCATATGCTTCCTCCTGCCCGGATACTAGCTCCGGCGTCACTTCCTCCAACCCATTTACCTCTTTCGTCGATCGGCTTCTCTATTCGTGGAAATACGGTGTTGTATGAGTGATTGCCTGTGGCATTCTGCGTACCCGCTGTGCCGGGATCGTCAGCAACCCCTCCATACTTCCAGCATCCGCTTAGCAGAAATGTAATGCAGAGCAAAAGGATAGCTTCCTGATAACAAGTAGATTGCCGAATCATTCTCGCTCTCTTATGGAATCGACACAGTCAGTGTGTACGACGGTAAACTTTGCACTCCGGAAGCATCGATGCTTTTTACGTAGTAGCTGTAGCTGGTACCGCTTAAGACTGTGTCGTCTACATACTTTGCCTGTATAACCTCTTTAACATGTACAGACAGCGTGGTCGGGATTATCGCAGCCTGCTGCCTGATCAGGCAAATTCTTCCGAAGCGACCAGTCAGGCAATGAACTCATAGTAGTTATCTACTATCTTTGCATGTGGGTAATCTTGCAAACTATGTTTAGGGGCGAACCTATCTTTATTGCTTGCAGGATGCTGCGCTGAATTCGCAATTCCTTGCAATTTCATCCAGTGACGCCCCAACTTATTAGGTTGCAAGATCCGCAAGTGTCTACTCTTTGCTTTAAGACCGCTAACGCTATCTACCCTTAAACATTGACTCGCGTAGTTTAGGTGAAACTGCACACTCCAAAGAATTTCGATTGAGAGCCTCATTGACTTGGGCCGGCGTCAGCGGTGCGCGGTCTCACGTGTCAAGCCAGACTAGACTCGATCAGCGATTTCTTTATGGGATACAACTTGGCAAATTGTGCCAAACAGATGAAACCCTCAAGTAAGTATCCCCCGGCAGAGCCGGGGGCTTTATTTATGTGAGCCGCTCGAAGCGGCTTGTGGGGTCGCTAACGCGGCCCCGATTGAGTTGCGCCACCTGAAGGTGGCAAGGTCATTTCCACATGTTCAGCTGATCCAGACGTTTATCTTCCTGCTCCTGGTTGCGAATGTACTCCCGTATCGTTGTTTCATCTCTTCCGACCGTCGACACGAAATACCCCCGCGCCCAAAAGTGCTGGCCGCAAAGTTCTGCTTCCGTTCTCCATACGTCCGCGCCAGATGAATCGCGCTCTTGCCCTTGATAAACCCGATGACCTGGGACACAGCGTACTTGGGCGGGATCGAGATCATCATATGCACATGATCCGGCAGAAGATGTCCCTCCTCGATCCGGCTTTCTTTCTGCTGGGCGAGCTTTTTGAATACCTCGCCCAAATGCTGCCGCAAGTTGCCATACAGCACCTTCCTGCGACCCTTAGGTATAAATACAACGTGGTACTTGCACTCCCACTTCGAGTGGCTTAGGCTCTCGAATTCGTCCATCCAGTTTCTCCTTGACGTGCGCTTGGCGGCTCACGACTCGGAGTCTCTGGGTGGACTTACGAATATGTCAAACTCTTACTGCCTCCCCGGCACAGCCGGGGGAACTCCCTCTTGATTAGCTCGCAACAATAAAGATAGGTCCAGGTAGAACGACCGTAAAAAGGCCGCCCTCAAAAAGGGCGGCCTTTTTTATTGTTTGCTCAGTAAAGGCATTCAATTACCGATAAATTCCTGACACAGACTTCAGAAGTACCTAACTACAAACCTATGGGATTGTTACGGTAACCTGATTCGAGGGAGTGCTCTCCACACCATTGGCATCGACAGACGTTACTTCGTAGTTATAGCTGGTCCCACTTACGACGTTATTATCCACATAAGTGACAGCTGTATCCGGCGAAGAATTAACCAACACAAATCCTCCGCTTCCTGTCGCTCGATAGATGTTGTAGCTAACAACTGGATCCGGCGAACTCGATGGTGCATTCCAGCTCAGATTGACATCATGGGCAACCGACGTACCGGTACCGCTGAGACTGATTACCGTTGGATTACCAGACAATGAATTGCTCGTGATCGTAAGTTGCCCCGTAAGAGCTCCGGCCGTAGCTGGATCGAACTGCAACTGCAGCGTAAGCGTCTGTGTCGGATTCAGTGTAACCGGAAAGCTGCCTCCGACAATCGTAAATCCGGCACCAGTTGCCGCTGCCGAATTAACCGTTACAGGCGATGTTCCTGTTGATGTTAGCGTCAAGGATTGTGTCGTCGCCGTGTTCACCGTCACACTACCGAAGCTCAGCGTCGTAATGCTTATTGATAGCTGCGGATTCGCTGCTGTTCCGGTACCGTTCAGAGCAATCACCGCCGTACTTCCCGTAGTCGAGTTGCTGTTGATTGTCAGCTGACCACTCGCCGTCCCTGCCGTCGTCGGATCAAACTGCACCTGCAGCGTCACAGACTGCGTTGGGCTCAAAGTCACTGGAAAACTCTGAGCCACGATCGTAAAGCCTGCACCGGAAATCGCTGCAGAGTTCACAGTCACTGGCGAAGTTCCCGTCGATGTCAGCGTCAATGACTGTGTCGTCGCTGTGTTCACCGTCACACTGCCAAAGCTCAACGTCGCAGCGCTTATCGTCAGCTGAGGAGTCGGTGCAGCAGTACTCGTCCCACTCAATGTCACCACGGCTGTGCTTCCAGTCGACGAGTTGCTGTTGATTGTAAGCTGACCGCTGGCCGTACCGGTCGATGTCGGATCGAACTGCACCTGCAAAGTCATCGATTCCGCCGGGTTTAGCGTCACCGGCAAACTACTCCCGACAATTGTGAAACCAGTCCCCGTGATTGCAGCAGAGCTCACTGTTACGGGAGATGTCCCGGTCGAAGTTAACGTCAACGACTGGGTCGTCGAAGTGTTCACCGTCACACTGCCAAAGCTCAGACTCGCAGCACTCACGCTCAGCTGTGGACTTGGCGCCGCTGTACTTGTGCCACTCAGAGTCACCTGCGCCGTTGAGCCCGTCGACGAGTTGCTGTTGATTGTAAGCTGACCACTTGCCGTACCCGTTGTCGCCGGATCGAACTGCACCTGCAACGTCACAGACTGCGTTGGGCTCAAAGTCACTGGGAAACTCTGAGCCACAATCGTAAAGCCAGCTCCGGTGATCGCAGCAGAGTTCACTGTCACTGGCGCTGTTCCGGTCGAGGTCAGGGTCAGCGATTGAGTCGTCGCCGTGTTCACCGTCACACTGCCAAAGCTCAGGGTCGCAGCACTCACGCTCAGCTGCGGACTTGGCGCCGCCGTACTCGTACCGCTCAGCGCTACCGCAGCTGTGCTTCCCGTCGATGAGTTGCTACTAATGGCCAACTGGCCGCTGACCGTACCGGTCGACGTCGGATCGAACTGCACCTGCAGCGTCATCGACTGCGTCGGGTTCAGAGTCGCAGGCAGACTGCCTCCCACAATCGTGAAGCCAGTCCCAGTGATCGTAGCGGAGTTCACTGTCACTGGCGCTGTCCCGGTCGAGGTCAGGGTCAGCGACTGGGTCGTCGCTGTGTTCACCGTCACACTGCCAAAACTCAAGGTCGCAGCACTCACACTCAACTGAGGACTCGGTGCCGCTGTACTTGTACCACTCAGAGTTACTTGCGCAGTTGAGCCCGTTGACGAGTTGCTGTTGATGGTCAGCTGGCCGCTGGATGTCCCAGTCGCTGTGGGCAGGAATTGCACTTGTAGCGTCATCGACTGCGTCGGATTTAATGTCGCTGGCAGACTGCCTCCAACAATCGTGAAGCCAGCCCCAGTGATCGTAGCAGCGTTCACTGTCACAGGCGCTGTTCCGGTCGACGTCAACGTCAGCGACTGGGTCGTCGCCGTGTTCACCGTCACACTGCCAAAGCTCAAGGTCGCAGCACTCACGCTCAACTGAGGACTCGGTGCCGCTGTACTTGTACCACTCAGAGTTACCTGCGCAGTTGAGCCCGTTGACGAGTTGCTGTTGATTGTAAGCTGGCCGCTGGCCGAACCGGTCGACGTCGGATCGAACTGCACCTGCAGCGTCATCGACTGCGTCGGATTCAATGTCGCGGGCAAACTGCCCCCAACAATCGTAAAACCACTTCCGGTGATAGTCGCTGAGCTTATCGCTACAGGCGAGGTTCCTGTCGACGTCAACGTCAGCGACTGTGTCGTCGCCGTGTTCACCGTCACGCTGCCAAAGCTCAGACTGGTAGCGCTTACCACCAATTGAGGGCTCGTCTGAGGAGTCGATACCGCCGTCCCTGTACCAGTCAGGGTCACCATTGATGTGTTGCTACTCGTCGAATTACTGCTGATTGTCATCTGGCCGCTGGCGGTCCCAGCAGATGTTGGATTGAACTGCACCTGCAAAGTCATAGTTTGGTTTGGGGTCAGCGTCACCGGCAAACTACTCCCGACGATTGTGAAGCCAGTCCCTGTGATTGCAGCAGAGCTCACTGTTACTGGAGATGTTCCTGTTGAAGTTAACGTCAACGACTGCGTCGTCGCAGTGTTCACCGTCACACTGCCGAAGCTCAAACTAGTAGCGCTCACCGTCACTTGCGGAGCGGTTTGAGATGTCCCGGAACCCGGCTGACCAACATAATTTGGATCGACAGCCCCGGATCCGCAACCTGACGCTAGTATCGTCAAGCAGGTCGCCATCACAAATAGCAGACCTTTACTGAATCTGTGAAATTGGAAATTTTTCGTTCCAAAGCGGATGCAATGCCCTCTCCGCTTTGAAAGCGCACCCTTACGAACGTTAGCAGCCGCGAATAAACCCTGGCCCGAAGACACAGAAATAGCGTAAATATCTGACACCAACATCACCTCTTCAACACGTTGCAAACATGAACGGATCAGAGGCAGAGAAAAAGAAAAAGGAACGGCATTGTGTCAGCGCAGAATTCTGGTGCCTTGTCCAGCAGATCGAGCTGCTCGGCGGCGTACCCAGTCCCAGGGTCGTCAAAATTTAGAAAAACCAGTAAAAATCATTTTGATAAGGCCGAGGAGAGTGGGGAGGATGGCCTTATTTCTTCACAGTAACAGAATATGAACCCTTCACCAACTGCACTATTCCACAAATTGGTCATGAAGAATAGGGAGGATTGGCCATACAGTTGCGAATGCAACTGACAGCAAAGAGTTTCCTCAGCAAATGCTGGCCTCGACACATCGGAAATTAGTTCATCGAAACACTCCGCGCAAGGACTGGGGAGAAGTACATTGGACCCTTGAGCTCATAGCTTCGGTGAATTTAAACGTGAGATCCAAAAACCCTCGATTCTGACGTTGTACAATTTGCGAACGATCCTTAGAACAGTTTTCATATCCAATTTTGGTTAGTCAGTAAACCAAGGGTAAACCTGCTCCTCTCCATGGGAGACGGACGACTTACCGATACCGGAC
>Ga0208193_1000104_pt1 | contig 60786 bp, 46 predicted proteins | sample June2015DPH_17_2_FD_184716 | JGI IMG/M metagenome (GOLD analysis project Ga0208193, IMG submission 184716) | Peatland microbial communities from SPRUCE experiment site at the Marcell Experimental Forest, Minnesota, USA - June2015DPH_17_10... | ecosystem: Environmental > Terrestrial > Soil >...
GTTCGCGTCCTGCTATTCACCGGGGCGATTTCGGTTGCGGCAGGAGTCCTGTTCGGTCTCGCGCCGGCAATCCAGGCGGTGCGCGAAAACGTCGGTGAGACTCTGAAACTTACTGCGCATCATTTTTCGGGCCGCCGGCGGCGCTGGGGGCTCAAGGATGGGCTGATCGGGATGCAAGTGGCCCTTTCGTTCGTGCTCTTGGTCGTTGGCGGCCTATTCATTCGAACGCTTCAGAATCTGAAAACCCAGGACGTCGGATTTCGCGCCGGCAATGTCCTTTGCTTGCAAATCGATTCCCAGCGTGGGTATCAGCCGCCATGGGGGAACTTGATCTTACAGTTATTGCAGCGCACGCAGGCCGTCCCCGGAGTTCAGGCCGCCAGTGTTTCTTTCAACGGAACCTTGGCGAACGAGGGAAGTGGCGTCAGCGGTTTCAAAGTTGAGGGGCTTCCGCCCACAACGGAGGAGCAACGGGCACGCGCAAATTGGATTGGGCCCAGGTATTTCGAGACATCCGGTATACCGTTGCTGGAGGGCCGCGAGTTTTCTGCCGCGGATAGTTCCAAAACGCAGAGAGTCGCAATAATCAACCAGACCATGGTGCGCCACTACTTTGGGAATGGGCGCGCCGTCGGCCGGCGGTTCGAGTTCCAAGAGGAACAATACGAGATCGTCGGCGTCGCGAAGGATGCAAAGTACTTTGACCTTCGGGAATCGGCTCCGCGGTTGGTATACTTCGCGGCGCTGCAGAACAACACGGGAATCCACTCCCTGGAAGTCCGTACAACCGGCTCGCCCCTTGCGGTTGCGGGCGCGGTGCGCGAGGCGGTTCGTGAAGTGGATCCGCGTCTGAGGATTGGCGGAATTGCCACTTTAGAGCAGCGTATCGATCAAAAGCTCGGTCGGGAGTTTCTGGTCGCGGACATCGCGGGGTTCTTCGGCGGTTTGACGCTATTGCTGGTCTCCATCGGCATCTATGGCGTCCTGGCCTATACGGTTGCGCGCCGGACCAACGAAATTGGCATCCGCATAGCATTGGGCGCACGGACTGCGGCCGTCATAAGAATCGTCATGCGCGATGTTCTATTGGTACTCGCCATGGGGTTGGCTGGCGGAATTGCGGCCGCCCTGGCAGCCGCGCGGTTGGTGGCCTCAATGCTCTTTGGATTGAAATCCACGGACCTGTCAACCATCGCCCTGGCGGTCCTGCTGATGAGCGCGGCAACACTTGCCGCCGGCTACATTCCGGCCCGGCGGGCATCGCAAATCGAACCCGCGACCGCGCTGCGATTCGACTAGGTTTCCGTGATCGGCCGAGCCAAACTGAGCAATCTACCCAATCTCCATAGAGATGATGTAGAATGAGGCTCATGAAGCTGACAATCCTCACTTCCGCAGTTCTCGGGCTCTCCTTTGCCGCACTGGCTCAACCCATACAAGGTCTGTGGAGCGCCACGATCACGGCCAACAACCAGCAAATCCCGTTTCGCATTGGGTTTTCCGGCGACGGCGCCAACGTGAAGGGGTGGTTTTTCAATGGCGATGAGAAGGTGCTTTCCACGTCCGGAACGCTGGAAAATGGAACGCTCACGCTGCGGTTCGATCACTACGCGACCCGGCTCGAAGCGAAGCTGCAGAACGGCGCGCTCGATGGCACATACGGCAAGCCGGGGCGCTTGAATGAGTTCCATGCCAAGCCTTATCTGGCGGACGACGCAGCGGCGCAAAGTGCGCCATCCATCGCCGGGCTTTGGGACGTGGAGGTCAACAGTCCCAAGGGCGAGAAGGCATGGCATCTGATTGTGAAGCAGCACGGGGCCGAAGTCTCCGCGGCGATTCTGCGCGTGGATGGCGATACCGGCATGCTCACGGGCAGCTACAAAGACGGCAAGTTCGTGCTGAGCCATTTCTCAGGCGCGCGGCCCGCGCTGATGACGATTACGCCGGCGGCGGACGGGCAATTGGAGGTGGTACAGAACGGCAAGACGCTGACCGCGATCCGCTCGGCGGAAGCCCGCGCCAAGGGACTGCCGGCTCCGGACGATCCGATGCAGCACACTACCATGAAAGATCCGGCCGCGCCGCTGCGGTTCAGCTATCCCGATCTGAACGGGCAAGTGGTTTCGAATACCGACGCGCGGTTTCGCGGCAAGGTGGTCCTGGTGGCGATCGGCGGAAGCTGGTGCCCGAACTGCCACGATGAGGCGCCGTACCTTGAGGAGCTTTACAAGAAGTACCGCAGCGCCGGACTGGAAGTGGTGGCTCTGTCGTTTGAGGAAGGCGAACAGTTGAAAGACCCGTCGCGCCTGCGGGCGTTTGTGAAGCAGTATGGCATCGATTATCCGGTGCTGCTGGCGGGCGAGCCTTCGGAGTTGAACGCGAAACTGCCGGGTGTGGCGAACCTCAATACGTGGCCGGCGACGTTTTTCGTGGGCCGCGATGGGCGGGTGCGCGCAATCCACTGCGGGTTTGCGGGGCGCGCCAGCGGCGAGCTGCATGACGAAATGGTGACGGAGATAGAGGGTACGCTGGTACGGCTGCTGGCCGAGAATACGACAGCGAGCCGCGAGAACTGAAAAGGCGTGGCGCAAGCGCTATTGCGTGCCGCGATGATACCGGGTGGACGTGGTCATTGCCGGCACGAACAAAAAGTGTCCCCATGAGTGGGGACACTGCACGCAAAAGTGCGTGCGCCACGGTATTTATTAGCGCGGCTTTGGCATCGGCTTGCGCGGCAGCATGTCGGGCCGCGCAGCCGTGTTATAGACGAACCACGCTTCAATGGCCGCCGCCTGCTCCAGATCGTTGGCCTGCAGACGGTCGTATAGGTCCATGTTGGAATGGTGCGTGCGGTCGCCATACTCAAGCGGATCCTGAATGAACTGGAACGCGGGCAAACCCACATTGTCGAAAGGCACGTGGTCGGTGCTGCCGGTGGCGCGTATGGTCAGCGTGGAGGCGCCCAGATCGCGGAACGGCTCCAGCCACGCGCGGAAGATGGGCTCCACCATATTGTTGTCCTGCATGTAAATGCCGCGGATCTTGCCGCTGCCGTTATCCAGGTTGTAATACGCCGACAGCTTGCTCCATTCGGGCTTCGGCTGCATGTCCGCGGGGTCGGCGAAGTGCTCCTTCACGTAAGCGCGCGAGCCCAGCGTGCCTTCCTCTTCGCCGGTCCACAAGGCGAGGCGCACGGTGCGCTGCATCTTGAGGTTGAGCGATTTGAGAATGCGCATCGTCTCCATCGCGACCACCGATCCCGCCCCGTTATCGGTGGCCCCGGTGCCGCCGGTCCACGAATCGAAGTGGCCGCCAACCATCACGAAACCTGCGTTGGGATTCGTTCCGGGAAGCTCCGCGGTGATGTTGAATGAATCGGCCGGCTCGGTGAACCTGGTGGCGATATCGAACTCCAGCGTGACGGGGATATTCTTTTCCAACAGCCGCACCATGCGGTTATAGTGCTCGTTGGTCACCAGCACCGAGGGCGGAGGCAGTTGATCGTCGGTGGTGCTGGCCGACGCGGCGCCGCTGCCCATCACCGTGCCGCCATCGGGTCCGTTGCCGGGCGACACCACTACCAGCACGCCTTCGTCCCGCAAGAACTTGTTCAGTTGCGCGCGGAAGCCGCCATTGGCGCCGCCGCGACCGCCCGCGCCGCCGCGTCCACCGCGCCCGCCGCCCGCGCCTGCTGCAACCGGGCCGCCCGCGCCTGCTCCACCGGGTCCGCCAGCAGCCGCACCGCCGCGTGGCGCGGGAATGATCGGCCCGCGCGAAAAGCCGAGCGGCAGGATGGATGGATTGCCCGACACCGGGTCCGGCGCCTCAGCCGCCAGCGCCAGTTCGGCGTCCGTCAAGCGATGCAGGTAAGGCTCCGACACCATTTCCGAAGGATGCGGCGCCGTACCCAGCAGGATCTTGCCCTTCAGCTTGCCCTTCCACTTGTCGAGATCCTCAGGCCCGGCGATCACGGCGAACACCGCCTCGCCGCTGACATCGCCATTGGTCCCCGGCGACCACGGCTGCACGAAGCCAATGAGCGGCTGGAACTCGGGCTCCTTCATCTCGGCCACGAAGCGCGTGCAGCTCCAGCCGCGCCCGAAGGGTCCCCACGCTTCCATTTTGGCGTTGGCCAGGCCCCACTCACTCAGCTTCTTGACGGTCCATTCGCCCGCAGCCTTGATGTTAGGCGACCCGGTGAGCCGCGGCCCGTAGACATCGGTCAGGTAGAAGGCCGAATCCATCACCTTTGAATTTTGCCCGAAGGCCTCATGGCGAATCTGTTGCACCACCGAAAGATCGATCTTCTCAGGCGAACCAACCTGCGCCGAAAGGCACGCGCACAGCACCGCCGCGATCCCAACTAACTGTCTACGCATGACGGGAGATTAGCACGTTCGCGAAGGCGCTTTCAACGAGCGACACGAGCGGCGCGGCATGAGTGACGCTAACAAGCACGGGAACTCCGGTTTCGTGCAAGGCGGATTTGTGACTGACTCGGATGCCGCTGATTTCGCCGGTTGGATCCGCGGAATTATTGCGGATCTCCCGGCCCGATCGAAGCTTGTTCACGCGAGTGTAAACGGCACTCGGGGGGCGCAGACACAGGCGCGTTTGTAGGGGTGTTTCGCGTCTACATCAATCGCCGCAGGTCGTAGACCGAGTCATCGGCGGCGTATGCGTTCTCGAACTGCCGCCGGCCAAGCGCGCGCCAAGCGACATCGTCCGCGGAAATGTTCCACTGGAGTACAACCTGTACCGGTTCCCCTGGCGGAACCTGCGATGCGATTTCAGGCGGAACGGCAATCTGGCCGTCCGGCGTGAGTTCGCCTCTGAAGTCAGCGGTCTTCATCCCAGTTTCCACCTACGCCTTATCATCTCACCTTGTTGCCTGGCGGGGCTGCCTAGCGGAACAACAGCGGCGCATATTCCGCCAGATCCTTCTTCCACACCGTGTAGTTATGGACGCCGTCGATGGGATAAAAGATGTGCGTCACTTGATACTTCGTCAGCAAGTCCGCCAGGTTCTTCGAGCGGCCGAACAGCGAATCCTGCTGCCCGCAGCCGATCCATAAAGTCTTGATCTTCTGGTTCGTCCCTTGGGAATCCTTCAGCAGCGCCGCGAAGCGCGTTTCGAAATCGGCCGGCACCGCGCCTGAAAAGGAGGCGACCGCGCTGAACAGGTCCAGGTGTCCCAGGCCGATGCGCAGCGACTGCCCGCCGCCCATGGAAAGCCCCGCAATGGCGCGGTTCTCGCGTCCCGGCGATACGCGGTAGCGCGCTTCCACCGTGGGGATCACGTCCTGCAGCAGGTAGTCCTCGAACAGGGCGTCATTGCCGACTCCTCCCTGAGGCGTCGGAACGCCGAACGGCGTGGCATGGCCGAACGGCATCACCACAATCATGGGCAGCGCCTTCCCGCCGGCCAACAGATTGTCGAGCACGAAGTTGGCATTGCCCGCCATGGTCCAGCCGGCCGCGGTGTCGTTGGAGCCGTGGAGCAGGTAGAGCACCGGATAGCGGCGCGTGGTTTTGGCGTAATCCGGCGGCGTGTAGATCCAGATGGCGCGCGTCTCGCCGGCGATGGCTTTAGACTTTTCCCAGTTGATCTCTACCGTCCCGTGCGGCACGTCGCGCGGCTCCCAGAAAGCGGGAGTATCGTCCTTGACCTCCACCATGCTGGCCGACGTGCGGGCGCGCAGCTTGATGCGCGGGTTGACGGGGTCGGGGATGGCCATGCCATCGACATTGAAGGAGTAGATATAGATGCTCGGCTCGAAGGGGCCCAGGGTGACGCTCCACACGCCGCGCTCGTCCTTGCTCAATTTGGGCGCGGGAGCCGAGCCCAGCCAGTCTCCGGTGAGCGTCACCTCCGAGGCCTTCGGCGCGAGGATGCGGAAGGTGACGCGATGGTCGGACGAAACCTCGGGAGATTGCAGCGTGTCGCTTACCGCCGGCTCGCGGCGCGGCGTCTGCGCCCAGGCCGCCGTCGCGAACAGGGCCGCCAATGACGCGGCTGCCAATAAGAGAGAGTGTTGCATTAGTGTGCCTCCTGAAAGACTTTCTGCGCGAATTCGGCGAGCGCGTGCCGCCACACCTTCCACTCATGCACGCCCGGAGTCGCGTACCAAATATAGCGGATGTTGTGCTGCTTCAAATTGTCTACGAGATCGAGCTGCCCGGGATAGCGGGGATCCTCGGCGCCGCAGCTTAGAAACAATAGCTTCAGTTTCCGGTTTACGTCATCGGGGTGATCGAGGAAACCGGGCAGGTATTGGTCGAGCCGGAACTCCGTGTCGCTCACCAGCCCCGAGCTGAACTCTCCCACCCACGCGAACAGGTCCAGGTGTTTCAGCCCCATGGTGAAGGCTTGGCCGCCGCCCATCGAAAGCCCGGTAATGGCGCGGTTCTCGCGGCCGCGGGCCACGCGGTAGGTCCTGTCGATCATAGGAATAATGTCTGAGAGCATCTCCTGGGTCAGCAGTTCGATTCCCTCGGGTGAGCTTCCGCCCGCCCAACTGCCGTCGGTATCGCCGTTGGGCATCACGATGAGCATGGGCGGGGCTTTGTGTTGCGCGATGAGGTTATCCAGAATCACGCCCGCGCGCCCGGTGTCGCTCCAGTTCTCTTCGTTATCGCCGCTGCCATGGCGCAGATAGAGCACCGGGAAGCGGCGGTTGGGCTCCGAGTCATACTGCGGCGGCGTGTATACATAGAGCTTGCGCGGCCTTTTCAGCGGCGTCGAAAGATAGGTGCGGATTTGCAGCGCGCCGTGAGGTACGGCTTGCAGCTCATCAAAGCGCGGCGGATTGCCGGCGACCTCCACGACGCTGGCATCGACCGTGCGGCCGTTCTTCAGGTTTGGATTTCCGGGGTCGAGGATGCGTACGCCGTCCACCACGAAGTTGTATTGGTAAATCTCCGGTTGCACCGGGCCCACGGTGGCGCTCCACACGCCGGCATCGTCTTTGGACATGGGCTTCGACCCGGCGAACGACAGAGTCACGCGGGCTGCATCGGGAGCCCGCAGGCGGAAGACGATGGTCCGGTCCGGGCGGACCTCGGGCGACACCAGTCGTGGCGCGGCGGCGGCGCCGCTCGAATGATAAGTGTTTTTGGGACGGGGCGCGTTCCGATTGGCAAGATCCTGGTTAGCAAGACCCTGGGCGGCAAGCAGGCAGGCGGAGGCGAACGCGGCCGCGAGGAGATGCTTCATGGCTGCCCTAAATGATAACGCCGAAGGGTTTGGAAAAGCTCGTTGCTTAACCCGCTCGAAACCAAAAGGCTGAAAAGGCGGAACGGACGTAATGCAATAGAAGCTATTCCTTTTTCAAAAATTAGATAGAAAAGTTCCATTAGTTTAATAGAAACTTTTCGAGGCTCTTGGTACGTCTATTAGCCGGTGACCGCGTCTCCGGCTCTTCCTAACCTGCTCTCGTTGATCGATGATCGAGCGCAGCCCATAATTGATGAGCTCTCGTTGTCCCCTCTTCAGCCCCGCGGCCACCGCTTCGTGGTTGCGCGTATGGGATCGACCGGCTCCGCCTGGCTGGCCAAGCTTTTGAATAGCCATCCGGATGTCTTTTGTTCGCATGAAGGCGTTGCTGCACGCGCCTATCCTGCGCGCAGCTACGGCCCCGTCGATATCCTCCGCTTTCTCGATTGGCTGGCATGGGACACGATGCACGGCGCCTATACGGCTGTCGGGGATGTCGGCTCCGTCTGGCAATCTCACGCGGTAGCGCTGAGCGAATTCCAGACCGCGGTTCTGGTGCGCCACCCCGCGCGCCTGCTGAGTACGCGGCTGGCTACTTATGCCTATGACCAACCGTTTATCGAAATCGAAACGGACGCCGACGTGCGCAGCGTCTGGGATATCGACATGGCCACCTGCGAGCCGCTCGACCGCATCTTCCTGCACGACCTCTTCATTTTCGCGAGCCAAATCTGGGCTGCCGAGCGTGGCGTACGCTTCATCCGCATCGAGGATATGTCCGATACCGCTCACTGCCTCCTGGAACTGAAGCATCTCACCGGAGTCGATTACGATCCCGGCCTGGTCGACGAAGCCATTCGCATGCGCGTCAACCAGCGCGTGCCGCCGATGCCAATCCCGCAAATCGTCGCCAGCTTCACGCCGCAGCAGCGCGAATGGTACCGGCTTATCTTAGGCGATGCCGCGGCGCGCCTTGGCTACGATCTCAATTGCGATACCTGCTGGCCAGCGTATAGCGATTCGCGGCGAAGACAATGCGCCACCACAAACTGAGGCTCGGCGCGAAACCGTCGCGGCTCCCTTATTCCTGAGTCGTTCATATCAGTAATTCGAGTATATTCGCTTTACTGATAGACGGCCGGAATCGGCGAAGGTTGGGGACCGGTCTTTAGACGCCGCCGCGCCGTCTCGATGCGCCATGCAGGTCAAGCCCTAAATCTGTCAGAATAATATCGAGCCATCCAGAAGGAGAAGGATATGATCGAACAGCCTTTGCAGCATCTCGACGATTGGGACGATTTCGTGGCTTCGCGCTACCGCGAAGGCAAGAGCGAAGAGGAATTCCGCAATTACTCGGTGGAAGCCAACCCCGGCGTCGCCGAATTCTACCGCCAGAACCACGCCTATCAAACTGTCGATTTCGTGCGCGCCAAACGCGCCGATTATCTCGCCCTCAACCGCGGGAAAAAGAGCATCTGGGAGGCCGCTGAATATCTGAACACGCTGGTGGACGACAGCGACCCCGATACCGACCTATCGCAGATCGAACACCTGCTGCAGACCTCCGAAGCCATCCGCCGCGATGGCCAGCCGCGCTGGTTTGTCCTCGCCGGCTTCGTTCACGATCTCGGCAAGGTGCTGTGCCTCTACGGCGATCCGCAATGGGCGGTAGTCGGCGACACCTTTCCGGTGGGCTGCGCCTATTCCGACCAGATCGTTTACCCCGAATATTTCGCCGCTAACCCCGACAGCCGCGTTCCCGAATTCCAGACGGAGAATGGCATCTACGACCCGCACTGCGGTTTGGACAACGTGATGCTCTCCTGGGGTCACGACGAGTACATCTACCACGTCACCCGCAAATACCTGCCGGAGCCGGCCCAGTACATGCTGCGCTACCACTCCTTCTACGCCGCGCACCGGCACGGCGCTTACCGTCACCTTATGAGCCCGCACGACGAAGAGATGTTTTCGTGGGTGCACAAGTTCAACCCATACGATCTCTATTCCAAGAGCGCCGACCGGCCCAGCCTCAAAGATCTGCGGCCTTATTATGAAGACCTGGTGGCCGAGTTTTTCCCGTCGCAGATAGAGTGGTGAGGCGGCTATGAGCTTCTTCTCCAAGCAATTCATCGATGTCATTCATTGGACCGAGCCCGCCGATGGCGTTCTGGCGTACCGCTATCCGATGGAAGATATGGAGATCCAGAACGGCGGACAATTGACGGTGCGCGATTCGCAGGCGGCGTTGTTCGTGAATCAGGGCCAGATCGCGGACGTCTTCGGACCCGGGCTGTACACGCTCTCCACCAACACGCTGCCCATTCTGACGTACCTGCAGAATTGGGACAAGGCGTTCAAGTCGCCGTTCAAATCGGATGTCTACTTCTTTTCTACCCGCTTGCAGGTCAACCAGAAGTGGGGCACAGCTACGCCGATCACCATCCGCGATAAGGAATTCGGCGCCGTGCGCATGCGCGCGTATGGAATCTATGCGTATCGCATTGCGGACCCGAAGATTTTTTATCAGAAGGTGAGCGGAACCAGGCCGGCCTACATGGTTTCCGATCTCGACGGGCAGTTACGAAACAGCATCATCGGGCAGATGACCGATATGTTCGGCAACAGCAGCGTCGATTTTCTGGATATGGCCTCGCACCAATCGCAGCTCGGACACAACATGCTTCTGGGATTGCGCCCCATGTTCGCCGATCTCGGGCTGCTGCTGGACAGCTTTACGCTGGAAAATATTTCGCTGCCGGAAGAGCTGCAGAAGCTGCTCGACCAGCGCATTGGCATGAACATGGTGGGCGATATGGGGCGCTATACGCAGTTCCAGGTGGCGCAGTCGCTGCCCATCGCGGCGGCCAACGAAGGCGGCGGGTTGGCGGGCGCGGGCGTGGGATTAGGCGCGGGCATGCTGATGGCGCAGCAGATGATGAACGCTCCTAAGCCGGCGGCTCCGGCCGGTCCGGCGGCGCCCGGTGCTCCGGAAAGCGCTGCGGCGGGCGGTACGAAGTTCTGCATTAATTGCGGCAAGACGGTGCCCAAGCCGGCTAAGTTTTGTCCCGAGTGCGGCGGGGCGCAAGGGTAACGGCATCCTTCGCGTCCAACTTGATTACTGGTGTAGCGTTTCTATAAAACATATCCATAATGCACTGTTCTGCGATGCGAGCATCATCCGATGAGGAGGTTGAAGCCAAAATCGAAAAGAAGCATTGGCCGCGGATCAACGCAGATAAACGCCGATAAGAATTGTGCCTTGTCTTATCGGCGTTCATCTGCGTTCATCGGCGGCCCAAAAAGATTTCGGTCTGGGCTGGCGACCAACTCCGGGACGCTCATTTCGGATGGCTGGCAAGAAGATAATACTGACTCCGGCCTTCAATCGATTGGGTACTTTTAATGAATGCAATACTACGGATTATTCCTTCACGTTGATCACGCCGCGGCAGTTTTTTGCCCCGCAAAGGCACGGAACGCGTTCGATCTTACTCGAGAACCGGTAATCCACGGTCAATTCTTCGCCGGCCTTGATCACCCGCTTGCTCCAATAGAGAATATGCCCGTGCAGAATAGATGTGCGCAGGTTAGGCTCGCAGCTATGATTGATGATCTCCGCGCCGCTGCCGCCCACCGCGCCGTCGATCGTCCAGTAATTGTCCAAAGTGAACAGGTAGGTAAGGTCGCCCTGCCCGCGGATACTGGTCTCGCGGCGGCTGATCCGCTCGCCGATGTACTCGATGACTTTGCGCCGCGCCGGAATGCGCTGCAGCGCGTAGACGCCGCGCCGGTGGATTTTGGACGCCCGGATTTCCAGCTTGAAGCAGGCGTAGCGGGGGTCGATGATTGGGGACTTCACAAGAGCCGACGCCATGATGAAGGGTTTTACGCATTGTAGCGCTGCTTTTGCGAATTGTGATAAAAAAATACAATTCGCAGGATAGAAAGTTCCGTCTGGCGGTCGCTGTTGCGGCGCCTCAGAATGGTGGCATATGGTTCAGGCGGACCTACAAGCTAGAATTGCGGCTGCGCAAAGCGCGGGTGACAATGCGTGGATGCTGGTCAGCGCGGCCCTCGTCCTGATGATGACCGGACCCGGTCTGGCGCTGTTCTACGGCGGGCTGGTGCGGAGAAAAAACGTTCTCAGCACCATGATGCATAGCTTCATTCTGATGGCTGTGGTCACCGTGGTTTGGGCGGTCGTGGGATACAGTCTGGCGTTCGGCGGAACGGGGCCGTTCCTGGGCGATCTGCACTTCGCGTTTCTGAATAACGTAGGCGCCGCGCCGAACGCGGACTACGCCGCCACCATTCCCCAGCAGACTTTCATGATCTACCAGTTGATGTTCGCCATCATCACGCCGGCGCTCATCTCAGGCGCCTTTGCGGAACGCATGAAGTTCAGCGCCATGCTGCTGTTCACGGTGCTCTGGTTGCTGCTGGTTTACTTTCCCATGGCCCACATGGTTTGGGGCAAGGGCGGTCTGTTGAACGCGTTCTCGGGCGGCAAAGTTCCAACCTTCGATTTCGCGGGCGGCACGGTGGTACACATCACGTCCGGGGTATCCGCCCTGGTGTGCGCGCTGTATCTGGGGAAGCGCGTCGGATATCCAACGGTCGCCATGAAGCCGCACAGCCTGGTGCTCAGCGTCATCGGCGCGTGCCTGCTGTGGGTGGGCTGGTTCGGCTTTAACGCCGGCAGCGCATTGGCGGCGTCATCCCTCGCTACCAGCGCATTCGTAGCTACCCATTTCGGCGCGGCTGCGGCGGCCTTGGGCTGGCTGTTCGCCGAGTGGATGCACAACGGCAAGCCAAGCATGCTGGGCGGCATCTCCGGATGTGTGGCTGGCTTAGTGGCCATCACTCCGGCCTCGGGGTTCGTGCAGCCGTTTCCGGCGCTGCTCATCGGCGCGTGCGCGGGCGTGCTGTGCTACTTCATGGTAATCGCGGTGAAGGCGAAATTCGGCTACGACGACACGCTGGACGCGTTCGGCGTACACGGCGCGGGTGGTACGCTGGGGGCCCTCCTCACCGGCGTTTTCGCCACCAGCCTGGTGAACGACGGATTGAAAGACGCCAAAGGACACGTGCTGCCGCTGGGTCTGGTGGATGGCCAACCCGGCCAGGTGCTGAACCAGGCGATTGGCTGCGCCGTCGCGTGGGGTCTCGCCATTGTCGGCACGCTGATCATCCTCAAGGTCTGCGATTTGCTGGTCGGCGTGCGCGTCACCAAGGAGCAGGAGATGGAGGGGCTGGACGTCAGCCAGCACGGTGAGGAAGGATATATCTTCGAGGCATAACCTATGAAGAAGATCGAAGCTATTATCCAGCCGTTCAAGCTCGAAGAGGTCAAGGAAGCACTGAAAGCCATCGGCATCGATGGCATGACCATCACCGAAGTCCGCGGGCACGGCCGGCAGAAGGGCCACAAGGAGACCTACCGCGGCCAGGAATACAACGTCGATCTGCTGCCGAAAGTGAAAGTGGAATTGGTGGTGACCGACGACCGCATCAATGAAGTGACCAGCGCTATCGCCACCTCCGCGCGCACCGGCAAGATCGGCGACGGCAAAATCTTCGTCTACGAAGTGGCCGAGGCCATACGGATTCGCAATGACGACCGTGGAGAAGCTGCCCTCTAACCCTCACGGGGCTGCGCTCACGCTCGCCGAACGCTCTGCGCGCGTCGACAGCATAGTGATGGGCGCGGCGGCGGGGCTGCTGCCTCAGACCGGCGTTGCAGTGCTGGCCGTGGGCGGATACGGCCGCCGCCACCTGTTTCCCTATTCCGACGTCGATGTCCTGATTCTCTTCGAATCCGAGCGCCTCCTGGCCGCCAGTAAAGAAGCCGTCTCGGCGTTCCTGCAAAAGCTGTGGGATTCCGCGCTGCGCGTCAGCCATTCGGTGCGCACGCTGGCCGAATGCCTGGAAGTGCACCAGCAGAACACGGAGCTGAACGTGAGCCTACTCGACCAGCGCTACCTGGCGGGCGACCGCGCGCTCTACGCGGCGCTGGCCGGGAAGCTGCCGCGCTTTATCCGCGGCAACCGCGAAGAGCTGGTGCGCAATCTGGCGCGCCTGGCGCGGCAACGGCACGCCAAGTACGCGAACACCATCCATCATCTGGAGCCCAACGTCAAGGAATCGCCCGGCGGGCTGCGCGATTATCAGATTGTCCGCTGGCTGAGCCAACTGCGCCAGCAGGAGCCTGAGCGTCCGCTGGAAGACGCATTTCTATACTTCACGCAGGTGCGCTGCTTCCTGCACGGGCTGGCCGGCCGCGACGCCAACGTGCTTTCCTTCGACGCGCAGGACGCTATCGCCGAGCAGTGGTATGACGGCGACGCCGCGCGCGCCATGCGCGAGTATTACCGCCACGCGCGGACCGTGTATCGCGCCGCGGTGCATGAGCTGGACGCCAGCGAAGCGCAGATCAGCTCCCTGTTTTCGCAGTTTCGCGACTGGCGCGGACGCCTGGAAAACGCCGATTTCAGCGTCCACCGCGAGCGCGCACACTTCCGCTCGCCGCTGCAGCTTGAGGAAGATCCGACGCTGGCGCTGCGCTTGTTCGAGTTCACCGCGCGCCACGGCATCCGGCCGTCGGCCGAAGCGGAGCGGCAGATCGAGGCCCGGCTGCCGAGCCTGCGCCGCCACTTCGCCGGCTCGCAGCCGGTGTGGCCTGAGGTAGCTCAGATTCTTTCGCTGCCGCACACCCCGCTGGCGGTTCGCGCGATGCACGAATCGGGCGTCCTGATGGCCGTATTTCCCGAGCTCGACGGCATCGACTGCCTGGTGATCCGCGACTTTTATCATCGCTACACGGTGGACGAGCACACGCTGGTGGCGATGCAATTCCTGTGGAACGCGAGCGGCAACTATCGGCAGGTGCGAGCCGAAATCGACCAGCCCGGCGCGTTGATGTTCGCGCTGCTCTTCCACGATTCGGGCAAGAGCGCGTCGGCCGGCGGGCACGTCCCGAAATCGGTGGAGTTGGCCGATGCCGCCATGGCGCGAATTCAGACCCCGTGCCGCGAGCGGGAGATGGTGCGCTTCTTGATCGCCAACCACCTGGAGCTCTCGGCGGCGATGCAGGCGCGCGATCTTTCCGACCCGCAGACCGCTCGCGAGTTGGCCGCGCGCGTGGAAACCGTGGAGCGGTTGAAGGCGCTGACGCTGCTCACTTACGCCGATATCGGCGCGGTGAATCCAGAGGCGATGAGCTCATGGCGCGCCGGACAATTGTGGCAGCTCTATCTGCTGACTTATAACGAGCTGACGCGCGAGCTGGAAACCGATCGCATCGAGACCGTGGCGGCCCCGCCGGAGCGCGCCGCGTTCCTTGAGGGCTTCCCCAAGCGCTATCTGCGCACGCACAGCGAGGCGGAGATCGACCATCACCTGGCGCTCGATGCCGTGCGGCTGCAGCGCGGCGTCGCCGTGGAGGTACGCAAGCTGGAATCGGCCTGGCAGTTGACGCTGGTGGCGGCCGACCGTCCCGGCCTGTTCGCGTCCGTAGCCGGAACGCTGGCGGGGTTCGGCATAAACATTCTGCGCGCGGAGGCATTTTCCAACCGGCGCGGCCTGGTGCTCGACACTTTCCTCTTCGCCGACCCGAACCGCACGCTCGATCTCAACCCGAGTGAGGTGGACCGCCTGCGCAGCGTCACCGAGCGCGTGGCGACGGGGAAGAAGGATGTTCGCGAGCTGCTGAAGAACCGCCCGAAGCCGCAGCCGCCCAGCCGCAAGGCGCGCATTCCCGCGGCGGTGAGTTTCAATCCGGACGCCAGCGATGCGGCTACCCTGATCGAGATTGTGGCCGAGGACCGGCCGGGGCTGCTTTACGATTTGGCGTCGGCGATTTCCAGCAGCGGCGCGAATATCGAGGTAGTGCTGGTAGATACGGAGGCGCACAAAGCGATCGACGTCTTCTACGTGACGGCGGGCGGCAAGAAACTGGAGCCGGAGATGAGGGAGAAACTGGCGGCGGAGTTGCTGGCGAAGATCGGGTAGTTAACCTCCTTAAACCTCTTTGCGACTCGGCGACTTTGCGCGATCATCGTCTTCCAGCCCGCTTCGATCCAATAGCTTCGGCAATGATCGCCGTCACGAGACTATTGATACTGACGCCTTCGATCTCTGCCTGCTTCGTCAGCTTCAGGTAGAGCGTCCGCGGCAGGCGCTGACGCCACTGCGCAGCCTCGACGCTGGGCTTGGGTAACTTTCGACCGGACTCCCTGAAGACTTCGATGCAATCGCGCAAGGCTTCCCTGCCATTCGCGATCGCCTCCTCAACCGTCTCGCCATCGGACATACACCCGGGAATATCCGGATACTCCAACAGATAGCCGCCCCCCTCGTCCTTCGACAGCGGGCGGACCGTGAACTGGTACGCGTCAAGATATCGTTTCGTCCTTGGGCTCATGGTTTGTCGACCTCGCTGGCGGCATCGATAATATGTAGACCGGCTTGATCGTCTCCGCCAATGCGTCGCTTCTACTTTCGCAACGGTAGCTACGAGACCAGCGCCGCCTGTGGCGAAGACTTGCGAGGGTTCCGGTCATTTGCGGCCTATGGACCTGTACCCTTGAGTGCTACTCGACGAACCAGCCGTGGATCGCCTGCCCCCTACTTAAGCGGATATCCGTGAATCAGACGAAAGGTGCGCGACCAGCGGGTCTTGGTGAAGAAATGGGTGATCACATCGACAATGTGATCGACGCCGATGTTGCCGTTGGTGAGATCGGCCGTGGGCGCCTCGAACGACCAGTAAATCACCAGCGGCGTGCCTTCGATATTTTCCCGCGGTACGAAGCCCCAGTAACGGCTGTCGGACGAATCGTCGCGGTTGTCGCCCATGGCGAAAATGAAGCCGGGCGGCACCACCAGCTCGCCGTTCACCACGTGGTTCTCCAGCATGTCGGCGACGCTCGGGCCGACGGGCTGGTTGGGGTTCGAAGGAAAATTGTCGCGGTAGCTGTCGATATAGCTCGTCAGGTGCTTCACGTACGGCTCGTTCACCTCGTGGCCGTTAAGTACCAGCTGTTTATTGACCAGCCGGATGTGGTCGCCGGGCACGCCGATGGCGCGCTTCACGTAATCCTCTTTAATATTGAGCGGATAGCGGAACACGATAATGTCGCCGCGGTTGACTTCCCGGTAAGGCAGCACGTGCCGGGAAAGTTTGCCCGGGGGCGCGAAAACCAGCTTATCCACCAGCACATGATCGCCGATGAGCAGCGAATCTTCCATGGACGCGCTGGGAATCACAAAGGCCTGCACCAACGTGGTGGTGGCGAAGAGCAGCAATACGATAGTGACGGTCCACTCCGCGACGAAGCCGCGCTTCACGTCGCGGGTAATTTCGCCGTAGCGGCCCCACAGACCGCGGCTCTCGCTTTTCTCGGTTGTCTCCACAGCAGCCATTGTAGCGAATGGAGCGTGGCCGGTTCGCCGCGTCTGCTACAATCGCGGACAGAAGGGGGAATTCGTTGCCCATAGCCACTCCAGATTTACCCCGTACCCTCGGCGCTCTTCGCCAAAGCCCTTTCCCGGAAGCCAGACTCGGCCAGCGGTCCGTGAAGGACGAGCTCCGCAATAATTTAATCTGCCGCATTCAGCGCGGCGAAGAGCTGTTTCCGGGAATCGTGGGTTATGAAGACACGGTTGTACCGCAGATGGTGAATGCCATCCTTTCCCGCCATAATTTCATTCTTCTCGGCCTGCGCGGGCAGGCCAAAACGCGTCTCATCCGCATGCTCACCACGCTGTTGGACGAATGGACGCCGTACGTCGAAGGCTGCGAGATTCACGACAATCCATACCGGCCAGTGTGCAGCCGCTGCCGCGATCTGATCGCCGGGCAGGATGCCGCGACGCCCATCGCGTGGCTGCATCGCGACCAACGCTATGTGGAAAAACTGGCGACGCCGGATGTGACTATCGCGGACATGATCGGCGATATCGATCCGATCAAGGCGGCGCGGCGCGGGCAGGATATTTCCAACGAGCTGACCGTGCATTACGGGCTGCTGCCGCGCGCCAACCGCGGCATTTTCGCCATCAACGAGCTGCCCGACCTGGCGGGGAAGATTCAGGTGGGCCTGTTCAACATCATGCAGGAAGGCGACGTGCAGATTAAGGGCTACCCGGTGCGCATGCCGCTCGACCTGATGCTGGTGTTCACGGCCAACCCGGAGGATTACACCGCGCGCGGGAAGATTATCACGCCGCTGAAGGACCGCATCGGCAGCGAGATCCGCACGCATTACCCGGCGACCATCGAAGAGGGTGTCGCCATCACCGGCCAGGAATCGTGGCTCAAGCGGCCTTCGCCGGTGGAAGTGCGCGTGCCGGATTATATGAAGGAAGTGGTGGAGCACATCGCGTTCCTGGCGCGCGAGGATAAACGCATCGACAAGCGCTCCGGCGTATCGCAGCGGCTGCCGATCTCGGCGCTTGAGAATGTAGTATCGAACGCCGAGCGGCGCGCGCTGCGAGCGCACGAAGGCATGGCCGTGCCGCGCGTGCTCGACCTATATTCGGCGCTGCCCGCGATCACCGGAAAGCTGGAGCTGGAGTACGAAGGCGAGCTGAAGGGCGGCGATGCGGTGGCGCGGGAGCTGATCCGCACGGCTGTAGGGAAGGTTTACACGCATTATTTCGATGGCGCCAACGTCGCGCAGATTGTGCAATGGTTCGACCTGGGCGGTTCGTTAAAGCTGGATGAGAACGTAGATTCCGCCGCCATGGTACGGCAGCTCAACGGCATCCAGGGGCTGATGGAGAAAGTAAAGAATCTGGGCCTGACCGCGAATGAGCCGGATGCAGTACGGGCGGCCGCGGCGGAGTTCGTGCTGGAGGGGCTGCACGCGCACCGGCGGATCAGCCGCACCGAAGAGCGGGGATTCGGGGCGGAAGAGAAGCGGAGGGAGCCGAGGGAGCGGGAAGAGAAAGAGGGCAAGGGCGAGCGGCCCAACTTCAGAAGGCAGTATAACTAGTGACCGTGAATTCGACGCAGAGACGCAGAGGCGCAGAGGTCGGAGGGAGAAGACATTCCAGAGTTGTCTCCGCGTTTTCCTCCGCGTCTCAGCGTCTCTGCGTCGAAAGACTTTCTCAGAGACTCTTCCCATGAAATACATCCACTACTCCAAGTACACCGAAGAAGACCTCGGCATCGGCGCGGAGGAGCTGCTGCAGGCGCTGTCGGATTTTCTGCTGGAAAGCGGATTCAATACGCAATACTCGCCGTTCAGCCAGTGGAACGAGCGCACGCTGGAAGATCTCAAGCAAGCCATCCAACAGGCGCTGGAGCAGGGAAGGCTGTTCGACGACGACCGCCTGCAGGAGATGATGGAGCGCCTTCAGGCCATGACGCCTGAGCAGTTGGATAAGCTGCTCGATAACCTGGTGCAGAAGATGGCCAACGAAGGGCAGATCACCATCGAAGAGCCGGGCGAGCCGCAGGCGCCCGCGGGCGGCGCGGGCAGCGGCAAAGACTCCAAGGTAAAGTTCGAGGTGACCGACAAGTCGCTCGATTTTCTGGGCTTCAAGACGTTGAAGGACCTGCTGGGGTCGCTCGGGAAATCGAGTTTCGGACGCCACGATACGCGCGACCTGGCTACAGGCATCGAAACCTCGGGGGCATCGAAGCCGTACGAGTTCGGCGACATGTTGAACCTGGATGTGAGCGAGACGCTGTTCTCGGCCATCCGGCGCGAGGGCGCGAAGGTGCCGCTCGACATGGATTATTCCGATCTGCGCGTGCACCAGTGCGAATACCAGAGTTCGTGCGCGACGGTGCTGATGCTCGATTGCAGCCACAGCATGATCTTGTACGGCGAGGACCGCTTCACGCCCGCGAAGAAGGTGGCCATGGCGCTGGCGCACCTGATTAAGACGCAGTATCCGGGCGACAGCCTGCGGTGCGTGCTGTTCCACGATAGCGCCGAAGAGCTGCAAATCAGCCAGTTGGCGCGCGTGCAGGTGGGGCCTTACTACACCAACACGCGCGACGGATTGATTCTGGCGCAACGGCTGTTGAGCCAGGAGCGCAAGGACATGCGGCAGATCGTAATGATCACCGACGGCAAGCCGAGTTGCCTGACGCTTGAGGACGGGCGGGTGTATAAGAACGCTTTCGGTCTCGATCCATTAGTGATCAGCAAGACGCTGGAAGAAGTGAATCGCTGCAAGAAGCAGGGGATTCTGATCAATACATTCATGCTGGCGAGCGATTACGGGCTGGTGAATTTCGTGCAGAAGGTGACCGAGATCTGCCGCGGCAAGGCGTATTTCACTACGCCTTTTACTCTGGGGCAGTATCTGTTAATGGATTATATGAACCGGAAGACGCGGACGATCCACTAACTGTCCCAGTTAGTGGCTGGCAAGCAGTTACCGTGGCGACTCAGACTGGTCGTAACTGGCAGGCCGGCGGATCCAAATGTTCCGGTAGCGCACCAGATCGCCGTTGTGGTCCTGTAACATCAGCGGCTCTTCGGCCCCATGCGGCGTGTAATGCGCTACTTGCCGGTAGATCATGGGACCCATCAGCTCCTTATGATGGTGAACCATGACTCCGTTGTAGATTACAGTTACGTATGCCGGTTTGAGCAGCTTCGCCCCGTCAAAACTGGGCGCTTCGAACAGGATGTCGTAAGTGTTCCATTCCCCCGGCTTCCGCGCGGGATTCGCCAGCGGCGGCCACTGTCCGTAGATAGCGCTTGCCTGGCCGTCGGCGTAAGTCGGGTTGTTGTAGGCATCCAGCACCTGAATCTCATAACGGCTCATCAGCAGGACGCCGCTATTGCCCCGGCCCTGGCTGGTACCTCGCACCACGGCGGGCGATGCCCATTCGACATGTAACTGGCAATCCCCAAACTTTTCGCGTGTCAGCAGATTCCCGGTCCCGCCGGCAACCTCAAAGTATCCGTTACCCATCGTCCAGCGGGCGTCGATCGTCTTACCCTGGTCTGCGCCGCGGGCCGCCTGCGTCCACTGAGATAGATCTTTGCCGTCGAATAAGACGATGGCATCGGAAGGCGGCGCTCCGGGAGTCTCGCCGGGAGTGACCACCTTGGGGTGCGGCCGGGCGGGGTCGTGAACGTGCCAAGGGAGGCCGGGAAGCATCGGCGTATCTGTGAATCCAAGATCGCCGGGCTTCGATTGTTGCGCGATAGCGGCCGCAATCAGGGCGGCGCACAGCGCGAAGGCTGCCAGGGAATGTGTGCGGGACATACAACTCCTTCTTGTAGCTTACGGGTTACTATCATATCGTGCATTTACGGCGCTGCCGCGGCGCAATATCCGGTATCCTCAAAGCATGTTGTTCCCAGGCTTGCCCGGTGTGGCCACGGCAGTAGGATTGTTGGCGCTTATCTGGCTCGTAGTCTATCTGAGGACTAAGGGGCAGCCTGTGGTCTTCGACCCCGGAGGCAAACATGGCGAGTTTGGTAAGCGCCTGCTCCCTATGTATTTGGACATTACAAAATTTATTCTGGGTCTGGCGGCCGGGTCGATCGTCCTGCTTGTCGGCTCGTTGAACTTCAATCAGTCAGGCGGCCGCCCCTCTCTAAGGTCCTTCGCGTCGCCATTGTTTCTGGTGGCGATGAGCATCATTTATGGAGTCCTTTTCATGATTTTCCTGGCATTGAACTACGAGCATCATCTACACCATCCTGACGATCCGCATTCTTACACCCGGTTCCAATACACGCGAAACCAATCGCTGGGATTCGGCGCCCTGGTGTGCTTCTGTATCAGTTACATTTGGCTGATCGCCGCCGCGACAAAATGAGAGGATCGGTAAAGGCAGGATTCGAATGATAACAATTCTCGGAGCTGGAGGCGACATTGGGAACAAACTCGCCAAGCTTCTCGCGGCAAGGAATGAGCCGTTCCGCATCGTCGGGCGCAATCCGAGTCCGGCGGCTGGCGCAAGCGAAACAGTCGCCGCCGATATCACGGACCGGGACCAGGCCATCCGCGCTGTCGCCGGTTCCAGCGTGGTCCATTTGCTGGTTGGTCTCAAATACGATCACCGCGTCTGGCGGGAGATGTGGCCGCGCATCATGAGTAACGCCATCGAGGCCTGCAAGCGCGCCGGCGCCAAGCTAGTCTTCTTCGACAATGTGTACATGTATGGCAAGGTCGCCGGCCCCATGACCGAGGAGACGCCCTTCAACCCCTGCAGCAAGAAGGGCGAAATTCGCGCAGAGATCGCCGCCACGCTCATCGATGAGTGGAAGGCGGGCGCGCTTACCGGAATGATTGCGCGCGCCGCCGATTTCTATGGTCCCGATACGCGCAACGGGATGGCTAACCGCCTGGTCTTCGATCCCCTCTCGCGGAAAAAGAAAGCCTCATGGCTTGCGAACGACGCTGTTCCGCACTCTTATACCTACACTCCGGACGCCGCGCAAAGCCTGGTACAACTCCCCGAACGGGCGACCGCCTGGAATCAGACCTGGCATGTTCCGACCACGCCCAATCCGCCCACAGGGAAAGAATTTGTCACGCTGGTCGCGAAGGAATTTGGCGTGGCTCCAAAGTATCGCGTTCTCAGCAGGCCCATGATCCGGGTGGCAGGATGGTTCAATCCACTCATCGGAGAATTGTACGAAATGCTCTATCAGAACGATTCGCCCTACGTGTTTGACTCCAGCAAATTCGCCAGGGAGTTCGGCTTCGCAGGCACTCCCTACGCTGACGGTATTCGCATCACCGCCGGTTCCTTTCGATAAGAGCAGTCACGGGTCCGTTTCCAACCGCCTGCATCAGTGACAGCGGTTTGGGATATGATAGTCCGCACGGGTTTGTTCGGTTCGACAACAATATCGGCGGAATACCAATGATGCTCGCAAGCTGCGCGACCACCTGGCGGCTAGAGGCGTCCAGGTTAAAACTCGCCCCGCGGGTATCCGCATGGCGCCGCACGCTTGCGAGGGGCCGGTCGGAGGCATCGCGAGTCTGCACGTGGACGCCGCGATTCCGAATTTCCTGGCCCAGGAGATCTGCGGGCTGGTGGAGGCCGGCGAGATGAACCGGGTGTGGGAAGACCTGATGGGTTTCTCCGCGATGCGGATGGTGGGGGGGGGTATCCGCTGCCCACCAAGCCGGGGCTGGGATTTGAAGTAAGCGAAGCGGCGCTGAAGAAGTATCCGTTCCAAGGCACGCGCCCGTTCCCGCCCGCGTTCCACGAGGATGGGTCGCTGGCGTCTTTGTAGGTCGTGGGGGGCGGCGCGACATCGGCAGTCTTCCAAGGTTAGTTAACCTTTGGGAGCCCGTAATTTGGCTGCTCAACGAGTCGTTTGAGCTAAACTAGTGTTGGAACTCTTATGCTTGAAGATCTACTGCAACCTCAACATCTGCTCGTGATCCTGGCGGTCGCGCTGTTGATGTTCGGCCCAAAGAAACTGCCTGAGTTAGGCAAGGGATTAGGGGAAGGGATTCGCGGATTCAAGAACGCTTTGAAACCTGCGAGTTCCGAGACGGACACCTAAAGAAGACCGCGCGCCCAGGCTCTCCCCCTGGTAAGCGCTGGCGCATCTCGTGCCCAGCGCGCCAACCGCTGTTACCCCAATCGCTCATACTCGCATCCTCACGCCTCATCGCTCTCGCCCCATCGGTAACGCTCCTGTCGGTTGAGGGCGGGCGCCTCTTCGGATTACACTGGGTCTTACTACTTGCGGTAGTGGATGGCTCGCGACCCCGAGTTCCCGTTTTGACGCGCCGGCTCCGTGCGCCGACCACACGAAAATGACGCTGCAATCCCGTCCACTGCGCCTGAGCCTTTTCGACGAAAATCCTGAAATGGAGTATCTATGCGTAGATCTCTGATCGTCCTCTCAATCGCCGCTTTCCTCATTGTCGCGGCCGTGATCGGCTGGCCCGCGGCAAGCTTCGCCTGGCAATCCGATGGCGGAGCGATGCTCGCGTCCGTAGACCCGTCCTACCTGCAGCTCTTACATTGGCGCATGGTCGGACCCTCGCGAGGAGGCCGCGTCACGGCCGTGGCCGGCGACCCCGTCAACAAGCAGGTGTTCTATTTCGGCGCTACCGGCGGTGGCATCTGGAAGACAGACGATGGCGGCATCGGCTGGTCGAACGTGTCGGACGGATTCGTGAACACGGGCTCGGTGGGCGCTCTGGCGGTCGCGCCGTCGAACCCCAATATCGTCTACGCCGGAATGGGCGAAGCGTGCGTTCGCGGCGATGCCTCCTATGGAGACGGCGTCTACAAATCCACCGACGCCGGAAAAACCTGGACGCACGCCGGGCTTGAGGCCACCCGCAGCATTGCGCGCGTGCGGGTGCATCCGAAGAATCCGGACATAGTCTACGTGGCCGCCTTTGGAGATCCGTGGGGACCCAGCGCCGAGCGCGGCGTCTATCGTTCCAAAGACGGCGGACGCACCTGGAAAAAAATCCTATTCCGTACCGAACAGGCAGGCGCGATCGACCTGCTGATGGACCCGGCGAATCCCGACATATTGTACGCGTCCACGCTCGAGTTGCAGCGCTTCCCGTGGGGCCTGCGCAGCGCGGGAGCGGGAACCGGTCTGTTCAAGTCCACTGACGGCGGCGACAACTGGGCGGAGCTGACCAATCGTCCGGGCATGCCCGCGGGGCTTAAAGGACGCATCGGCATCGCGCTCGCCCCCAGCCAGCCGCAGCGCATCTGGGCGCTGATCGACGCGGAGCCCGGTAAGAAGGGAATCTATCGGTCCGACGATGCCGGGCAAACCTGGCGTCACCTGACCGACGACGCCGAACTCACCATGCGGCCGTGGTATTACCATCACATCTTCGCCGACCCCAAGGACCCGAACCTGATTTACGTATTAAACGTCGGCGCCTGGAAATCCACCGACGGCGGCGAGAAGTTCGTGCCGTTCCGGCCGCCGCATGGCGACCACCACGATCTCTGGATCGATCCGGAAGATCCGAAGCGCATGATCGAAGGCAACGACGGCGGCGCCACTGTTTCCTTCAACGCCGGCGCTTCCTGGTCGACGGTTCTCAACCAGCCCACCGCGCAGATCTATCACGTGGTCGCCGATCATCAATTTCCCTATCACATCTATGGTTCCCAGCAGGACAACACCACCATCGCGCTGCCCAGCCGGTCCGACTTCGGACGCATCACCATCGAGGATTGGGAGACCGTGGGCGGCGGCGAAGACGGCTACATCGCTACCAATCTCACCGATTCCAACATCATTTACGCGGCCAACCATCATTGGCTGACCCGCTATGACCGCCGTACCAAACAGGTGCGCGATATCTCGCCCAATCCGGAAACGCACTACGGCTGGGGCGCGGCGGACATTAACTTCCGCTTCTGGTGGACCTATCCGGTGATGACCTCGCCGACCCATCCGAACACCCTGTACGTCACTTCGCAATTCGTTCATCGTTCGCTCGACGAAGGCCAGAGCTGGCAGGTCATTAGTCCCGACCTGACGCGTCATGATCCCAAGACACTCGAACATACGCCATCGTACGGGCATGAAGAGACTCAGGAATACTGGGGCCCAATTACGCGCGAGGCTTATGGACCCGAATGGTATGCGACCATCTTTTCGTTCGCGGAATCTCCGGTGGATTCGAAGGTGCTGTGGGCCGGTTCCGACGACGGCTACGTGAACGTCTCGCGCGACAGCGGAAAGAATTGGACCAAGGTCACTCCTCCGGATCTGCCGGAGTTCGCGCTGATCAGCGTGATTGAGCCGTCGCCCCACAACGCGGCCGAAGCCTATGTCGCGGCGACGCGCTACAAGCTCCAGGACAATCGGCCGTATCTATATAAGACGGCGGACTACGGCAAAACCTGGACCAAAATCGTCAGCGGCATTCCGGATTACGATTTCACGCGCGTGGTTCGCGAAGATCCGGGACGCCCCGGCCTGCTCTACGCCGGCACGGAAACCGGAGCGTACGTATCGTTCGATGACGGCGCGCACTGGCAGTCGCTCAAGCTCGGCCTGCCGGTGGTTCCGGTGCACGACCTCCTGGTCAAGGATGGCGATCTGGTGGCGGCAACGCATGGGCGCGGGTTCTGGATCCTCGATCGCGCCGCGCTTCTGCATCAAATCGACGCCGCGTCGCTTAACGATAAGGTCCATCTATTCGCGCCGGAAACCACCGCGCGCTTCCGTCAGAACGCGAGCCCCGCGGGCGGGTTTGGAGATAATCCGTCGGGAACCGGAGACAATCCGCCGGTCGGCGTCAGCATCCCGTTCTATTTGAAAGAGGCGCCCACGGGCCCGGTGACGCTCAAGATTCTTCGCGAGCACAATGGGTCGGCAGAGGATGTGCAGACCTTCGCGTTGGACACAGGCGGAAGAGGGGGGGCCGGCCGTGGTGGTCGCGGCGGTGGCGGACGCCGTGGCGGGGCCAGAGGAGCGACGACTGCGCTAAAAGGTCCCAACACTTTTGTTTGGGATTTTCGATATGCCGGCGCCAACGTCATCCCCGATGCGGTATTTCAAGGTCAGGCTGCCGGGCCGCTCGCGCCGCCGGGGACCTACCGCGTCGAGCTGACCGTCGACGGTCAAACCTATAGCCGGCCCTTCAAACTGGTGAAGGATCCGCGCGTGACCTACAGCGACGCGGAACTGGAAGAGCAGTTCCAATTCATGAAGAAGGTCAGTGACCGGCTGGAACAGACCATGGCGACAGTCCGAAGAATCCGGGATCTGCGCAAGCGGGCGGAAGATATGGTGGCGCAGGCCAAGAAGGATGGTAAGGATGCGGCTGCGCTCGACCAGGCGCTGAAGGCGCTGAACGACAAGTTGTATCCCATTGAGGAGCGGCTGGTGCAATTCCGCGCCCGTGCGGGCGAAGACCTGATCAACTACCCGACCGGAATCGACAGCAAGCTGGCTCGGCTTCTGGATTTCGCTTCGATGGCCGACGCTCCGCCGACTGAAGGCGAAAAAGAACTGTACGGCCGCCTTTCCGAAGGCGTGACCGATCGAATGCGTCTGGTGGATCGCGTGGAGAAGGACGAATACGCATCGGTGGCCAAGGCCGCCGGCGCCGGACACTGAGAGCCGGCTCTTTGTGGGGCGGCCAATCCTGACTGCAGTCGGCTTTCAGCCGGCTGTTGCGGCTAGAGACGTCGAGTTGCAGCCTCACAGTAGTGCAATCCGAGGGCCTCAGCGGCGAACAACCGTTATGAACCGCACTAGCTTCGCTACTAGAGCTTAGCTAAATTCGCTTCCAGATCCGCGAGCGCCTTGCCTAGAAGCTCGCGGTACCGTGGATTTTGCGCGGCATTCATTTCCTGAACTACTCTGGTGCGCGAGAGCTGTAGCGACTCTCGCTTCCGAATCAAATCTAAGGGGTCAACCGCTTGCGGCTTTAGCGGAACACTACGCTTGCGGCGACGCGGTTCGGCCATGTCGATCTGTTCCTCGACCGACTTGCTTTCCCAGCCTCTTGCCATACCTCTATTCTACTCTCGTAGGAGCGAAATGGGAAGGAGAGTACAATTAGCCCAAAATCCGCTCCCCGCCAGCATCGTCTGTCCCGTTGCCCACCTCTATTTCCGGGCGCCGGTTGACCTCGCCGTCGCCGTGCGATATCAATGACCAAGGAGTTCGTCATGCCCAACCGCCGTAGTTTCCTGAAGTCGGCCATCGCCGCCCCGCTGCTTTCCACCTCAGCGGCCGCTCAACAGCCGCAGACATCCGCTATCCCCGGCCTTCCCCGGCTTGACGACCCCGCCTACTGGAGCAAGATCCGCGACCAGTTTCCGCTCGCGCGCGACAAAGTCTTCTTCAACAACGGCACCATTGGAGCCATGCCGACCGTTGTCGTAGACCGCATGGTGGAACACATCCACAAAATAGCCGCCGACGTCGCCGAGTGGGATTACCGCGGCCCGGAGTGGATCGGCGGCTACGGCGATTATCCCGGTCTGCGCGGCAAAACGGCCCAGCTGCTCAACGCCGATGAAAAGGAGATCTCGCTCACCGAGAACAACACCTGCTCGATGAGCTATGTGGGCAGCGGCCTCGACCTGCCCCGCGACGCCGAAATCCTGATCACCGATCAGGAACACCCCGGCGGCCAGAGTCCCTGGCTCAACGCCGTCAAGCGGCACGGCGGCACAGTCGCCAAGATGGTCATTCCCAAGCCCATGAACAGCGCCGAAGAGGCTTTCGATATTGTCACGAAATCCATCACGCCGCGCACCAAGGTCATTGCCATTTCGCACATGATCTCCGCCAGCGGCGCCATTCTGCCGGTGAAAGAGATCTGCGCCGAGGCGCGCAAACGCGGCATCTTCACCGTGCTCGATGGCGCGCAAACCGTGGGACACATCGGCGTCGACGTGAAGGATATCGGATGCGACGCCTATGTGGGCTGCTTCCACAAATGGCTGCTCGCACCCGCCGGCAACGGGTTTCTGTACCTGCGCGCGGACCGCTCCGCCGAAGTCTGGCCCAGCATCGCCAGCGGAAATTGGGACAATCACGACGACAACGGCTACCGCCTCTCGCAGCGCGGCACCGGCAATCTCTCGGTGCTGGTGGGCGCGGAAGCCGCAATGGATTTTCACAACCAGATAGGCCCGGCGCGCGTGCAGCAGCGCATCAAATACCTCGGCGAGTATCTGCGCGACGGCCTGCGCCGCATACCCAAGGTGAAGTTCTATACGCCGCTCGACCCGAAGCTCAACGCCGGCATCACGGTCTACGGAATCGATGGCATGAACGGCACGCAACTTCAGGACGCCATGTGGAATCGCGGCCGCCTGCGTCCGCGCGCCTCCTCGGGCATCGCCCTGCGCCACTCGACGCACATTTTCAACAGCCCCGAAGAGATCGACCGGTCCTTGGCAATCATGCGCGATCTCGCCAAGGCATAATCGTGGCGCACGCGCTTTTGCGTGCAGCGTTCCCAATCGTGTGAACGCGCTTCGGCCTCCGCGCGAGATCCGCCTCGCCTGCATCTGGAGTGAAAATGCAGTGCCTGTCCGCCTTCGAACGTACATGAATGTATACATTGCGTTAACTGTGCCCGGAATTCACCGGATTGGGTTATACTTTCCAAAAAAGGCCTTGTTAGCCGGTTCTCGGCGCCGTGGGGTTCATGCGCCAGTCAAATGCTGTTTCTGGAGGTAGGCAATGGTGGGTTCACAAAAGCGCTATATCGTACAGATTCTCTCCTTCGTTCTTCTCTGTTGCCTGGCTCACACGCCATTGGCGGCGCAACAGATTCTGGGCGCCATCACCGGCACCGTCAAGGACTCTTCGGGCGCCGCCGTTCCCGGCGCTACGGTGAAAGCGATCAATACGGCTACTAACCTGGAAGTCACCGCGACCACGGAGTCCAATGGCTCTTACCTGGTGCCGAATCTTCCCGCCGGTACCTACGTTCTGGCGATCACCAAAGAGGGATTCGAGACCGAGAGCCATACCGAGGTGCTGGTGAATTCCGACCGCACCACCACTGTCAATGGCAGCTTGCAAATCGGCGCCGTCGCCACCACGGTCAAGGTTGGGGCAGTAGCGCTGATGAATCAGGTGGATACCACCAACGGGTATGTGGTGGACCAGGCAACCATTCAGGACACCCCGCTGGCAACCGGCAGTTTCACCCAATTGGCGATTATGAGTCCGGGCGTGCATGCCGATTTTGTGAGCGGCGCCGGCGCCAATGCCGGGCTGGGCAATCAAGGCATTACCGCGAACGGACAGCGCGAAACCAGCAATAGCTTTTCGCTGAATGGCATCAGCACCAACAATTTGTTCAACGGAAACTCCACCAGCCAGGTTGGCGAGAATCGCTTCGTGCTGAACACAGGCGAGAGTTTCGGCGCGGGCGGCTCCATCCAAAGCGTCTCCGTTTATAACGCCATCGGCCAGGCGCTGCCCACTCCGCCGGTTGAGGCGATCCAGGAAATCTCGGTAAACGCGGCCATGTATGACGCGACTCAAGGCGCCAACAGCGGCGCGCATATCAGCGTGATCACGAAATCCGGCACCAACGCGATTCACGGGACCGTATATGAGAAGTGGCAGAACAGCGACATGAACGCGGCGCCGTTTTTCTATAACGCCTCGCCAGCCATCACCGATAAAGTACCATTCCTGAACCGCAACCAGTTCGGAGGCGTCGTCGGCGGTCCAATCAAGAAAGACAAGCTATTCTATTTCCTCTCCTACCAGGGCATTCGTGATGTCGATGCAGCCGAATCCCAAAAGGATGTGACGGTGCCTCTTGGGCTCACCAGCGACCGCAGCGCGCAAGGCATCGTCAACGCCCTTACTAATAGCGGCTACGCCACCATTACGACGAGCCAGGTCAGCGCACCCGCGCTGGCGATGCTGCAGGCCACACTGCCCAATGGTCAATATCTGATCCCGAGCGCCGCGATCACCAATAAGGCTACTGCCAAAGCGCTGGGATACGATGCCATCGAACAGGGGCCAAACTCGAGCGCCAGCGTCAACCAGGGAATCGCGAGCATCGACTACGTGATCAACGACAGGGATCGACTGTCGGGCAAATATTATGTTCAGAACGATCCAACGGACAGCCCGTTTGGCGCGGTTGGCTCACTGCTCGGATTTGCGCAAACCCTCAACGCCGGCAGCCAGGTGGCGTCCATTAACAACACCGTAATCCTGTCGCCGAATCTCACCTGGTCGCAGCGCATCGGGGTCAACCGCATGACGGCCTATGCCCAAACCGGCCAGGATTTCACCCCCAGCCAGTTCGGCATCAATCTGCTCGGTTCCAATGGCTTCCCGCAGATTTCAATTTTGAGCGACGACGTCACCCTGGCAAACGAATTGGAGTTCGGCCCGAGCACCAGCTTCGGCAACGCGGGCATGTACCAAAACCAGGGCGAGGCCGGAACCTCGCTGACCTGGGTGAAGGGCCGGCACACGCTCACCTTCGGCGGTCAGTTTGATTCAACCCAACTCAACATTGTTAACCGCAACACCGACACCGACACCCTTTCGTTTAAGACGTTCCTTGCCTTCGTCGAAGGTACGGTAACAACGGGCACTAAGTCGCTGGCGTTCGATGGATCGGCCAGCCGCTACTATCGTTCGCAGAACGCGGGTATGTTTGTGAACGACAACTTCAAGGTACGCAGCAACCTGAATGTCACCTTGGGTCTGCGCTGGGACTACGAGGGTCCGCTTACCGAAAAATACGGAAGGCTGACCGATTTCAATCCCAGCGCTTATTCGTATAACCAGGCCACTGACACCATAGTTAATTCGGGATTCGAAATCGCCGGGAACAATCCGACCGAGGCCACGCCTGGCGCCAGCAATTCCTTGCTGACCAACCATCAGTATGGTTTTGCGCCGCGAATCGGCATGGCATGGACGCCCCTCTCGCATTTGACCGTGCGCGCCGGGGCTGGCATCTACTATGACCGCGGCGAATTCTTCAGCGAGTTTTCACCCAGCGCAGGCAGCGGGTTCAGCGGTCCATTTGGAGTGACGCTCGATCCGCCATTTGTGTCGGTGACCGAAGCCACTACCGGCGCCACCTTCGCCAGTCCCTTCGGGACCACGCCGTTCGCCACGCCCCCTGGCAGCGCCGCCGCGTTCCAGGCGCAGCTACCTAACATTGCGCAGACGGAATCCGGCAAATACCCGGCGGGGAACCTATACGGTCCGGACCTGTTCGGCGGCTACGCTATCAATAATAAGCTTCCCTACACCGAGAACTGGAGTTTCGACCTTCAGTATCAGGCGTCGAACAACTGGCTATTTACCGCGGGCTACGTGGGCAACCATGGCGTACATGAAGTATTGCCGATTCCCTTCAACGAACCGCAGCTCGCCACTGCGCAGAATCCAGTCCATGGCCAGATATACTCCTACGGCGGCACCAATACCACTAACCTCACGCTCGAACCCATTTCGACCAGCGAATTCTCCGGCAACGCGCCCATTCGAGTGCCCTATATCGGCTACGATATGAATTCCGTGCTGTATGAGGCCGAAGGCACCTCGACCTACAATGCCTTGGAGCTGCAGGCGAGAAAGCGCCTGTCGTTCGGCCTGCAGTTGACAGCCTCTTACACCTGGTCGCACTCACTCGACGAGCAGAGCGGCTTGGGATTGTTCTTTACCGGAAACAATCCCGCCTACCCGAAATCCAACTACGCCTCTTCGGACTTCGACCAGACTCACGTTTTCCTGATCAATTACAGTTACACGATGCCCAATGTGACTTCGAATAAGGCCCTGGGCAACTTCGTGAATGGATGGACCATCGGCGGCCAGACCGTCGCGCAGAGCGGCCAGCCTTATAGCGTGTACGACTACTCGGGTTCCGTGGGTAGCTTGTATTTCGGCACCGATATCGAGCTGATCAACCCCATAGTTCCCCTGGCGCCTGGAGTTACGGCAAAGCAAGCCCAGTTGCAGGGCACTACCGGCGTCAATGCCGGCAAGCCGGTGTTAAATGTCAATGATTTCGCCCCGCAGTTCGTTGCGCCGGGCACCAATGGCGTACCGCCGTGCGATGCATCGGGATGCGATATCTATGAGTCGCTGTTCAGCAACACGGGGCGCAACCTGTTTCGCGGTCCTTTTCAAGTGCGTTTCGACGCGACGCTGCGCAAGGAATTCCAGCTCAGCGAGCGTTTCCGGCTGCGCTTGAATTTCGACGCGTTTAATCTATTCAATCACCCGGATTTCGACACGCCCAACAACGACGTCGAATTCTTCCCCGGATTTGAGCCGCCGCCGGTTTATCCGCCCGAAGGCAGCCTGGGGTATATCCAACACACGATCGGCAGTTCGCGCTTTTTGCAGATCGCGCTGCACTTGAGTTTCTAAAATCGTGGCGCACGCACTCATGCGTGCAGCGTTCACACTCGTGTGAACGCGCTTCGAATCGGAGGCGTTAAGTGAACAGTGTTGCTCCGCCACAAATTCCGTGATGGCTGGCGCTGCGGCGCCCGACTCTGGGCGCGCCTCCCTGCTCGCGGCCAAGGAACGCGACGCACACTCAATATCGTCCGTGCGCACGCCTTCATAGGGGTTGCGGCCAGCCCTGTTTCCGTATATGCTCAGGCTGTTCGTGCAAAAGGTGGATTCCAGGAATATGCACCCCAAACTTCTCCGCGGCGCTCTCGCCGTCGCGTGTCTCATTTCCGCCCCCGCGCTATTCGGCGCCAATCCCATCCGCGTCATGCTGATCGACGGCCAGAGCGGCGGGGCATATCACAACTGGCAGGTGACCACGCTGGCGCTCAAGCAAGAGTTAGCCGAGACTGGCCTTTTCCAGGTGGACGTAGCCACCGCTCCTCAATCCGGCGGCGATTTCAGCAGTTTCACGCCGGACTTCAAGAAATATCAAGTGGTGGTATCTAACATCGACTCGCCGGAGTGGCCGCCCAACCTCATGTCCTCGTTCGAGCAATTCGTAAGTGACGGCGGCGGATTGGTGATCGTTCACGCGGCGGACAATGCGTTTCCAAACTGGAAGGCCTTCAATGAAATGATCGGCATCGGCGGTTGGAGAGGCAGGAATGAGAATGCCGGTTCTCTTTGGTATTACAAGAGCGGTAAGTTGGAACAGGATACTTCACCGGGGAATGCGGGCGCGCACGGGGCTCGCCTTCCCTTCCAGATAACTGCGCGCGACCCGGAGCACCCGATCGTGAAAGGTCTGCCCAACGTCTGGATGCACGCCGCCGACGAGCTCTATGGGACATTGCGCGGCCCCGGCCGCAATATGAAGGTTCTCGCGACCGCATATTCCGATCCGGCAAACCACGGGACTGGTCGCGACGAACCCATTCTGATGGCGCTCAGCTACGGCAAAGGGCGCATCTTCCATACTACGCTTGGGCATGACGTCGCCGCGCTCAGCTGCGTCGGATTCATAACCACCTATCAACGCGGGGCTGAGTGGGCGGGGACGGGCAAAGTGACTCAGAAAGTCCCAGCCGCTTTTCCCACCGCCGAGACAGTAAGTTTCCGCGTAGACATCGCCAAACTGGATCCGGATTTCAAATACGGCCCCGGCGGCGCGGGACGAGGCGCCGGTAGAGGGACCGCGCCGCCAGCTAAACAGGAAAGGTAGGCCTCCGGGGCGTCCCGCCTCACATTTCCTTAAGATATTCGTGAACGAACTGGACCGACATAGCGCCCTCTCCGACGGCCGAGGCCACGCGCTTCACCGACCCGGCGCGCACATCGCCGGCCGCGAACACGCCGGGATGGCTGGTCTCTAACAGGAAAGGAGTTCGCGCCACGCCCCAGTGCGTCGATTGCGCCAGCGCCGCTCCTGTGCGGACGAATCCTTTCGCATCGCGCTCAATTTCCGGAGGGAGCCAATCCGTGCGCGGCGTCGCTCCGATGAAGCTGAATACCGCCGGAGTTTCTATCGTTTGCTGCTGTCCGTTGACGCTGTTCACGGTCTCAATTCCCTCGATATGACCATTGCCCGTCATTCGCCGGATAGTCGTATTGCTGAGTAGCTCGATGTTACTGGTCTGTTCTATCCGCTGGACCAGGTAGCTGGACATGCTCTTGTTCAGGTCGTCGCCGCGAATCAGCAGCAGCACCTTGCTCGCGATTCCCGCCAGAAAGACGGCTGCCTGCCCCGCTGAATTTCCGCCCCCCACCACAATAGCCGGGCACCCGCGGCAGAGCAAGGCCTCAGCCGGCGTTGCGGCGTAGTAGACTCCCGTGCCCTCGAATCGTTCGCAGCCCTCCACATCCAGCTTCCGATATTGGGCGCCGGTAGCTATAAGAAGACACTTGGCAGTAATGGGCTCGCTTCCACCCGCATCCAGAATCGCGTACCCGTTCTCGAACGACAGGTGGTTCGCCGCCGTGGGGATGGATAGGTGCGCGCCAAACTTATTCGCCTGCAGCGTCGCACGGTCTGTAAGTTCGGCGCCGCTCAACCCTGTCGGAAACCCCAGGTAGTTTTCAATTCTCATGCTGCTGCCCGCCTGCCCCCCCGGACCAACGCCATCTAACACGGCAGTGCGCAGTCCCTCGGAAGCTCCATAAACCGCCGCGGCCAACCCCGCCGGCCCTGCCCCCACCACCAGCAGATCGTACACCGTGCGCTCCAGGGTTTGGTGGATGCCGATCTCATCCGCCAGCTTCTGGTTCGATGGGTTGCGCAACAACAGCATATGCGCGCAGGCCACCACTGGCGTGTCGGCCTCGGTCAAGCCGAACTCCTTCAGCAATTGATTCACTTGCGGATCGGTTTCCAGATCCGTCCAGGTGAAGAGCACGCGGTTCCTCGCGAGAAAGTCACGAACCCGAAAGGTGTCCGCCGAGTAGCGCGACCCAATCACCCGCAGCCCGATGAAGTTCGGCGACTCGCGCATCAGCTGCCGCCGGGCGATAAAAGCCTGCAGAATAATATCGCTGAGGCTGGGGCACTGGTTCAATAAATGCCGCAGCGCCTCCGCCGAGATTTCGAGTACCTCGCAGCCGCCCCGGGCAATCGCTGAAATGATCGCCGGCGCGCCGGTCAAATGCGAGATATCGCCTGTGAATTGCCCCTTCCGGTGAGTCGCGATCGTCTTCGGCGTATCGCCGGAATGATCGACGATTTCAATCTCGCCTGCCTGGACAATGAAAAACTTGAAAGCCCGTTCGCCGATCGCGATCAGCGTCTCGCCATCGCGGCAATGTTTCGGCGTCAGCGTGGTGCATTGCGCCGCTTGAGCGATCTGCGCTTCGTCGAGCACCGGGAAGGCGATCGAATGGAGAGTGTGTTCAGCCATGGCGGACAAGTCTTTATGATCCCACGCCCGGCGTTCGTCCAGCCGATGCCATCAAATCCGAAAAGGACGCTCCGAAAAAGATCGCCGATTTCCCCATCGGGTATGATCGCCGCCTTTTATGATCGCCGCTTTCCCGTTAGCCGACCGTTCCGAATCAGCCCCGACGCCTCATTCGCAATTACTTCGATTTGATCCCGATCAAACCGGATGTCGAGCGTGTAGTGGTTGATGTTCGCGACAAAGTTCACGTCCAGCAGGAATTCGCTTTCCCCGATCCATTTCCCCGTCGCCCCGGCCGGCATGTGAAATGGGCCGTTCGGGGCGAGGCGATATACTCCGTCCAGGCCAATCGGGAAACTCAGGGGTTGCCCATAATACGCCAAATCTACGCGCGCCTCGCCGTTCTTCCCAAATGTCAGTGACAGAGTGTCGAGCCGGGACGAATTCACCGGGAACTCGTAGACCACTCCGGAGATCGAGGCAGCTATGGAAGGCAAGGGAGAAGCGGCGCTGGCCGCCGGTGGCTTGCTCGCGTATTCCACGCGTTCGTTCAGGTGCGCGTCACTCAAGGGATTCGGTGGCAGCGCCCGGTCGGACGCGACGGCCTGGCGGACCAATTGCGCAATCTGGCCGGCGTTGCCCCCGGCCATGCTCACCACGATCATGTCCAGGTCCGGCCATACGATCAGCGACTGGCCTCCACGGCCAGTGCCGCCATATTGACGCCCGTTAGGTCCATTCGTGACGTTCCATTCGTAGCCCATCCCTCCTTTGTCGCCGCGCACGCCGGTGGGCGCCGCGGTGGACATCGCGACCCAGTCGGCGGGCACAATCTGCCGGCCATCCCAGTTGCCGCCGTGCAGGTACAAATAGCCAAGCTTGGCTACGTCCCGGGGAAGGAAATGACTGTCGCCCCACCCATGGTTTCGAGCTTGCGGATCGTCGGCCCACACGACGCCGCGGATGCCAAGCGGATGGAACAGGTACTTCTCGCCGAACTCCGCTTCACTCACGTGCGCCGCGGCGCCAATCGCCGACCCCAGCAGATGGTAGCCGGGACTGCAATATGCCGAGTGCGTTCCGGGATCGTATTTCATTGGAAGCGACAGCGCGAACTGCACCCAGTTCGCCGAGCGTTTCATCTGTTCCAGTTCCTGCTCGCCCGGCGCGTATCCGCAGTCCAGCCCGGATTCCATCCGCAGCAAGTCTCCCACGGTGATTTTCTGTTTCCGTGCGTCCGCCTCCGCGGGGCTCTCTTTTGGAAACAGGGGCAGCAGAGGTTGATCGAGCCGGAGCAGCTTTTGAGCCACGGCTACGCCCGTAAGCACCGAGGTAACGGTTTTGGTCACCGAGGCCAGATCGTGCGGGGTCGCGCCGTCGTACGGATAGAAGGCTGCGTCGACCACGGCGTATCCGTGGCGGATCACGAGCAGGCTGTGAACGCCGAGATGCTTCTCGATAACCTGGTCGATCGCGGCGGCCAGTAGCTGCGAATCGATGCCCTGCGACTCAGGCGTCGCGGTCCGCCATTCCTGCGATGGCCAGTAGGTGGAACCCTGCCCACCTGAAGTGAGGCAGATCGCCGAGAGGACCAGCCCGAAATAGACCGTGCGTCGAATAGGCATAGGGAACTCCAATTGATGCGGCAGCCGCGGCTTCAACACTCCCGACGGTCGTGGCTCCGATCAGGGACCGGCTACTGGCCGCCACGTCCGCCGCGGCCGCCACCGCCACTGCGGGGCATCTGCGCCTGAGCCAGCAGTGCGGCAAATTCCGCGCGAGTCATTTTCAATTTCTCGGGATGAGCGTCGATCCACTTTCCAAAGGCGGCGTACTTTTCCGGCGTCCAGCCGCCTTCGAATTCTGCGCCGTTCTTGCCTTGACTATTCAGTTCAAAATTAAAAGCATCTTGAAGGTTGGTAAATTCGGCCTTGCCGATAGCTGCCGCGGCCAGCGAGGCGGGAATGAAAATCACCCCATCCTGCTTGGCCAGGACCAGGTCCCCCGGCAACACAATGGCCCGTCCGATGCGCACCGGAACGTTGATCCCCGTGAGCTGCATTTGCGCCCATGCGGAGGGATCGTAGCCCCGATAAAATCCATTGAGGTTGGCGATTTGCCGGTTCTCCTCGGCGTCCCTGATTCCGGCGTCGAAGATGAAGCCCGAATGCGTGTGCGCGGCGATGCCGCTGCCAAGGTTGGAGCCGATGAGGGTGCCTTCAATGATTTTTCCATAGCCGTCGGCGACCATCGTATCGCCCATCTTGAGCTCATTGATCACCCAGCTATTGGTCCCGCTGACGCGTCCCTCAGCCTTGCCCTCGGCGGCGATAGCGCCGGCCATGTCAGGCCGCCGCGGCATGAATTGCGCCGTGAGCGCACGGCCGGCAAAGGGCTTTTCGGCGTGAAGAGCTTGCCAGCCACCCTCAAACTGGCTAACATAGCCCTGGCCGCGCAGATAGTCCCATACATCCTCAATGGATACGTCCAACGCGCGCTCCAGCAAGTTGTCCTGCACTTTCGGGCGTCCGTCGGGGAAGCGGTCGCCCTTCCACTCCGGCGTGTAGAACGCGATCTGTTCCCTGGTTTGCTTTATCTGCGCGAAGACAGTCGATGCTCCCGGCATGGCGCAGACGATCAAAAGTCCCACAATGACTCTTTTCATTGAACGACACTCCCTCCATTGGTTATACATCCGATAGGGGCGGAAGAGGCGGGTGCTTAAACAGATTCGGGAAAGGCAGTGTGAACCAACGTTTGCGGGGCAGCTTGTTAATCCGATGTCACTTACGTACTTTGGAAAGCAGCTGAGCTTTCTGAACAAACTGTAGGGCGGATCCCTGGGCCGCTGCCGCCCCCCGGTGGACGGCAGCCCCTGGCCGGGCTCTCAGGGATCGCGTCGGAACTGATTTGGCTGGTCGAAGAGCGGGTCCAGGGGGACCCGCGCGGACCAGGGGGTCCGCCCTACTTCCCGAATCCGTTTAAGCGCCCGGAAGAGGCGCCCATGTTGCCGCGATTGGACGGTGGCGGCGCTCGCGGCGAATCGGTGCGTTTGACATCGGCGCGGAAGATATATATAGTTCGTGTGTACAACAATACCGGCTTTCGCGCATTGTCTGGCTGCGAAACCGTTGGAGAGACCCATGTCGAGAATACGATCGTTTCGATGGCTGCCAACCGTGGCGCTCGCCGGCTTTATCGGCGTCGCGGCCGGCAACCTAGTGTTTCAAGCCGCGCGAGCGGCCGGCGGGCAAGCCCCACCGGTCAAGATGACCAAGGATGAAGATCATAAGCGCACCATGGATCTTCTCCACATTACGGAGCTCCGCCGGGGCAAGGCCGGACGGGACAAGACCGATCCGAACTTCGCCAACTATGACGAATCCAAAGCGAATCCCTATCCCGATCTGCCGGATCCGCTGACCCTGAAGAACGGGAAGAAGGTCACCAAAGCATCCGACTGGTGGAGCAAGCGCCGCCCCGAGATTGTGGAGGATTTCGACCGCGAAGTCTACGGCCGCGTTCCTAAGGTTACGCCGAAGGTGAAATGGGAAGTCGCCAACACCACCACCGGCAAGAACGGCGACGTCGATATCGTCACCAAGCAACTGGTGGGGGTGGTGGACAATTCCATGGACCCGGACATTGAAGTGAAGATCGCGCTCACGCTGACGACGCCGGCCGATGCCAAAGGGCCGGCGCCGGTAGTGATGCAGTTCGGCGGCGGCTTCGGCGGTCCTGGAGCCGGCCGCGGAGCGGAGGTTCCGGCCGGACCGCCCTTCGGTCCGAATGCGTTCAATGCTCCTCCTGCCGCTCGCGGTGGAGTTGCGCCTGGCGCAGGCCGTGCAGGGGCAGCTGGAGCCGCGGCGGCCGGAGCGGGCCGCGGCCTTGGCGCCGGCGGCCGCGGACCAGCGGGTCCCACATGGCAGCAACAAGTGCTCGCCAAAGGGTGGGGCTACGCCTCGCTGAACCCGGGCAGCATTCAAGCCGACAACGGCGCGGGACTGACGCTCGGCATTATCGGATTGTGCAACAAGGGGCAGCCGCGCAAGCTGGACGATTGGGGTTCACTGCGCGCCTGGGCATGGGGCGCCAGCCGCGCGATCGATTACTTCGAGACTGACAAGGCTGTGGACGCCAAACATATCGCCATCGAGGGCCACTCGCGTTACGGTAAGGCCGCGATTGTGGCGATGGCTTACGAGCCGCGCATGTGGACTGCGTACGTGAGCTCGTCGGGTGAAGGCGGCGCGAAACTGCATCGCCGCAACTGGGGCGAGATCATCGAGAACGTTGCCGGCATCGACGAATACCATTGGATGGCGGGCAATTTTCTGAAGTACGCCGGTCCGCTGAACTGGAACGACCTGCCGGTGGATTCTCACGAGCTGGTTGCCCTGTGCGCGCCGCGCCCGGTCTTCCTGAGCGCCGGCAAAGGCGGATACGACGCCGAGCCTGGAGGCGATAGCTGGGTGGACGCGAAGGGCACGTTCCTGGCGGGCGCCGGCGCGGCCAAGGTATATGAGCTGCTTGGTAAGAAGAGCCTCGGGACATCCGAATATCCGCCCATGGAGACGCTGATTGCCACGGGCGATATCGCGTTCCGGCAACACTCCAGCGGGCACACCGATCAGCCTAACTGGCCGTACTTCCTCGATTTCGCGTCGCAGCACATGAGCTTGAAGTAGAGCAGGCTAAAGGGGCGATCCGCTTACTTTCAAACTGTGGGGCGGGATCCTGATTTTGAGGAGCGAGAAGCGGGTCCAGGGGGACCCGCGCGGACCAGGGGGTCCGCCCTACAACTGCGCAGAATTTCTAGTGCGAGCATAAGCGGCATTGGAAGCGCGTTCACACGAGTGTGAACGCTGCACGCATTAGTGCGTGCGCCACGGCTCAAATTTGGTTAGTCCTGTCTGAGTACGAGGTTCGGATCGATGAGTGAGGCGCGGCGCGCGGGGATGTAGGCGCCGAGGGCGGCGGCGGCGATTAGTCCGGCCGCGACGAGCGCGAGGAGTCCCCAACTGAACGAGTGGGCCTCCAGAAAAGCCACGATGGGCTTGCTTACCAGCAGCCAAAGCACTATGCCGACGGCGACCCCGCTGCCCGCCAGGGCGAGCCCCTGCTTCAGGACCATCTTCACCACGCCGAATCGATCGGCGCCGATGGCCATGCGGATTCCGATTTCGCGCTGCCGCAGGCCCACCGAGTAGGTCATCAGGCCATACAGCCCCACCAGCGCCAGGATAAGCCCCACCATGCCCATTCCAGCGATTGTCTGGATAAAAATATCGAGCATCTTCCTGGCCCGCTGGTCGAAAATCTCTTCCATAGTGCGAAGGCCGATCACCGGTTGGCCGGAATCGAGTGAATGGACCAGGTTGCGCAACGGAGCGGCGAGATCGCCGCGGATGCCAGGTCCGGATGGGTGGTCTGGAACGCCGGAGCCAGGCCGAATAGAACCACGCTCAACACGCAAGCGGCCGCGGTGAACAGAAGGGCTCGCGGGTCGAGCCTGAAATCGAACACGATGGGAATGTCGACGGGAATTCGGATTTGCGAAAACAGTTCCGTGGCGGCTTCCGCGACTGCCAATCCCAAGCCCCCGCCGAGCAGGGCGAGAAGCAGGCTTTCGGTCAATAGCTGGCGGATGAGGCGGCCGCGCCCGGCGCCAATGGCCAGGCGAACGGCAATCTCACGCGAGCGCGCCCGGGCGCGGCTCAACATCAGGTTCATCACGTTGGCGCAGGCGATTAACAGAACCACGCCGGCCAGCGCCAGGAGGAAAAGAAGTAAGGCAAGATCGAGCGGATTGGCCCGCAGCCGCGATTGGAACTCGGTCTCGACCACCAGCGAGCAGGTGCGATTGGTATCGGGATACGCCTGGGAGAGTTGGCGGGCGATTACCGTGGCTTCGGCGGCGGCTTGCGCCACACTCACTCCCGGCTTCAGCCTGCCGTGAACGAATGCCTGGCGGTCGCCGCGGCGTTCCAGCACGCTGGGCTGGCGGCCGCCTTCGAGACGCGGCCCCATGGCCATGGGAACAAAGAGGGCGGTCTGAACCAGGGGAATTGGCCCGGTGAAGGATTCGGGCGCGACCCCCACTACGGTGAAAGCCATGCCGTTAAGATACATGGTGCTGCCGATGGCGTCGGGGCTGGCGGCAAACGCGTTCTTCCACAGGCTATAACCCAACACGACCACGGCGTCGCGGCCGGGCGTCTGGTCCTCATCGGGACGGAAATCGCGGCCGAGAATCGGCTGCACGTGCAGGACGCGGAAAAAATCGCCGCTCACCAGCATGCCGTACTTCATCTGCGGCAGCGCGCTTTTATCGAGGGTGAAACCGAAGGGCGAGTATTGGGAAGCCACCAGGCCGCTGAAGGATTTGCTGCGGCTGCGGAGATCGGCGAAGTCCGGGTAAGACATCTGGGAATACTGGAAAATGCCTCCCAGGCTTTCGCCGCGCAGTTGGGACTGGACGACGATTACGTGCGAAGCATCCGGCACCGGCAGCGGGCGCGTGATGAGGCCATCCGCCAGGGTGAAAATCGCGGAGTTCGCGCCGATGCCTAACGCCAGCGACACAACGGCCACGACGGTAAAGCCCGGGGTCCTCTTGAGTGTGCGCAGGGCATACGTGAGATCGCGAAACATGCGCGGTTAGAGTGCACGCGTAGCGCCATGCGCTATGTCGTTGTAAATACTGTGACTGGCAACGGCGCCGAGTGTCCGGTATCGGGACAGACTGACGCGTGATGCGACAGCCGGCATGTTCGTCTGCCGCGCCGCGCTTTCCACCCATCCCCAGCCAGCGCCCGCCGAATCCCTCCGCCGGTATGCCCTCGCCTGCTAACGGGATCAAGCCCAATATTGCCCAACCCCCAGGGTTGCCGGGAATAATCGCGCTTGCTATAATTTTCTTTTGCATCAGGGAGATTTCTATGGCACAGGTTTGCGCAGTTTGTGGAAAGGGTCCGCAGTTCGGCAATCGAATCAGCCACGCCCATAACGTTACGAAGCGCCGCTGGAATGTGAATCTGCAGTCGGTTCGCGCGTTGGTGAATGGCGCCGGCCGCCGCATTCGCGTCTGTACTTCTTGTATTCGCAACGGCAAAATTCAGAAGGCTCCCCAGAAGGCCGCATAGCCTAACCTCGTCCCTTCCGCGTTCTCCGGATTTTCCGATAATCCTCGTTACGACGGGCGTCAATCGCGTTGGCGCTCCAGTTGCAACTGTAGAATCGGTAAAATCCATGACCGGCCAAGAAGAAATCCCCACCAATAGCGCTCAACCCGTTGAATCGCAAGAGGTGGAACGGCAGCTTTTCTTCTACCGCCGATGGCCGCGCATCGCGCTTTTTGCCGCCATGGGCTTGTTTGCCGCCGTTCTGCTCGTTTCCTGTATCTTTTACGCGAAGTTTGAACGGATTATCGACGCCCGGCTTAAGCTCGGGCCGTTCTCCGATAGCGTAAATATCTTCACATCCCCGCGCAACGTAGCGGTCGGCGATGCGCTCACCGCCGAAGAGCTTGTCGCGGATTTACGCCATAGCGGTTATAATACGTCGCGCAGCAACCCTCTGGGCTGGTACAACGTGGCGGCGGAACATCCCGCGGTGCGAGTGGAAATTTTTCCAGGTCGCGATTCCTTCCCCGGCAGTGAGCCGGCCGAGCTGGCCTTCGATCATGGCAAGATTTCGCGCATTGTCTCGCTGCAGGATAATACGCCGCGGCAGCAGATCGCCGTAGAGCCGCGCCTTATCGCCACTCTCTCCCAGAGCCGCGAGCAGCGCCAGATCGCCCAATTCTCCGATCTTCCCGCGAGCCTGGTACACGCCGTGGTTTCGGCCGAGGATAGGCATTTCTTCCAGCACGCCGGTTACGACGGGTTGCGCATCCTGAAAGCCGCCTATATCGACCTTAAGGACGGGCGCAAGGAACAGGGCGCCTCTACGCTCACCATGCAGCTCGCGCGCGGTTTTTTCCTGGACGCCGACAAGCGTTGGAAGCGCAAGCTCGAAGAAGTATTCATCGCCGCCACGCTCGAGCGCAAGCTCACCAAGCAGCAGATCTTCGAGGACTACGCCAACCAGGTCTACCTGGGCCGCACCGGGCCGTTCAGCATCAATGGGTTTGGCGAAGGGGCGCGCGTATTTTTCGATAAGAGCCTCGCGCAGCTTTCCAATAGCGATGCGGCGCTGCTGGCGGGCCTGGTCCAGCGGCCCAGCTATTTCAACCCTTACCGCTATCCCGAGCGCGCCAAGGAACGGCGCGACATGGTGCTCAACATGATGTGGGAGAACCGGTATCTGACCACCGCCGAGTATACCGCCGCCGTGCAGGCGCCGGTGACGGTCAAGATCGACCGCTACACCAACATGCAGGACGAGTACTTTGTGGACGTGATGAATACCGAGCTGCAAACCCGGCTTGACGACCACGAGAAGCAGACGCGGTACGTCTACACCACGCTCGATCCCGATCTGCAGCGCGCCGCGGAAGAATCCGTGCGCATGGGCATGCAAGGCGTCGATCAGTTGCTGAAGAAGGCGAAGAAGAGCGCGCCCATCCCGGAAGGCCAGCCGCAGGTGGCGCTGATCGCGCTTGATCCGCGCACCGGCGAAATCAAGGCCCTCGTGGGCGGGCGGGATTACGCCTCCAGCCAGTTGAACCATGTGCTCGCCATGCGGCAGCCGGGGTCGGTGTTCAAGCCGTTTGTCTATGCCGCGGCGCTCAACACCGCCATCGAGGGCGGGCAGCAGATCTTTACCGCGGCCAGCATTCTGAGCGACCAGCCGACCACGTTTTCGTTCGATAACCAGACCTATAACCCGGGAAATTTCCGCCACGAATTCATGGGAGACGTCACCCTGCGGACGGCGCTGGCGCATTCGCTGAACGTGGCCACGGTCAGCCTGGCGCAGCAGGTGGGCCTCAAGAATGTAGTGGCCATGGCGCGGCGCGCGGGGTTGAACGAAGCCATCAAGCCCACTCCCGCGGCGGCGCTGGGCGCTTACGAAACCACGCCGCTCGAAATCGCCGGGGCCTACACCATGTTCGCGAACCGGGGCATGCGCGTCACCCCGTCGGCGGTTTCCCTGGTGCGCGCCGCGGATGGAACCGAGCTCTACACGCATCACACCGACGCGCAGCAGGCGCTCGACCCACGGGTCAATTATCTGATGGTGAGCCTGCTGCAGGAAGTGCTGCGCAGCGGGACCGGCGCGGGCGTCCGTTCGCATGGATTCACTTTGCCGGCCGCCGGCAAGACCGGAACCTCGCACGATGGCTGGTTCGCCGGCTTCACCAGCGAGCTGCTGTGCGTGGTATGGGTGGGGTTCGACGATAACCGCGAGCTGAATCTGGAAGGCGCGCGTTCGGCGCTGCCCATCTGGGCCGAGTTCATGAAGCGCGCCGCGAAGATGCGGCCGTACCGCGACGTCAAAATGTTCTCGCCTCCGCCGGGCGTCTTGACGGCGAGCGTATGCGCCGACCCGCAGGCGGATGCCGATGCTCCCCGCCCCCGGCGCACGGAAGTGTTCATCTCAGGTACGGAACCCACGGCGCCGTGCGCGGTGAGTGTAGCGCCGGCGCAGGATTCCGCGGATCGCGTTGTGGACCCGGTGACCGGCGTGGTTACCGCGAAACCGGCCATTCCGATCGGCCACTAAAATCGAAAAGAGACATTGGCCGCCGATAAACGCCGATGAACGCCGATAAGAATTATGTTTTATTTATCGGCGTTTATCCGCGTTCATCGGCGGCCCAAAACACCTTCTGTGTGGGCTGGCAACTAACTTCGGACGCTCGTCACGCCTAGCGGACAAGAAGGCAATACTGAACTTCGGCGCGTCCAATTGCTCGCCCCGAGCGCTGCCCTGCTTACCACAACGCCGCTCGACACGGAAATCGCCTATCCAGGCGACCTGTGAAATCAACCGGATCTGGAGGGTCGATGCGTGCTTTGCGGCTTTGCGCCTTGGCGAGAAATTATAGATGGCAGCGATGACTGGGAACACCATCGCCAAGGAGATTGTCGACGCCGCTTTCCGGCTCGCCGACAGCGCCTTGGCTTGCTAATCAACTTCCACGTGCCGCTGATCAAAGACGGCATCACGCGAATCGTCAACGGGCTTGAAGACGATGATCACGCCAAGCCGCCAAGTCGCAAAGAGGTTTAGCGTTACCTCGTCTAACTCCCCCGCTTCGTCCTAACGCGGATCGAAAACGCAAATCGGGTCCGAGGCGAGCGGATTCCCCGTGGCCGCGTATGCGCGCGCACGCGAGCCGCCGCAAAGCGTCCGGTAATCGCAGACGCCGCATCGGTCTTCGAATTGCGAAGGATCGTGGAGTTGGCGGAAGAGCGGAGAATTGCGGTACATGTCCACAATATGGTCTTGACGGACATTGCCGACCGGTAATGGCAGAAATCCCGCCGGGCAGATATCGCCGGTATTCGATACGAACATGATGCCGTGTCCGTCGCGGATTCCGTAGCTGCGGGTGGCGCCGCTCTTCCGGATCTGCTCGCCCGTCATGCCAGCCTCGCGCATCCTTTCGAGCGCCACTCTCCGGAATGAGGGAGCTTCCGTCGTAGAGACCGTAAACGACGCGGACTGGGAAGTCTCGTGAATCCAGTTCATGAGCTTTTCCCCATCCTCCGGCGACAGCGGCTGCAGAACCTTGCCGCGCCCCACCGAGATCAGGAAAAACAGGCTCCAGCGGGCGATGCCGAACGGTTTCAGCATCTCGTAAATCGCGGGCGCGTCGTCCACTGTCTCGGCAGCCGCCAAGGTGTTGACCTGCATCGGCATTTCCAGTTCGTGCCCCCAGCGGAGCGCCTCCATCGTGCGCTCGAAGGTGCCGGGGACGCCGCGAATCGAATCGTGGCGATGCGCCGTAGAGCCATCGAGACTCAAGCCTAATCCTTCTACTCCGTGCTCTTTCAGCCGCACCAGCACCTCGCGCGTGAGCGCCGGCGTGGCGGCCGGAGTGATCGAGATCGCGATGCCCAGGTTGCGCGCTTCATCGATCAGCTCGAAAAGATCGGCCCGCGCCAGTGGATCTCCGCCCGTCAGAATCAATTGCGGCAGCGGCGCGCCGAACTGCGGGATCTGGCGAAGGAACGCCACGCTCTCCTCGAAGTTCAGCTCCATCGGGTGAGGCGTCGAAATCGCTTCAGCCCGGCAATGACGACACGCGAGAGCGCAAGACTGCGTCATCTCCCAGTACACGTTCATGGGATTTTTCGCGTAATCGCGGGGTGCGTGATGCGGGTGGCTGGGGGACGCGCTCATTACCCATAGTAGATCATATACCCCCGCGCCCACGCGGATTCGCGCCGGCGCGCGCCCTCCGCGCCACCCTCTACTGGATGGGCCATGCTAGATTGAATGTCATGCAGTTTTCCCTTCAATCGAGAACAGGCGTCGCAGTCGCCGTAGTGTTGACCGCCGTCCTCTGCCAGGGTGCGCGTGCGCAAGACGCGCAAAGCAAGGAAGCTCAAAGCAAGGAAGCGCAAAGCCACGAAGCCAAGGGCCTCCCGCCGCGAGCGGCTCCCACCGATTATCAGGCGCACACGCAGGCAGGCGCCGTTACCCTCGCGGCCGAGTTCACGTCGCACTCCATAACCAGCCCGCAGTCGGTCCTCGCGACGGAAGACTACGTAGTGGTCGAAGTGGGATTCTTCGGGCCGCCAGACGCGCAGCTCAAACTATCCTACGAGGACTTTTCGCTCCGCATCAACGGGAAGAAAATGCCCTTGCCTGCGCGGCCGTACGCCATGATATACAAGTCGCTGAAAGATCCCGAGTGGGAACCGCCTGTACCGGTTGAATCGAAGTCGAAGACCAGTCTTGGCAGTGGCGGAGGCGGTCAGAACGACCCCGGCGCTCCGCCTCCGGTGGTACATGTTCCAATCGAGATCGAGCGCGGATGGGAATTGCGCGTTCAAAAGGCCACCCTGCCGGAAGGCGATCGCACACTTCCCGTGGCCGGTCTGATCTTCTTCCAGTACCATGGCAAGACCGATAAACTCGATTCGATCGAGCTGATTTACACCGGTCCCGCCGGCAAGGCAACCCTCAAGCTCCATCCGTAGCTTACGGGACGGTAGTTCCAAGATGCATCAGGTAGTGCTCGGCGATCGGCCCGAGCGATAAAGCCGGGAAGAACGTCAAAGCCGTCACCAGCACGATAGCCCCAAGCAGCAATCCTGCAAACAGCGGACCATGCGTTGGTATGGTTCCGCCGGTGATTGCCAGGCGCCTTTTCCGCGCCAGGCTCCCGGCTACTGCGAGTGCTGGAATAATCACCAGGAATCGTCCGATGAGCATCTCGATGCCGAGAGTCAGGTTATACCACGGCGTGTTGGCGTTGAGCCCCGCGAAAGCGCTCCCGTTGGTGGCGACGGCGCTCGCGTTGGCGTAAATGACTTCGCTCAGTCCGTGGGCGCCCCGATTGGTGAGGTTCTCCGTCAGGGCGCCGGCGGCGTTCCAATAGCCGGCCTTGGGAAATGCGACCAGGAAGGTTGCGCCGGCGAACAGTAAAGTCGCCGCGCCGGTGGCCACAATCGACAACATGACCATCTTCATCTCCTTAGTCTCAATCCTCTTGCCCAGATACTCCGGCGTGCGCCCCACCAGCAGGCCGGCAATGAAGACGGTCACCAGGACCATGAAAATCATCGATACGATGCCCGTCCCTACCCCTCCGAAAATCACTTCGCCGGTGGTGAGATTGAACAGTTGAACCAGGCCGCCTAACGGAGTGAAGCTATCGTGCGAGCTGTTCACGGCGCCATCCGAGGAGGCCGTGCTGGTCACCGAAAAAAGCGCCGAACCGCCAATGCCGAACCTCGCCTCCTTGCCTTCCATGTTGCCGCCGGGCTGCCCGCCGCCGGGCTTTGCATTGATGCCAGCCGCGCGCAGGATGGGGTTCCCAGCCTGCTCGCCCAGCGTCGCCATCACCGCGCCGCTTCCAAAAAGCACAAACATTACGGCGAAGAGGGTCCAACCCTGCCGCTGGTCGTTCACCATTCGGCCAAAGGTGTAGGTGATGCCTGCCGGAATCGCCAGCATCAGCAGCATCTCCACGAGATTCGTCAAGGGCGCCGGGTTTTCGAATGGATGCGCCGAGTTGGCGTTGAAGTACCCTCCACCATCTGAGCTGAGAAGCTTGATCGATTCCTGCGATGCCACCGGCCCCATGGGAATCGCCTGTTTGGCTCCCTCGATGGTTGTGATGTCGCGGTAAGGCGCGAGGGTTTGGACAACCCCCTGCGAGCACAGGAACAAAGCTCCCACGAGCGAAAGCGGCAGGAGCACGTACAGTGTGCTCCGCGTCAAATCGACCCAGAAATTGCCTCTGTAACCGGTCCGCTCACTGACGAAGGCGCGAATCAGCGCGACCGCGACCGCGAGTCCGACCGCGCCCGAGGTGAAACTCTGCACGGCCACTCCCGCCATCTGAGCGCAATAGCCGAGAGTCGTCTCGCCCGGGTAAGATTGCCAACTGGTGTTGGTCATGAAGCTGACGGCGGTGTTGAAGGCAAGGTCGGGAGTGACTGGAACACTGCCGGCCGGCGCGTGCGCTGTTCCGAACTGGCTCGGATTCCAAGGCAGAAAGCCCTGCAAACGCAGCAAGGCGTAGAAGAGGACGAAATTGACCAGCCCGAAGAGCAGGGTGGCCGCGGCGTAGCTGGTCCAGGTCTGCTCCATCGCCGGGTCGATCCCGCTCATCCGGTAAATGGCTCGCTCCATCGGCGCCAGCACACGCGAAAGGAACGTACGCTCTCCGCTGAATACCTTGGCCATGTAAGCGCCCAGGGGCTTGGTGATCGCCGCCAGCGCCGCCAGAAAGACGACGAGTTGAGCCAAAGTGGTCCACGTCATAGATGCCACGTCATAAGTCTGGATCTGCGGGGCGGTTGCCGGACTCGCGTACTTCAACCCGGCGCCGGGCTGCGGTTTCGCTCCTATTCGGCATTGTCAATTTGAGCCTACGCGGAAAGTCATCAGGAAGCAATCGGGAAAGAATAAGGTTTTCGTAAAGAGCGCCACAGCCCTAATCCAGCCCAAACACCAGCAGGGCGTGCCCGGCCGCTATCGCGATGTACTGCTTGCCTTCGCTCATATAGGTGATCGGATTGGCATCGATCCCGCTGCCTGTCTCGAATCGCCACAGCAGACTCCCGGTCTGGGCGTCCAGCGCAAAGAACGAGCTCAGGTTCGAACCGAATACCAGGCCTCCCGCCGTCGTCATCAAGCCCGAGTGCGAAGGCCTGTGCAGCTTGTACTCCCAACGCAACTGGCCCGTCGCCACTTCCAGCGCGCGCACCGCGCCGTAAGGCTCCTCGCCCTTGTAATCGCTCTGGCCGCCGCCGTTGAACAGCGCGCCCGCCCGGTACTCCGCCTCGCCCTTATGATAAATACCCGCCTCCTCTTTCACGTTGACATAGTAGAGATTGGTCTTCGGGTTGTAAGTGGAGCTATACCAGTTTGACCCGCCGCCAAGACTCGGCCAGATCAACTTACCTTCCACTGTGGGCTCCACGTCCGGTACGCGCATGGGCCGGCCCGCTTCGTCGAGACCCGTCGCCCATGTCTGCTTCACGTAGGGCCGGCCGGCGATAAACTTGCCGGTGATGCGGTCCAGAACATAGTAAAAGCCGTTGCGGTTAGCCAGCACCACCATCTTCCGCGCCTGTCCCGCAACCATCCCGTCCACCAGGCTCGGCGTCTGCGCCGAGTCCCAATCGTTCACATCGTGCGGCGTATATTGGAAATGCCACTTCTTCAGGCCCGTATCGGGATCGAGGGCGATCAGGCAATCCGAGTACAGGTTGTCGCCCTTGCGCACGTCGCCGTTCCAGTCCGGTCCAGGATTCCCGGCGCCCCAGTAAACCGTATTGGTCTCCGGATCGTACGCGCCTGTCACCCAAGCGCTGGCCGACCCTGTCTTCCAACTCTCGCCTGCCCACGTTTCGTTCCCAGCTTCGCCCTTGGCCGGGATGGTGTTGAAGCGCCACAGACGCTTGCCGGTCTTGGCGTCATACCCATCAATGAAGCCGCGCACGCCGTACTCGCCGCCCGCCATTCCGGTGATGATTGTGTTCTTGACCGCGAGCGGCGCCCCCGTGCCCGAATAACCGTTCTTGTAATCGGCCATGGTGACGTCCCACCGCAGGTTACCGGTGCGCGCATCGAGCGCAATCAGGTGCGCATCCGTGCTGGCGTAATACAGCGTATTACCCAGGATCGCCAACCCGCGATTCACCTTCCCGCAGCACAAACGGAGATCGTGCGGCAATTCCCTCCGGTAACTCCACAACGGGCGTCCGGTAACTGCATCGAGAGCCTCTACCATGTTCGGCGGCTCGGTCACATATAAGACCCCATCCACCGCGATCGGCGATGTCTCGAACGTGTCTGTCTCATCTACCTGGCGCATCCAGACAACATGCAGTTTGCCTATGTTACCGGTGTTGACCTGATCGAGCGGGGAGTAACGCTGGCCGGAGTAATCCCTTGAGTAAGTCAGCCAGTTGCCCGGCTCGTTGTTAGCATCGCGGATGCGGTCATAGGGAACGTCCACCTGCGCCAGCAGCGCGGCGTTCCACACGAACCAGACAATGCCCAACCGGACAAAGCCCAGCCGGACAAAGCCCAGGCAGACAAAGCTCAGCCAGCCCCGTGTTCTCATTTCGCCTCCTTCAACGACGTCAGATACGCCACCAGGTCGGTCAATTCCACATCCTGCAGTAGCCCCTGATACGAGGGCATGGGCGACTTACCCGGCTGCTTATCCACCCGTGTCACGTCTTTTTTCCAGAACGAATACGGACGCCCGGCGCTGTCGCGGATCTGAATGGAGAACGAATCCTCATTCACCCGCACTCCAGTGACTGGCTGCCCGCTGTTCGGAACCACCGTCACCAGCAGGTATCCCTCGGGCGCCGCGGCGCCCGGATTGACGATGGATTCGCGCAGATATGCCGCGCTGCGCGACTCGCCGATCGCGGACAGATCCGGCCCCGCGACGCCGCCTTCCCCGTGGATCGAGTGACAGCCCGCGCAATTGCCCTTGCCGCGGTAGATCTCCGCGCCGCGCGCCGCATCCCCCGGAACTGGTTTGAGCGCCACCTTGCCGAGCGACCGGACGTACGCCGCGGTCTGCCGCATCTCGCGGTCCGACATCGCCCCCGCCCCAGGCATTTCCGTACCGCGGATGCCATCCTCCAAAATCTTGAGCAGCGCCGCGTCGTCGGGCGCGCGCGATAGCTTCGCCCGCGTCAACATGGGTCCGCGCCCGCCTTCGCCATTCGGCCCATGGCAGAGCGCGCAATGGACGTGAAACAGCTTTTCCCCATTCAGCAGATCGGCGCGGCCGCCCGGAAGCTTGACCTTGGTTTCCGTCCCCGCCGCCAGGGCCGCTACGCCCCACACCAGCAATGACAACATCAGTCTCATGCCGCGTCCATCTTACCCTACCCAGACTCCTTACCGTACCCAGGCTCGCACTCAGAGGTAGGGTATGCTTTAGCTTGCCCGCCTAAGAGCCTTCTCAATGGTAGCCATGGCAATGAAGAGCTTATTCGGGTGATCTTGAAGTTGCGCAAATTCATGGTGAATATAAAAGGTTCGGGCCATCTCGTCCAGAGCTTCGGCCACAACGCCAACCGACGCCACCTCCAACGTATTCCTCCAGCTCCTATAGAGGGCGTCCATCAGTAGTAAACGGCCGATGTTTTTGCCCCGGTGCGAACTGTCGATGGCCAACCTCCCCAACAGGGTCGCAGGCAGCAGCGGATAGCGGGGAAGCTTCTTGGCGATCGCTTCCGGCAGCTCGCTGAGCTGGCTGCCATAAGCCGAGAGGGTCTAATAACCGAGGATGGCTTCGTTCTCGCCGATCGTGACAAATGGGGCGGCGACCTTTCGCCTGGCTTCCTGACCGGCCCGATGGTGGAGATAGTGATCGAGCTCTGGCGCCCCCGTGTGGAAAGCGGCCCGGTCGTGGGAGGCATTGAGCGGCTCTACCCGATACTCAGCGCCAGGCTCACGGCTCACCGTCAGGCCAGCTTCCGGCGGTATTCCCGGGCGGCCTTGCGCAATACCGCGCCTGGGTTGGGCGGGTTGAGAATGGCATTCGCAAAGGCTTCCGTCTCGCGGGCAGTCAGGACCAACATGGATCGCCTTGCAATTGTCTGCTCGGCGTACGTTCTCACGGGCGGCGTTCGTTTCGCCGGTTTTCTGGTTCGCTGCAACGTCTGACGCACTAGACGATCTCCGAAGCCTATCGTACGGTAAATATCCGTACGGCGACAAGCACGGCGGGGACCTATGTACCCCTGTCGGGCCGTGCCAGTACGCGCGGTTTCTTCAGGCATGTGGCTTATGTGGTCAACGGCGACGTAGGGCGCTTCGGAACCGAAGAACGGAGCGTTGCCGAAGACCCACGGCATCTACGGGATTCGATCATTTGCTTGAAGCTCAGGTGGACGAGTTCGGTGTGTCGAAGGGAACGGCGAGATCGTTACTTCAGTTCTTCGAAGGTCACTCGCACATTGCCGCTGGGCGTAATCGAGCCGGTGTCCGGGTGATACTCGGCCTGATCGGCGCGCAACACCATCTCTTCTTTGCAAACGCTGCCGCTGCCCGTGGAAACACAGAAAGGTTTTCTAATTTCGACATTTCCATTTAAATAGACCACGGGGAGGTCGGGGTTGTTGGATGCCGATGCATCCCGCTGTATGCTCGATGCGGCCACGCTGACCCGGTCGACCATCCAATGTAACGGCTCCGGCTTGCTCTCCTGACCGATAGCCCACGGCAGGGAAATCGCGGCAACCAGAAGGACAGGTTTCATGGAAGACCTCGCTCGACGAAACTCATAGACGCGTTTCATCCTTGGCGCGTTTCGCATTCAGTTTTCACTCGGCACTCTGTCAACACGGTCAATTACCAGCATCTCTATCGAGCCTTTTTGAGAGACGAGCCGGAGCCCAAGCTGCTCCTGTATTGCAGCGAAGATGGTGGCCCCGTTTGGGTCGACCGGCGCGTATTGCTCCGCAGGGTTTTGCTCCCGCGGCGTCTCATCGGGCGTCCAAATCAGCTTGAAATCGAAGAGTCCGTCGATTCCTGTCTCGTCCTGCACCGGCCGACCCAGATAGTCGGAGAGAACCTCCGCCAAATCGAACGCGGAGACTTTGATGCCGCCTATCCGGCCGGGACCCTCTCCGCCAATGCCCCCATCGCCATCTCTCATCTCGCGCTTCTCCACCTGAAACTTCGGACCATTGCGGGACTGCATCAGGGCGTATCCAGGAAGCTCCTTTTTCTTCCGGTGAGCGGCCAGGTGGAAGCGCTCTCGCAACAAATCCTGCATCATCAAACGACGCGTCGCATAGACGGTGTTGGCGGGCATCGTGGCGACCATGTCGTACTTTTCGGATTCGAACCACTTCGGGCCGCCTGAGAGTTGGTAACGCGGCGCACGAAACGCATATTGGATCAGAGCCTGCATCGGGACACCCATGAGAGTCAGCCGGCCGGGAGTCGGGCTTTGAGGGGCGACGACGTTCCCCGGCTTGGCCGGCTTCACCGAAGCCACTTCGAACCTGGGTAACTTGTCCCCACTCTGCTGCAACCCGAACGCGGATGTGCCCGAGACGAATAGGACAATGTAGAGGATGCCCGATCTCATGACTTACTTCCTTTAAGGTAATTCAATTGCGCTCATCGCGCAGCGCCGCAGCCGGCTCCACGCGCGTAGCTCTGCCCGCCGGAATCGCCGTAGCAAGCGCTGAGACCACCAGCACGAAGCCCGCCGCGGCGCCGAGCGACACGCCGTCCGCGGGCGCCACGCCATAGAGCAGCGATCGAATCGCGGGAGCCGCCTCCCAAGCTGCTGCCAGGCCGGCCGCTACTCCGAGCATAACCATCGTCAGCGACTGCCTCCCGATCATCTGCGCGATGTCGGCGGGCCGCGCTCCCACGGCCATGCGGATGCCAATCTCGCGGCGCCGCTGCGCCACAGCATATGAGAGCAATCCATAGATTCCCAGTGCGGCGAGCACGGCAGCCAGCAGCCCGAAGAGCGATGCCAGCGTAGCCGTCAGCCGCTCGGACTCAGCGCTGGCGTCCACCTCCTCGGCCAGCGTGTGAATCTCAATGAAGGGCAGGGCCGGGTCCAGGGCCGCCAGTTCGCGGCGCACCGGCTGGACGATCGACTCCGGCTGCATGCGGGTGCGCACGATCAAAACGAAGACGTCGTCGGAGCCGAGGTTGTAGTAAGTGGGAGTCATGGGCTCACGCAGGGAACGGTACTTCGCGTCGCTCACCACGCCGACGATTTCCCACAGCGTCCCGACGTTATTCCAGAGCCGACGTCCAACCGGGTCGATGCCTGGGAACAATTGACGCGCGAAGGTCTGGTTGACCAGCACGCGGGCCGGTTTTGCGCCGAGGTCGGAATCCTGGAATACACGGCCGGCCAGGATGCGCATTCCCATCGTGTCGAAATACTCGGGCGAGACGGTATTCACGCTGGTGTCGAGAAAGTCCGCCGGGGTGATGGTCTGGCCTTCCGGAAGAACAGTCATTTTCATGCCGCTGCCGCGCATCACGGCGCGCGAGGCGCTGGCGGCGGATGCCACGCCCGGCAGTGCGCGGACACGATCCAGCAGGGCGAGGCGCAGTTTGTCGCACCGCTCCTGGCTGTAGCCGGAAAGACCGGGATAGACAGTGAAGGTGACCACATGGTCTGCGTCAAAGCCGGGGTCCATGCCATGCAACTGCCGGAAGCTGCGCACCAGCAGCCCGGCGCCGGCTAACAGCAGCGTGCAAAGAGCCACCTGAAAGACTACCAAAGCCTGACGGAAGCGCCCTCCACCGCTGGAACGGGCGCCGCGCAACACGCTATTGAGACTCACACGCGAGGCTGCCAGCGCCGGCGCCAGGCCGAACAACAACGCCGTCGTGATAGAGACACCCGTGGCAAAGAGCAGCACGCGCATATCCGGCGCTACGTCGAGCGAAAGAGCGAGTTGGGTGGTGAGGCGGTCGCGCATGGGCGGCAGCGCGCGCACCAGCAGCGGCATGGAAAGCGCGGCTACCAGCCATCCGCCGGCCGCGCCCAAACCCGCCAGCAGCGCACTCTCGATGAGCATCTGACGAACCAGACGCGCACGGGTCGCTCCCAGCGCCAGGCGCACGGCGATCTCTTCACGCCGCGCCGCGGTGCGCGCCAGCAGCAGGCCCGCCACATTGGAACACATGAGTAACAACAGCATTCCCGACGAGCCGGCGAGCAACTCCAACGCGAGGCCGAAACGGTCGCGCAATACCGAAACGCCGCGCTCGATACTCTCCACCTGCAAGCCGCGAGACAGGTCGCTCCGGATGTTACCGGGCGTGTCGTGCGCGCGCCGCAAAGCGTCCTCAGTTGTGGCGCGCCATATGGCGGAACACTCCGCACGGGCCTGAGCCAGCGAGACTCCCGGCCTGAGCCGCGCGGCGATCTCGAGAGCGATGCCGTCCCCGCGAAACGCACCCTCGAAGCGCAGCAGGGGAAACGCGCGCAGCGGAATGCGCAGGTCCGGAGCAGTGTCGGCGGTGATTCCGTTGAAGGTCCGCGGCATCACTCCCACTACTATGAACTTATGGCCGCGCAGTGTGATGCTGCGCCCCACCACACGCGCGTCACTGGCGAAGCGGCGCTGCCAGAAACCGTAGCTCAGCACGGCGGGGGGCGCCCCGGCGTCCTCCCTGGCGTCGCCCGCGGTAAGAGTGCGGCCGTAGAGCGCCGCTACGCCCAGCTCATCGAAGAATTCCGGCGTCACTACATGCACGCGCACCTGCTCGGCCGGCTTCGGGTCGTCCATGGCCACGGGCCACTCGGCATCGCCGAACACGGCCGAGAGCGTACTGGCGTGCAGCTTTAGCGCCTCATAAACCTCGTGCAGAAAGCTGCTGGTGACGCCTATGCGAGGAACGGTTTGTACCAGTCGGATCAACTGTTGCGGCTGGCGCACTGGAAGCGGCCGCAGAAGCAGTGCGTTCAGCGCGCTGAAGATGGCGGCGTTGGCGCCAATCCCCAGAGCCAGCAGACCCGCCACAGCCAGCGTGAAGCCCGGACTCTTAGCCAGCATGCGCACGGCGTAGCGCAGGTCACTCATGCGAATCATTATATTGGAACCTGCGGCCTAAGTGACCGCTTTGGTCTCTGACGCTTCTGCGGCTCATTCTCGCGGCATTCGCAGCCGCCGGTATTCGATCTTTCGAGGCCGTTCTTCTCGAAAAGGATGGCGATCTCGACATCGTTTTGAGTAACGACAGGCCGGACCCGAAGTTGATCCTGCTCAATGATGGCAAAGGTCGATTCACTATCGGCGGCACGTTCGGCGATCCGAACTGGCCCACGCGAAATGTAACCGTGGCGGATCTCGACGGGGATGGCTACCCCGACATAGCGGTGGCTACCGGCCCGGTCCGAGCTATGTCTGCTTCAACGATGGCAAAGGGAACTTTCCTCGGAAACAGCCATCTGGACCGCCGCACTCGTCCACGCGGGCTATGGCTGTGGCGGATTTTCGATGGTGACGGCCGCCTCGACATCGCGGCATGCCACGAAGATCTCGGCCTGTATGTGTACTTCAACGCTGGTAAGGGTAACTTCGGGCGGGGTCTCGAAATCGCTGGACGCGAGGCTCTGCCATATTCAACGCTTGCGGCGGATCTGAACCGCGACGGCAAGCCGTAGATCATCGTCGGGTACGTGCAGGCTCCTGGCGCTATATTGTGGCGGCCCGGTCCGACGCGCCGAGTCCGCTGTTGTTCAGCCGACCCGGCAAATGACTTTGCCGGCAGACTCAGTTCGCGCTTACCTATCGTGAAGACAGCGGCTGCCTGTAAGCGCGATTCCAAGCCATAGCTCGTAAGGGCTATCAAGCTTGCCTGGAATCGTATTGATGAGTTAACTACCCTTGCGTGAATAGTCAACTTGACCTCTGCAGCGCGCGGCTCTGATCGGAGCCACGACCCTAAATCTTTACTCAAGTTCGAATCAGGGTTCGAGTGAAATAGACTTCACTCCCGGTCGACCACTATCTCAACGCCGTCCCGGACCTCTTCTCAGAGACCACGCTTGTGATATAAAGTAGCGAATTAGCGTATCTTGCTGTAGAATTGGTTATCGGAGTCCGATTCAGAGACTCAAGAAGACATATAAATTATGCCCACTAAACTAGACCACGACGTTCTCGCCGCTGCCATCGAAGGTTTCGAGGCTAAGAAGAAGCACATCGACTCTCAGATTGCAGAGATCCGGCAGATGTTGGGTGGCGGCAGCGCCGAACCTGCAGCTACTCCCGAGCCTGGACGCAAGCGGCGGAAGATGAGTGCGGCCGGAAGGAAGCGGATCGCCGAAGCGCAGCGTAAGAGATGGGCTGCGTCCAGGAAAGGATCCGTAGCGCCGGCGAAGGCAGTAAAGCCGGAGGCCCAAAAGCCGAAACGGAAACTGAGTGCGGCCGGCCGTAAGAGAATCATCGAGGCCACTAAGAAGCGCTGGGCAGCGGTCCGGGCAGCAGCCGCCGAAGCGGCCGGTTAGACTTGTTGCCAAACTCCCGGCTGTCTGTCTAACTCGGCTCGAAGACTGCCTGCCCCCGATGGCTTCGCAAGGCCCCGAGTCCCGGCGCTATCCGATCACTTGATCGGAGGCGCGCTTGGCCTGTTGTAGGGCGCCTGTCGCGCTTTGGTGGCCATTAAGCTCGGAGTGTGCGATGATGATCCGCCCGTAACCTTTCTGCGCCGTTTCCCGCGCCGAAATCTTTCCATCGTGACCGTAGTAGAAGCCCGGCGGCTGCAGTATCCGGGCATGCCCCCAACGGTTCAACACAATGCCGGCAATGTCTTTGGAGGCGCGAAACCCGGCGTCGTGGAACAAAGTCGTCATCTGCGTACGGATCTGGCTCTCGTAATCGGCGTAAGTGGTCCCAAGAAGCTTTTTGCGCCCTAAGTCACCCTGCTCGGCGGCGGGACGGCCAGGGGCGTATAGACCCAGGTAGAAAGTGAGGACGATCGGCTTGTCGGGATGCAGAACCGGGTTGTAAGTGCCCGCTGTCATGGGGCAGCGGATGTTGCACGACCAGCCAAAGCCATCGTTGAAATAGCGCACGGCAGGCGCGTCCAGTTTGTAAAGGAAACGCCAGTTAGTCAGCGCCACGTTAACGCTGAGAGCCGGGGCATATTGAAATTCGCTATACGCGGCGCGTAAGTCGCCCGGAAGATCGGCCAGCAGATGCCGGTTAATCCAGCCGGCGGACGCCATCACCACGGAGCCGGCGCGCGTGCGGTAGAGTTTGCCGTCTTTCTCATAGGTCACTACCACCCCTCCGGTGGAGTGTTCCACGCGGATGACAGTGGCGCCCAGACGAATGCGCGTGGCGGAATCGGGCCTGTCGAGCGCAGCAAAATTGACGGACGTGTTGAGCACGCCCGCGAAACTCATGTCGCCGGGAATAGCATCGGGGATGAGCCATCGCACCAGGTGCCGCGCGAAGGTGGTGTTACCGCCGGGAAACGAGATACCGCCTGGCGAGTTGGTGGGAATCAACAGGTTGTGGCCGGCGCGCGCGCACACCGCGTCGGGGCTGGCGCCGCAGATCAGGCCGATCACCGGCTCGACGAACTTGGTCACTTCCGGATCGAGGCCCAGCTCGCCTTCCAGATACTGCTTGTAGGTGATAGCGTCAAGATGCCGGCGTAGGGCCTCCGATCCGCCCGTGGTGTTGCGCCACTTGAGTAAGTCGCGTTTCACCTCGCTTGAGAAGGGAGCGCCATCCAGTTTGTTGGTGAAAATGTTGCGCACCCAGAGTGGCTTTGAGTCGCCCGGTTGGCGGCCGAAGTAATAGCCGATATCCACCTGGGTATCGTTGATGCCATCCATGTGCGAATAGTTATCGCGCGGGAAACGCAGTGGCTTGAGGGCCGGATCCCAGGCGGCGTAGGCATACTCGCGCGGAAGATGGAGATCGGTGAACAGATCGTCCATCTGATTGTGCGAGCCCTCGCGGGGAATGCCGAAGTCATTGGAAGCTTGCGGCCCGATCAGGCGCTGACCGTTGACCACAAATTCGTTCTGCTTGCAGTGGCCGCCGAACATAGGATGGTTCTCGAGAATCAGACAGCGCTTCTTCCCGCCGGTAGCCTTGGCGAAGTAGTAAGCGGAGCCGAGACCGCTCAGTCCGCCGCCCACTATCAGCAGGTCGAAGGATTCGCCTGTGTCGGGGATGTCGGCAGGAAGCGGGGTGTAAGCGCCTTGGGATATCTTATGGCCGGCCGTAACAACGGGCCACGGGTCGCCATTGGAGGCAGCGTAGTCGCCAACGCCGCCGTAGCCGGTGAAGGTGTCGCGCGCGGCGCGGTTTTGTGCGGCTGCCGGCGCAGGCATGTCTAAGAGAGCGGCGCCGGCGGCTAAGAGAGTGTTGTTGAGAAAGTCGCGGCGGAAGATCTTCACTTAGTGGGCTCCGAGACTCTCCAGTATGACAAACTGACCGCGAGGCTACAGTCTCCATAACAGAAAACCGGCGCCGGCGGCAAAGCCCATGGCAGCCTGATACTCCCGGTTTTTCACGTAGAGCGACCAGCGGAATTGTTGTGCGCCTGCATCCTGCACGGCGCGCAAGCGCGGCCACAGCGCGGGTACGCGGTCCGCAAACGCTGCATACTCCGGAAACAGGCGCCGCAAATGCTGCTCTTCGAGCTGAATTACGGGCAGATACACGAAGACGAATACGGCGGCGAACAGCGCGCCCAACCAGGGGCTTCTGGCGGCGATCACCAGGCCGGCGGCCACCAGCAAGGTCCCGAGGTAGAGCGGATTGCGAGTGTGCGCGTAAGGGCCTCCTGTGGCTAGCCGCTGGTCCTTGGCGAGACATCCGGCCGCCCAGGCGCGCAGAGCCAGACCCGCCACAGAGACCGGCAGCCCCAGTTCGAGCGACAGCGCCGTGGGATGGGAAAACACCGCAAAGACCAGCACGATGAGGAAACCGCTGGGCACGCGCAAACGGGCTACGGCATCGGCGTATGGTTTGGGAAACGCCGGCATCAGACCGCCCCCGTCAAACCGCAATACGTCAAACCAGCAGCCCCGCCTTCACCGCCTCGAACACCAACTCCGGGAGCGCCTTCCACATGCTGGCATCGGGCTCGGCGCCGCGCTTATAACTGGTGACCGCATCCGGGGCGCGCAGCACTTGAAGCGAATCTCCGTATGGGCCATTGATCGCGGGGTCGGTGGGGCCGTAGATCGCCACGCCCGGTTTGTCCAAGGCAGCGGCGAGGTGTAGCGGGCCGCTATCCACGCCGATCACAGCCGCCGCGCGGCGCGTGGCATCGATCAAGCCGGCGATTCCCGAACAGTGCGCGACGGCGCCGGTAACTTGCGACAATTCGGCGCGCGCCGCAGGCGGACCGTTGAGCACCAGGGGAATGCCGAGACTGCGCAGCCGTTCCGCCAACTCGCGGTAGTGCTCCATAGGCCACTGCTTGGAGCGCCATCCCGCCAGCGGCGAGGCGAGCACGAATTCGCCATCGGGCAACTCCCCTTCCGCACGGCCCGGTGGCAGCGGGAACACCGGCGCGGCTTTCCGCGCCCCAGCGGCGGCGGCGAGGTCGAGGCGCATTTCCACCATGTGGACGGCGTTCGTGGTTACCCGGTTCGAATAGAACAGCGACGCCGCACGCTCGCGGGCGATACCGGCGGCAAAGCCGAAAATGCGGCGCGGGCGGGCGAGGCGCGCCACCACGGCGGATTTCACCAGGCCTT
>Ga0208193_1000107_pt1 | contig 60081 bp, 49 predicted proteins | sample June2015DPH_17_2_FD_184716 | JGI IMG/M metagenome (GOLD analysis project Ga0208193, IMG submission 184716) | Peatland microbial communities from SPRUCE experiment site at the Marcell Experimental Forest, Minnesota, USA - June2015DPH_17_10... | ecosystem: Environmental > Terrestrial > Soil >...
GGCCGCATTTATCTGGACGAAATGGACATCGCGCCCGAGGAGTTCGCGCGCTTCCGCCAGGTGAAGATCATCGCCTGCGGCACCAGTTGGCACGCGGCGCTGGCGGGCAAGTTCATGATTGAGAAACTGGCGCGCCTGCCGGTGGAAGTGGATTACGGCAGCGAGTTCCGCTACCGCGACCCGATTGTCGAAGACGAAACGCTGACGGTGGTGATATCGCAATCGGGCGAGACCGCGGACACGCTGGCGGCGCAGCGCGAGGCCAAGCAGAAGGGGTCGAAGACGCTGGCCATCTGCAACGTGGTGGGCTCCATGATCACGCGCGAGGCGGCCGGCACCATTTACACCCATGCAGGTCCGGAAATCGGCGTGGCGTCTACCAAGGCCTTCACGTGCCAGTTGACGGCGTTGTTCATTCTCGCGATGCGCCTGGGGCAAGCCAACGGATGCCTCGATGAGAGCTCGTCGCGATGCCTGGTGCAGGAGCTGCTGCTGCTTCCGGGCAAGCTCGAAACCGTGCTTTCGCACGACGCGCTGTATGAAGCGCTGGCGAAAGAGCTGCATCGCGCCACCGATTTTCTCTATTTGGGCCGCGGCGTGCATTTCCCCATCGCCCTGGAGGGCGCTCTGAAGTTGAAGGAGATCTCCTACATCCACGCGGAAGGCTATCCGGCGGGCGAGATGAAGCACGGGCCGAACGCGCTGATCGACGAGAAGCTTCCCGTGGTGGTGCTGGCCACGTGCGATCCAAACAGCCAGGAGAGCCGGCTGCTGTATGAGAAGACGCTCTCGAACATACAGGAAGTGAAGGCGCGCGAAGGCATTGTGGTGGCCATAGCGACGCAGGGCGATCCGCATGTGCGCAAGGTGGCCCACCACGTGATCGAAATCCCGCCGTCGTCGGATCTGCTCGGGCCGATTTTGGAGATCGTGCCGCTGCAGCTTCTGGCGTATCACATTGCCGTCCGCCGCGGATGCGACGTGGATCAGCCCCGCAATCTGGCCAAGAGCGTCACGGTTGAGTAAAGCGCCGGGCGGGGCAAACCCGGGTGGGGCCGCGCCGGGCGGGGTGAGCCCGACCCCAGGTGGCGCCGCACTGCGGCAGTGGACGCACACGCTGCAGATCCCAACGCGCGGCAAAGGCCTCTACGAATTCACCGGTCAGATTGCCGCATGGCTCGCCCAACAGGCCGTGAGCACGGGTCTGTTGACGGTCTTCGTGCAGCACACATCGGCATCCCTGCTGATACAGGAGAACGCCGACCCGGACGTGGTGCACGATCTGAACGTGTTTTTCGGCCGCATCGCGCCCGAGGACAACCGGCTTTACCGGCATACCATCGAAGGGCCGGACGACATGCCCGCGCACATTCGAGCGGCGCTGACAGCCACGCAGCTTTCGATTCCGGTGGCGCGCGGGCGCATGACGCTGGGCACGTGGCAGGGCGTGTATTTGTTTGAGCATCGTGCGGCGGCGCACCGGCGAAGCGTAGCGCTGCATTTGCTGGGAGAGGCTTCATGATACGCTGGTTCACATTCCGTATAATGTACGGGGAGGCAACATGAGTGTAAAAGCGGCTGTCAGGCATTCCGGAAATGTGGCGATCGTCGATCTGTCCGGGCGGATCACGCTGGGCGAAGGCGCCGGCTTGCTCCGCGGAACCATCAAAGATCTGGTGGCCGCGGGGCAAAACAAGATCCTGCTGAATCTGAAGGATGTGAGCTACATCGATAGCGCCGGGCTAGGCGAGATGGTGGGGTCGTACGCCTCCGTCACCCATCAGGGCGGCGATATCAAGCTTCTCAATGCGCAGTCCAAGGTGACCGACCTGCTGCAAATCACCAAACTGTTCACGGTGTTTGCCAGTTATACGGACGAGGACGAAGCGGTGCGGAGTTTCGCGGCCGCGGCGGGGGCATAGCCTGTGGCGCACGCACTTCTGCGTGCAGCGTTCACACTCGTGTGAACGCTTTCTGCCGACGGGTAGACAGGCGCGAGATCCGCGCTGGCGTTAAGCCCAGAGATAAAAGATCGCCATCAACATAATCCACAGCACATCGAGAAAGTGCCAGAAGATGGCGCAGATGTCGATGGCGGTCCGCTTGGTCGGGCCAAGGCGCAGCCGGAGCGCTTGCACGTCCACCCAGATCAACGCCGCCATGCCGCCGATCAGGTGCAGTGCGTGCACGGCGGTGAGCACATAGAAGAACGAGCTGCTCGGGTTGGTGGCCACATAAACGCCGGCGGCGCGGAGTTGGCTCCAGGCGATGGATTGCCCAACCAGGAAGAGGCCCCCGAGCGCCGTGGCGGCGGTCCACCAGCGGTTGAAGCTGACGCGGCGCCGGCGCTTGAGCGCTCGGCGGGCCAGATCGAGCGCCACGCTGGAAGCGATCAGAATGCCCGTATTCAACCAGAGAATCGGCGGCTTGGGCGTGGAAATCCAGTCGTCTCCCATCAGGCGGCGCGCGACAAATGCGATCACCAGCGCGGCGAAAACGATGGCGCAAGAGACCAGCAGAATCAGCAGGCCGACGAAGGAAGTACGCCGGTCTGCGCCACGGTGATCGGGGGTCTCGGCCCAACTGCTCGCTGCGCCGCTCGATGGGGTCATGAATATAGCATCGCACTGAGCGGCAGCGAAAGGAAAATATCCGGATCGGCAGGATCGGCAAGTGGGGCGCGACGCTGTGTCAACCGTTGCCAGCCAAATAAGCCAGACCGGAAGAACACGTCCTGTTACCTGCGCGGCGGGCGTATGAGGGTTCTTCGTGCGCGGGGCCGATACCAAGGGAGGCGGGATTTGTGGCCCGGGCTATTGTTCCATACCGGCGCACGATTTCCGATGCGTTCACCCGCAGAGGAGCGATGCGGCGACTGGGGTATGCGGCGGTTACTCGCTCGGCGGGATGGCAGAGATCCGAACCGAACCAGGGCGCAACACGATGAATGAGCCAGCGAGTTTTGACCCCAATTCGGACACCAGCGGCGTGACAGTCCCAGCCAACATCGGCCGCGCGGCAGCCGGGAAACGGATCAGGATAACGCCCGGGTTGTCCACGTGCCCCACGTAAGCAAGCCACCCAAAGTCCTTGTCTTCGGTGAGGAGAATGCGATGCTCGGCATAGGCCATCGCCATCAAGTCCCGGTCAACCGATTGCCGCTGAAACTCGCTCACGGCTAAAACGTCGTGCCCAGCCGAGCGCAGAACTCGGACCACGACGAAATCGCAGCTCTCGTCCGCGAGGAATTGCACCCGAGCCCTACTCGGACGTCACGCTGCAGATGCTCTCGTGGGCGATCGTATCGGCGGCATAGGCAAGGCACGCCTGAATGTCGCCTTCAGTAAGCCTTGGATAAGCATCCAGTAACTCTTCGACAGTCGCGCCCTCTGCCAACTTGCGCAGCAGGAGTTCCACGGGGATCCGCGTATTGCGAACCACTGGCTTCCCTTGCATCACCGACGGATTAATTTCGATTCGACCGGTCATGACGGCTCTACACAGCGATTGTAGCAATTGACGGATGAGCGCGATCCCGGCCTTTCCGAACGAGGGATGTGCCTCTGGGGGTGATAGGCGTTTTATAGCCAGGCGCACGCGACGTGCACCAGCGGGGGCTCAGTCAACCGCAGCCGTCTTGTGGGAGTATTCCTGTGAAGGGTTAGTATCGCCGCCGAAAAGGCCGGCGCGGGTAGTCGCCTATTCGCGCGAAATGGTACATTATGACATCCGTTTCGACTTGTGCCACTGTGACAGCACAATGCGATAGCTCTTCGATTCCACGGCGACGTTGGTGAATTGGCCCCAGCGGCTTCCGCGCATCAGCGTGGTGCAGACCCGAACCGCGGCTTACAGAGGGCCGGGCGAAATCGAAGGGCGCGCTTATTTGCCGGATTCGGCTGAAGTTGGATCCCGCGCTTGGCACGCGCTGGAGGCCGTCGGCGGAGGCCGTGTTTTTCATTCACGGATCTTACCTTGTGGTGATCAAGTGGCAATCACCGGACCGCAAGGCACTGCAAGGAATTTGTGGCGGAGCTGCAATGGAAGCTGAGGGCGTTGTCGGGGAGCGGTAGGGGGCCCTTGATTCCGATTTACCCGGTCGGGCGATTCGTCCGCGGGCAGATCGCGCAATCCGGTCCGGTTTCCATACGCCGTTTACGGTCGGCGGAAAGAGATCGGCGGCAGCGTAGGCTTCTCGCCAGAAGCGGCGAGCGCGGCGGCGATCGATATCCAAAGGCAGCGCGCCATGCCATTCGATTCTTACGTGGGTGCGCAAGTCGCGGTGCTACCATCGCATAGGATGGGAAAATTCAAGCCTGCGCGAGGCGGCAAAAAGAAGGTTTCCACGGCGCCTCCGGGAGGCGTGGCGTGCGTCGTAGTGCTGCTCGCCGGCATGGTTCTGGTGATGCTATTCATGTACTGGGTGCTCAAAAGTGCGAACGGATAACCGCCAATCGGACCAAATGCGGCGAGTCGAGATCGTGCCCAATTATTTGATGACGGCCGAAGGCTCGGCGCTCATCAAAATGGGCAATACGCACGTGCTGTGCGCCGCCAGCGTGGAAGATAGCGTGCCGCAGTTTCTGCGCAATTCGGGCAAAGGATGGGTGACGGCCGAATACGCCATGCTGCCACGCGCCACCGCCAAGCGCACGCCGCGCGAGGTGACCAAGGGCCGCCCGTCGGGACGGACGCATGAGATCCAACGGTTGATCGGCCGCGCGTTGCGGTCGGTGATCGATACGTCGATTCTTGGCGAGCGCACCGTAGCCATCGATTGCGACGTGATTCAGGCCGATGGCGGCACGCGCACGGCGTCCATCACCGGCGCATTCGTGGCGCTGTCGCTGGCGGTCCGGCAATTGATGAAGTTCGGCTCGCTGAAGAAGTCGCCCATTCGCGATTCCGTGGCCGCGGTAAGCGTGGGGCTGGTGCGCGGTGTGCCGATGCTCGATCTCAACTACGAGGAAGACTCGCAAGCGGACGTCGATATGAACGTGGTGATGACCGGCTCCGGCAAATTCGTGGAAGTGCAGGGCACGGCCGAACACGATCCGTTCGACGACGCCCAAATGGCGCAGTTGATAGCGCTGGCGCGCTCCGGCATCGCCGAGTTGGCGGAGCTGCAAAAGCGGGTGGCCGTCGGTTGAAGGTGTATTGCGCCACGGGCAATACCGGCAAGCTCAAGGAATTCCAACTGGCAGCCGCGGGAGCTGGCCTGGACGTGGCTTTGCTGCCGGGGTTCGGCGAAATTCCGGAATGCGAGGAGGACGGCTCCACCTTCGCCGAAAATGCCGCGATCAAGGCGCGGCACTACGGCCCGCATACCGCCGGCCCGTTATTCGCCGACGATTCGGGGCTGGTGGTGGACGCGCTCGATGGCGCGCCCGGCGTCCACTCGGCGCGCTTTGCTGGACGGGGCGCAAACGACGAGCGAAACAACCGCCTGCTGCTGGAAAAACTGCGCGGCATACGCGACCGGACAGCGCGCTTCGTTTGCGTGATTGCGCTGGCGCAAGGGACCGAGGTGCGCGGCCTCTTCGAAGGGTCCGTGGAAGGGGTCATTCTGGAAGAGCCACGCGGCGCCGGAGGGTTCGGCTACGACCCGCTGTTTTATTACCCGCCGTTCGGATGCACGTTTGGCGAAGCTGCCGAAGAGCAAAAACTGGCAGTGAGTCATCGCGGCCAAGCCTTCGCCAAGATGCTGCGCAGTTTGCAGGCGCCGTAACGCCGCGATAGGCTAACTTGACTAACTCGCCGGCCGGAGCGACTTCAGAACCTTCGCGTGCAGCGTCGGATTGGCCGACGCCACCAGGTTGGGCTGCCAAATGACGTCCTGGTTACCGTCAAGCGAAGTGAGCACTCCCCCCGCTTCCCGCACGCAGGGCACAACCGCGGCGATATCCCACGGGTTCATGCGCGGGTCGAGCGCGACGTCGACGCGCCCTTGGCACAACAGAGCGTAATTGATGCAATCTCCAGACCAGCGGAACCGCCGGGCCTGCCTATAGAGGCGCGACAGGCAGATTGACGGGTTCGGATCGCGCGGGTCCAGGTCGGTGTGTTCGAGCGCAGTTGAAACCACGAATGCCTCGGCGGGGTCTGCCACCGCCGAGGTCCGCACGCGCAGCGGCAGGCTTCCCTGCCGCTGCAGCCAGCAGCCTTGGCCGGCCGCGGCGTAGACCGTGTCGCCGAGCGCGTGCGCGCCGATTACGCCCACGCAAGCTTCGCCGCGGCGCAGATACCCGATCAGGGTTCCGAAGAGCGGCAAACCAATCGCGAACGACGCCGTCCCGTCGATGGGATCGATGAGCCACTGGTGCTCGGCGCTGCGCGTCCGCTCTCCGCCGAATTCCTCACCCAGGATCGCGTGGTCCGGGTAGCGCTCGGCGATCATGCGCCGCAGTAACTGCTCCGCCCCCCGGTCCGCCTCTGTTACTTCCGATCCGTCCGCCTTGTGATCCACGGCGACGTTCTTCCACAGCGGCAGGATTAATTTGCCGGCCTCCTTAGAGAGCGCCAGCGCAAAGTCGAGGATCTCACTCCGGGATGGTTCCACTTTGGTTTCTATCGCCATGGTTTCTATTCTGCCTCGACGGCGAGAATCGCCGCGACCGTGCCCGGGTTCATGCCGGCCCGCCATACGGTTCGCGGGTTTATAGGGTTTATAGTATAGGGATAGACTACTCGTCAGCGGAGGTGCTACGTTGATGAAGCGCGCGTTACTCACGGTCGCCGCGGCCTCCCTGGCAGCGATCATTTTCCCCCACTCAGGGGACGCCACAGGGCCGTTCGACAAGCGGCTCTCCCCGGAACAACAGATCATCCATGCGTTGAACCGGCTGACGTTCGGACCTCGGCCCGGCGAGATCGAAGAGGTTCGCCGCATTGGCCTCACTAAGTGGATCGAATTGCAGTTGCATCCTAATCAGATCCCTGAAAGTCCGGCGTTAGAAGCAAAACTGAAGCCGCTCGAAACCCTGCGAATGGACCTGGCCGAAGTGGTTAAGGAATACACGCCGAACCAGCAGGGGATGATGATGGCGATGATGGCGCCGCCTTTCGAGTCGATTAACACCCTGCTTTCCAACGAGCAGAGGCGCAAGGTCATGAACGGTACTGCCGAAGAGCGCACGGAAGTGCTCAAGTCGCTCGACGCCGATAAACGCAAACAGGTTCTGGCTGGGCTGCCTCAAAACGTGGTGAGTTTCACCCCTGAGTTCAAGCAGGAAGCGGAGGAAGCGCAGAAAATGCGGCAGGAGGAGATGCGCAAAGAAGCTCGTCTCCGCAACCCGCAACTCGCCGATTTGCTGAATGCGGACCAGATGACCGCCGCCAGATCCGGCGACAAGGAACAGGTCACGGCCCTGCTCGCGTCCCTCGATCAGGACAAGCGGATCGAGGTGGCCTACCTGCTTCCCCCAAAGAGCCTGGCTGAGATTCCCGAGCTGCGCCGCGAAGGCCAGCGCCGCCGAACGCCCCGCCTGGTGGCGAGCGAAGACTTGAAGGAAGCCCGAGTTTTCCGCGCGATTTATTCCAACCGGCAGCTGGAAGAAGTGCTGGTGGATTTCTGGTTCAACCACTTCAACGTGGACGCCACGAAGAACGTGGCGACGTTTGGAAATATGCCTAATCTCGGTCATCTGCTGATCGGGAGCTATGAACGCGACGCCATCCGTCCGCACGTTCTGGGGCATTTCAAGGATCTGCTGCTTGCGACGGCGCGCCACCCGGCGATGCTTTACTACCTGGACAACTGGGAATCCATGGCGCCGGGTAGTTTTGAAGTCGGGCCGTTCGCCCCCGTGCGAGGCACCGTGAACGGCGTACCGAACTCGATTCTCCCCATATTCGGGAGGCTGCAGGCGCATGGGATCAACGAAAACTACGGACGCGAAGTGATGGAGCTGCACGCGCTCGGAGTGAAGGGCGGCTACACGCAGGACGACGTGATCGCCGTAGCGCGCTGCTTCACTGGCTGGACCGTGCGCAGTCCCGAAAATCCGGAGTTTGTCTTCGCGCCATTCATGCACGATTTTGGCGAAAAAACCGTGCTCGGCCATAAAATCGCCGCCGGCGGAGGCGAGCAGGACGGGCTCCAGGTCATCGATATCCTGGCGCATCACGCTTCCACGGCGAGGTTCATTTCGCGCGAGCTAGCGCGGCATTTCGTGGCCGACGATCCGCCGCAGACGCTGGTCGACCGGATGGCGCAGACTTTCACCAGCACGGATGGCGACCTGCGCGCCGTGCTGGAGACTATGTTTAAGTCGACCGAGTTTTTCTCCCAAGGCGCCTGGGAGGCCAGGATCAAATCGCCGCTGGAGATGGTCGCCAGCACCGTGCGCGCGATGGGCGGTGAAGTGACCGACGCCTGGACGCTGGTCCAGAAGATCGCCGAAATGGGCGAGCCGCTGTACAGCAAACTGGAGCCGAACGGTTATCCCGATACCGGCGAGGCGTGGCTCAGCACGGCGGGCATTATGGCACGGATGAACTTTCCGACCGCGCTGGCCTCCGGTCAGGTGCCGGGCGTGAGTCCGGACGGCTCGCGGTGGAAAGGCATGGATGCGTCGGCCATTGCACGGGATCTGCTGGGGCATGACCCATCCGCGCAAACCCTCAATGCGATTGAGACGGGTCTTCAGGGAAAGGACCCGGCGCCTTCTCTTATTGCGTCGTTGATCCTCAGCTCACCCGATTTCGAAAGGAGATAAGACGGCCATGTTGACGCGACGCATCTTTCTGCGCGGTTCCGCGGTGGTGATGGCAGGTATGGGCGCGGCGCCGCTGTGGCTCACCCGGGCTGCCGCAGCCGGGAGCCGGAAAAACAAAACCCTGGTGGCGATTTTCCTGCGCGGCGCCGCCGACGGGCTCAACATCGTCGTGCCGTTCGGCGACAAGCGCTACCGCGAACTGCGGCCGTCGCTCGCCGTCGCGCCGCCCAGCTTACAGAACAACGGGAACGGCGGACCATTCGGCCCCGCGATCGACCTCGATGGAACCTTCGCGTTGCATAGCGGATTGCAACCCCTGAAAGCTCTGTGGGACAAAAAGCAATTGGCGATTGTGGAGGCCACCGGATCGCCCGACCCTACGCGCTCGCACTTCGACGCGCAGGATTACATGGAATCGGGCACGCCCGGCAAGAGCGTTGCGGGTGGCTGGCTGAATCGCGCGCTGCCGGCGGCGGCGGCCGGAGCCTCGCCGCTGCGCGCGGTCGCGCTGGGGAATCGGGTGCCGCGCACGCTCCGCGGAGAGCACGAAGTGATCGCCATCGGCAACGCCCAACAATTCAAGATCGGGGATGAGGCGACGGCGTCGATTCTGCGGAACATGTACTCGCTTAGCCCGGACGCGCCCTTCCGGCGCACCGGCACGGATGCATTCGAGGCAATGAAAATGATCGCGTCCATTGGCGTGGGTGCGCCCCCCGCCCCCGAAGCCGAGGGCGGGCTCGGCGGTCCCGGCGTCCCGCGTTACGCGCAGGGTGGAGAGCTTGGCCGCGGCCTGCAGGAACTTGCGCGGCTGATCAAGGGCGAGGCCGGCGTGGAAGCGGCCTTCGCCGAAATCGGCGGCTGGGATCATCACGGTAACGAGAATCAGCAGCTCGCAAATCTGCTGCGCCAGTTCTCCAACGCGATCGCCGCTTTCTGCCAGGATATGGGGGATCGGATGGAAGATATCGTCCTGGTGACGATGTCCGAGTTTGGCAGGACGGTCGAGGAGAACGGCGATGCCGGCACCGATCATGGCCACGGCAGCATGATGATGGTTCTGGGCGGAGCGGTGCAGGGAGGCAAGATCTATGGAGAATGGCCAGGCCTTGAGAAAGAGCAACTCTATGAGGGCCGCGACCTGGCCGTTACCACCGACTTTCGCGCCGTGTTAAGCGAGTTGGTGCGCGGACACCTCGGTCAAAACGATCTGAGCACGGTGTTCCCTGGATTTCAGCCCGGCGCGCCGCTTGGTCTACTGCGTTCATAGTTTCGCGGCCCGACCCAGCGGGGATATTTGGGAATCGCCCATCGGCAAACACTGCGGCGTCAGGCAGGATCTATCCGCTGTGCCCGGCGGAACCCACTCCGGCGCAAAGGTTTCCAGATAATAGATCGGATGCCGTAGATGCGTTCCAATCCTCCGATATGTGGCGGGCCATGCGACCCAGAATGTGCGAGGCCAGATGCGGGTCCAGAATCAAGAGAAACGCCGACCAATTGGAAGCAATCCAGCAAGCCTCAGAACGTGCACTCGCGGTTTGTAATCTCGACTGCGAATTTAAACAGCCGCGAGACGCCCGGACGGCCATTCTTTGTATCCACGAAGGCAGACTTGGGAAGTGCCTGCAGTGTGGTGAAGACATCCACCCGAAGCGGCTCGCAGCCGTGCCGTGGGCGCTGTCCACCGTGCCAGGAAGCCGTGGACCGTAATCCTGGAACCCCGCAAGCATCGTCTTGCGACCTCCTTTCCACAAGGCCGCTCGAACATTCTGCCTGAGCAACAAAATGAACAACTCAGCACATGCCTGCTCCGGGAATGTAGCGCGCTCCCTTTTCTCGGATCGACCGGCGGGATCGAAGTATGAACTCGATCGAAGTGACTGCCTCTACCCAGAGGACTTTGTTCTCCGCGAAGAGCTGGCCTCGGCATCTATCCTGGAAAAACTCGTTGCCTGCTAAGCGCCACCCAAACGGGGTTTGGAACATGAGACGAAACGGGCTTCGACCGATGCCGCGGTTGTCATTTCCGGAGGAACACAAGTCCCCAGGCGTTCGCCGTGTGGAAAGTTGCAAAGACGTTGCCGCAGCGTGTCTTGGCCAAGCTTCACCCGGCCGGTCGAGAGTGAAAACAGTGGTCGGAGGCCGCTGGCGATTCGGGCATACGGTGAAGTGCGGGCGCATCTGGCGACCGGTAAACTCGGCGACGCACGGCCACATCGCATCCGCGGCGCTCTGGGACCGGGGCGTCAGCGGCGCCAGCCGTAAGGCCAGCGCCGCAGGCCGGAATCCAGGATGACTGAAGTTAGGCGTCTTCCAATCACTACCGAAACCCGTTTACTTCGAGCCGAAACGGAGCACCACTCCCGCTGAATAACGCAGGTCGTTTTGAACCAACGTCTGGTTCGTGCCGGTATTGGGATACTGCGTCATCAGGTATTCGACCTGAATCGGCTTTATCGCCAGATGGGCCGTCAGCGGGACATCGATGCCGCCTCCTATCGCCGCGGCGAAATTAGTCTGCGTCCCGGCGAAGCCTGACGCGGACAGGACCGAGTTCGCACCGTACGAAGATCTCGCTCCACCCACCAGCGTCTGTACGTAGGGCGTGAACCGCTTAAGACGCCAGTTGAATCTCGGCCCGAACAGATAAGTAAGTGTCGTGTTGTCGAGGTTATAGCTGCCGGCGCTTCCCGCATGATTCGCGCCGAAATCGGCGACCAGGCCAACAACTCGACTCAGGTTATACTCGGCATAGCCGGAACCTCCGTTTTCGTTATAAGACGGAACAACCCCGCCCGGATTAACGCGTGTATAAGAATAAGTGAAGCCGACTTCCACCTGCGGAGTCTGCGTTTCCTGCGCATAGACTGTCACCGCCGAGACTAAGAGCGCTGCCAAAACAATTCCTCTTGCTTTCATGACGAGTTTCTCCTTTAAATGTTAATTTCGTTAGGCTTGCCTGAACGCCTTTAACCCTTCGCATTCGCACACCAATACCCGAGTCACTGTTTTTGTTACGGGTATTCGCAGGTCATTGCGGCTGATATGCTCCAAAGCAAGAGCATCACAGGCGTCCAGAGCCTGAACTACAACTCCCTTTCTGAGTAAGTCGACGTTTCAATGTACTATCGCGTTGCGGCCGACTGTTATGATTATCGCTAAGATCGTCGTGTTTGGCGCATCGATCGAGGTGGTCATTTATATCTAGCGATGACTGGTCCTAAGGAGCCGTGCCGAAAAGTCACTCTCGTGTCCTTATGGCACAGTCACGGGTTCTATCAAGAATCGCCATTTCCACCAATGTCCCTGCTGAAGGCAGAATCGGGAATGTCTTATCGATGGTGACGGAAGCCTGGCCTGTCACGCTACTGAAGGAAGTAAGTGTTCCCCGCCGCCCCGGGCATCCACGCCGCGTGAGTGACGACCAGCAGCTTGTTGGTGGGCGAGTAGCGCCAGCCCAGATTGGTCAGCGTGTAGCGATAGCACGCTTCCGTTAAAGAGTCGATGCTCAGGTTCGCTTTATCGCTGAAACGGTTGAGACTCGAATCGCTTTCGAGAACCGAGAACTTGACCGTACTGTTCGCGCTGAGATCGCCTCAGGATTAAGTCGAAATTGGTTAGGCCGGCGGAGAGGGGATCGTCGCAAACTCTCCTATAACGATTGAGAAATCACCCGGCTTACCAGCCGGGACGAAGTATTACGCTGCGCCGTAGTCCAAGTGTGAACAGCTCTGACATAGTGCGCTTGCGCCACATGCTGGACGCTTCGCGCGAGGCCGTCGAGTTCGGCGCATCATGCGATGTCGCTATCTTCCCGGAAGCGATCGGTCAGTACGGACCCAAAGAGCGATAACTTCCGGATGCCGTTCGCGAACGGCAGAAGACCGCCAATCGTTGTGGCTCTACCGGAATCGCAAAGCCGGAGTTATGCCTGAGAGTTCCGACGCGTTTCGCAAGGGTGTGAGGGGGACGCGCGCAATGGACGGACCTCCGGTCGAAATACCCGAGAGGAGTGAGCCGGCGAAGTAGTCGAAGCTCGCGGCCCGTAGCCTTACAATGACGGCAGAGGTTGGCCTGCCGCTGCCCAGGCACGCCGGCAACCCGACCAGCGGCAGGCCCATTAGGGGCTCCCTCTGGACCCGGGCGCAGGATGCCATCCTGCCCCACGGCGATCCTTATTTCCGTTCGCCCTGGAGATGTTTCTGCACCGCCGCCTTGGGCGTCAGCAACTGCTGGAACTGAGCTTCGGGCACGCTCGCCGAAATGTTTACAGTAGTGCCCGTCGCCGTCACGGTCAGCGATTTCGCGAACGCCGCTGCGCCGGGATTCTGCGCCGTTTGCATTTGCGCCAGATTGCCAAGCAGTTGCACCAAGCCCGCCAGCGCCGTGGCATCTTCCGCCGTATCGCTCTGGGCTTGCGCCGTGAACGCTACGCTCGATCCGAACTTTACGCCCACATAGCCGCTCTGCACCTGCTGCAGTATGTTGGGCGGAATGGTCACGCCGCCGACGGCCGGGGGTTGGGGGGCGTTCGCTGGAGCCAATGCCGCCGGGGATACGGTGGATAAAGCCCACGCATCTTGCGTAACGCTCAACTGATTGGCTTGAGTGACCAATGAAGGCGGCAGCGTCGCCGGCGCGGCCTGGCGGTCAATAGCGGCCCTCACGTTGGCGACGCTGCCGGCAATCACGATTGAGCTGCTCAGGAACGCAATGCCTTCCGTCTTCTTAGGGCTCTCTATGATGGCGACGCCGCTATAGGTTTCCTGCGTGGCGCCGCTCGCCGTGGCTGCGGCCGCGATCTTCGTGGGGTTGAAGACGCCGCTGGCCAGGGCCAGTGAATTGGCGGCTCCGGGAGCGCCATTGGAAACCACCAATAGCTCGATCAAATCCTGCCGCGGGTCGAAGCCAGTCTCGGCGATCAACTGCTGGAAGCGGCTGCTCTCCATCTGGCTCAACACAAATTGCCCGAACGGCGAAAGCCTCGCCTGCATTACGTTGACATCCGACATTACTTTGACGTCGGCCATCACCAGTTTCATCAATTGCGGGTCGGCTGCCGGCAGGGAGCCGGCGAAAACGCTCAAAAGCGATGCGGTGGTAAGAACTCTTGCCTTCATATCATCCAGGACGCGGGCAACGCTCCATTATTAACGCGACTCCAGATTAACGCGACTCCCGGACCTATTCACGCGATTCCAGAAGCAGGGGAATCTGGTCCACAATTTCGATGCCAAACCCCTCCAAAGCAACTACCTTCCGGGGATGGTTCGTCAGCAGCCGGATCGTATGCAGCCCCAGGTCGGACAGAATCTGCGCGCCGATTCCGTGCTCGTGCTGCGAGCGTTGCGGCTCGCGCCCATGCGACGCCAAGCGGCGCGGACCGGTCTCGTGCAGATAGACCAGCACGCCCATACCCTCCTCGGCGATCGCACGCAGCGAGGCGCGCATCATGCGTCCGCACTCGCACATCGTAGAGCCGAATACGTCGCCATAGACGCACCGCGAGTGCATGCGCACCAGCACGCGCTCGCGCCCCTGCACCTCGCCGTGGACCAGCGCCAGATGCTCTTCGGGATTCAAATCGTTCGTATAGGCGATGCTGCGGAACCCTCCGAACTCGGTCTCGATACAACTCTCAGCCGCGCGGCGAATGAAGCGCTCGGTCTTCAAGCGGTAGCGGATCAGGTCCGCCACGGACGCCATCTTCAGGCCGTGCCGCGCACAGAATTCCACCAGGTGCGGCACGCGCGCCATGGTGCCGTCTTCGTTCATAATCTCGCAGATGACGCCCGCCGGCGCCAGGCCCGCGAGGCGCGCCAGGTCCACCGCGGCTTCGGTTTGTCCCGCACGCACGAGCACGCCGCCTTCGCGCGCGCGCAACGGGAACACGTGGCCGGGCCGCGCCAGATCGTGCGGCTTGCAATCCGGGTCGATGGTCTTCCAGATGGTGCGCGTGCGGTCCAGGGCGGAGATGCCGGTGGTAACGCCTTCCCGCGCATCGATGGATTCGCAAAACGCCGTCCCGAAATTGGAGGTATTGCGCGGCGTCATCAGCGGCAGGCGCAAGGCATCGCACCGCTCCGGCGTAAGCGCAAGGCAGATGAGCCCGCGGCCGTGCGTGGCCATAAAGTTGACGATTTCCGGGGTGATCTTTTCGGCGGCGATGGTGAGGTCGCCTTCGTTTTCGCGGTCCTCATCGTCGACTACTACCACCATGCGTCCGGCGCGGATTTCGTCGATAGCTTCCGCGATAGGGACAAAGGGCATGATTCATTGTAGCTGTGGGGCGGACAGAACCTCGCGCGTCGCAAGCGGACGCCAGCTCTTGCCCCGTGGCGGGCGTCCGCTCCGCTTTTCTACAGCGGCGCCGAATGGCCGTGCTGCGCCCGATTCAAAATCTCGTCCGCCAGCCCTTGCGGGTCGTCCACATTGTGCAGCGTCAGGCGGCTGGATTCGCCCGCGGTCTCAATCGAGATATTGCCCACGCCGAACATCCGCTGCGACATGCGCTGATCCACGCGGACGTCCTGAACTTTGCTGAGCTGAATGGTTCGCGTGGATTTCGAAGGAAAGCCGGACTCATAGCGAAGGCGTTCGCCGGTGATCGTAGCTTTCGTCAGGCTGCGCTTAATCCAGCGCACCAGGGGCCACAGCAAAATCAGCGGCGGCAAGATCATTACCCAGCGGGGCGCCTGATCCTGCCATTCCACCAGGTAAGCGATCTCGAGGGCCAGAAAGACCATTGCTGCAAGCATTGTCCCGGCCTTTAGGAACTTGGCTGTCGGTTGAACTGTAAGGTCCGCCACGTGCTCTTCTCCGTCGAACGATTGTATCGCGGCGATTGGTCGAAATGCGCGAATGCAGTAGTGGCGCGGGCCCATGAGCCAGCGCTTGCCCCTATAAGAGCGAACCGGGAAGTGGTTTTCCCGAATCTAAGCCGTGAGTCTGTGCCGGGGGGGCAACCCTCGAGACTCGATCGCGCGGTAGTGTGTTCGCTCGTCCGTCTGGAAGCCAGATGCGGCAGCGGCGCCGATGCGAGTTGGAGGGCGGCGCGGGCGATCTTTCCGGCAGCTGAATCTGGAACAAGAGCGAATCGGCTTCGCCTACGTAGGACAGGCCTCCCGGCCTGTCCCCACGCGAGAGGCGCGCTAAAGCTTCAATCGCCCGACCGCGACTCAGACAGGCCAGGAGGCCTGTCCTACAGCTTCAGCCCTTTCAAATACTCCCGAAACGGCCCTCCCAAGTCATGCCGCCGCAGTGCGTACTCCACCGTAGCTTTCAAGAATCCCAACTTATCGCCGGCGTCGTACCTTGTCCCCTCAAACCGGTAAGCATAGATAGGCCGGCTGCGCCCCAGGTGACGAATGGCGTCGGTGAGCTGGATCTCGCCGCCCGAGCCGGGGTCGATGGTTTGCAACGACTCGAAAATATCCGGCGTCAGCACGTAGCGCCCGATGATCGCCAGGTTCGACGGCGCGTCCGCAGTCTTGGGCTTCTCCACCAGGTCGCGGATGCGGTATACGCGGTCGTTGCTGCCGTTGTGCATCACCGGGTCGGCATCGATGCAGCCATAGGAGGAAATGTTCTCGCGCGGCACCTCCATCACCGCCAGCACCGGCGTGCTGAAAAAGTTGTAAATATCGAGAAGCTGGCGCAGGCAGGGCGTCTCGGCTTCAATCACGTCGTCGGCCAGCACCACTGCAAAGGGCTCTTCGCCCACCAGCTCGGACGCGCGCAGCACGGCGTGTCCCAGGCCGAGCGCCTCCTTCTGCCGTATGTAGGCGACGTTGATCATGTCGGTAATTCCGCGCACGATCGCCAGCAGATCCTTCTTCTTGCGGCTCTCCAGCAGATACTCCAGCTCGAAGCTGACGTCGAAATGATCTTCAATGGCGCTCTTGCCGCGCCCCGTCACGATGATGATGTTCTGTATGCCCGAGTTGAGGGCTTCCTCCACGCCGTATTGGATGATGGGCTTATCCACGACCGGCAGCATCTCTTTGGGCAGCGCCTTGGTGGCGGGTAGAAATCGCGTACCGAGTCCCGCAGCGGGGAAAACAGCCTTTCGCACTTTAGCTGGCATCTACTACAGCTTGGCGCCTGAATGGCCCCGTTGGCAACCCGCAATTGAGTTTCCGGCAGCGGCTGTGCTATGAATAGAGGCTCGGGAAAACAACATGGCATACGTAATTGCGGAACCCTGCATCGGCACCAAAGACGCGGCCTGCGTGGACGCCTGCCCGGTGGATTGCATCCATCCGAAGAAGGACGAAGACAAGCACGCCTCCGTCGAGATGCTCTATATCGACCCGGTGGAGTGCATCGATTGCGGCGCCTGCGTGCCGGTTTGCCCGGTTTCCGCAATCTTTGCGCAGGACGATCTGCCGGAGAAGTGGGCCAGCTTTACGGAAAAGAACGCCGCATATTACGGGCGCTAATCGTGGCGCACTGGCCGCCCTCTGGGCACGTGCAGTGCTCAGTCCAGACCGTCGAAAACATTGTCGACCGAAAGCGCGCCAGAACCCAGCAGCTGCAACTGGATGGCTTGGCCCGCGCGGTAAGTAGTGGTGACGCCATCGGGAGTTGATACGTCAATCTCACGGTTGTCTGCGTCAACCAACCAAATCTCCCGGCAGCCTGCTCCCAGGAAAGTCTTCTTTCTGTCATTCATCTCAGCGGCCGTGTTCGATGGCGACAGTATCTCCACCACGAGCACCGGGGCGCAATCGAAGTAGCCTTTCAGGTCGATCCGGTCCCACATTGCGCGCGGCATGTAGGCCACATCCGCGACCCAATACTCATAGTCCGGCATCAATCGAAACGGCATCTCGTCTCTTACAATGTCTCCCTCCGGTGCACGAGCTTCCAGTAGTCTCCTGATTCGATATTGCAGCCAGACGTGTCCATGTACCGGCGGAGGCATGGCAACCAACTCTCCATGGCGCAGTTCATGACGCCGACAGACCTCATCCGGCAGCCTCTCGAACTCCGCGAATGTCATCAGGCTCTACTTAGGAGCCGGTCCGCGAACCACCTGAACCAGCGCCTCCGGATGAATCCACTTCTCAAATGCCTTCCGCACGTCGTCCGCGGAGAGATCGTAATAGCGCTGCGCGGCGCGGACCGGCTCATCGAGCGGCAACCCGAGCAGCGCGCGCGCCACGAATCCTCCTGCCACGGCGTCTTCGCTCGATTCGCTCAACGTGATCTGGCGCAATAGCAGCGCCTTGGCCTGCTGCAATTCGGCCGCACTCACGTTGGTGGTGCGCATCGCTGCAAGCTCCTGCTCCACCAGTAATCGCGCCTTGGAGACGTTCTCCGGATCGCAGCCGTACGTCACCGAGTATTCCGCGCGCGTTTCGTCCGCGTGCAGAGCATTATCGACGTTGTAAACGTACCCGGCTTTTTGCCGCAGGTCGCGATACAGACGGGTGGCGTAGAAACCGCCGCCCAGCACGTGGTTGCCGAGCTGCAGCGCGTAGTACTCGGCGTGAAAGCGGTTGATGCCGACCTCCTGCGCCAGTTCCACCGAGTCCTGCACCTGGGCCGAATCGGGCACGTTGAGGACAGCCGGAGGGTTCAACGGGACAGGCGGCAGCGTCACGACGGGCTTGGCCCCGGCGCTCTTCCAGGGGCCGAACCATTTTTCAATCACCGGCCGGGCTTCCTCGATGGTGATGTCGCCAATCACCGCGATAGTCGTCATGTCGGGGCGAAATACCTTCGCGTAGTAATCCTTAATATCGGCCAGCGACAACGCGGAAATGGTCTTGGGCGTCGCCTCGCGCAACTCGGGATCGCCCTTCGGCAGCAGCGCGGTATCGAGCGCGCGTTGCGTGCGGTAGCCGGGACTCGCGAGTTCGCCCGCGGTCAGTTGCGCCGATTGATCGCGCACAATCTGAAACGCCTCGGCGGGAAGCGCCGGGTGCAGCTCGTTATCCGCCAGTAGTTCCACGCCCTTGGCAAAATACTGCTTCAGCACCTTCAGGCTGAAGCCCGCACCACCGGATTCGGAGGCGGCGATATCGTCCAGAGCTTCCTGGAACGCGATGCGGTCGCGGGTGGTCGAGCCGTAAGAGAACAGCTCCTCCAACACGTCGCCGGCGCCATCCTTGCCAGGCGGCGTTTGTAAGTCCGGCTGGTGCTTGATGGAGCCGGTAATCGTGACCGTGGGGCTGGCCTTTTCGGTGCGGACGATCAGCCGCACGCCATTCGGCAGCATTACATCCGCCGGACGCGCACTGGCTTGCGGCACCTTCAGCGACTTGACGGAAGCCTCCGCCCAATCGGGCAGCGCGACCGGCTTAGTGGGCGCGGCCGTGGTCACCTCGGCGCCGCCGAAGCCCTTGCCCGCGACGGCTTCGCCGGAGGCTGACGGTTTTAGCGTCGCAACGATGGCGGTCTGCACCGTGAGGTATGTCTTCGCCACCCGGTTGACGTCTTCCACCGTGACTTTCTTCATCGCCTCGACGATGTCGGCCGGGGAATTCCGGCCTTCGCCGGCGAGCGCTTGCGACCAGGTCGACGCCAGATCGGGGATGGAGTTCTGCTGAAATTCCGCCCCGGCGATTTCGCCCTTCCTGGCAGCCTCCACTAGCGCGGGGGGCACGCCTTTGGCTGCGTACCCGGACATGATGGTCTTCATCTCATCGGTAATTGGCGCCGCGTCGGAACCGGCGGGCACGGCCGCCACCGCGAAGGCGACACTGGCTTTGGGATAGGTTTCGGCCAAGCCGAATTCCGCGCCCAACGCTTTACCCTGCGGCACCAGGCCGTAAAGATCGGCCCGCTGGCTGCCCGCGACATCGCTCAAGATGCGGACAGCCGCGAAATCCGGACTGTCGGTTCCGGGCATGCGGAAGGCGAGAAAAACCAGCTCATACGGCATGTTGCTATCGAGCGTGAAACTATCGGCCTTGACCGGCTGCAGCGTAATCTCGGGATGTTGCGGAACCGCCTTTCGCTTGATGGGCCCGTAGAGTTGCTTGACCTTGGCGAGCGCAGCCGCGGCATCGACATCGCCCGTGATAACCAGGACGGCGTTGTTGGGCGCGTACCAATCGCGGTAGAACTTCTTGAGCATTTCGCCGGTAGTGGCGTCGAAGGAGTCCTTCGTGCCTAGCGCGTCGTGAGCGTAGGGCGTGCCGGCGAACAGATCCTGATTGAGGCGCGTAATGAATTTGTAGGTCGGATTCGAGAGGTCGCGCGAGACCTCCTGCTCGATGGCGCCGCGTTCCTGGCTCCACTGCTCCTGGGAATCCTCCACATCCTGCATGCAGGCCGAATCCACGCGCAGGGCGACTTCGAGATCCTGCGCCGGCACGGTGATGAAATACTGCGTGATATTTTGCTGCGTATCGGCATTGGAACTGCCGCCCAGTTGCGCATAGATCGCAGCGATCTGGTCCGAGGAAAGGCCCGTGCATCCGCGAAAGGCCATATGTTCCTGCGCGTGGGCCATGCCGGGGAAGCCCGCCGGCGTATCGTTGCCGCCGGCGAGATAATTCTCCTCGACAGTGACCACGGGGGCCAGCGGATCGCGCACGATGATGACGCGCAAACCGTTATCGAGCGTGGCGCGCACGGCGGAATCGCGCGTGGACTGCTGCGGGGCGGCCGAACTGGCCAGTAGGATGACGGCGGCAAGAAGCGAAAGTGTCCGGCGGGGCAAGAAGAACCTCCTGATTTAATTATGGACTATGCAGTTGCGGCCTCAGCTTCGTGAAGCTGCTCAGAGCGGCTATAAGGGCGCCGGGCGGCCTGCGATCGCGCCTACTTCTCGAAAATCCGATCGACCGGCAGCGAGGCGTCGCCAAAGAGCTGCAACGGGATAACTTGCGCGGAGCGGTAGGTCATGGTCACGCCGTTGGGTGTCGAAACCGCAACCTGCCGCTTCTTTTCATCGAGAACCCAAAACTCAAGACAGCCGTTCGCGAGGCAAAGCGCTGCCCGCTCCCGCATCATCGCCTTCGTGTTCGAGGGCGACAATATCTCGATTACCAACTCGGGAGCCCCTCGCAGATTGTCGTTGTCGGCGATACGTTCCCATCGCTCGCGAGTTACGTAAGCGACATCGGCGACGCGATTTTCGTATTGCGGAAGAGCGCGAAAAGCGATCTCAATTCCGCCATATCCATTTCCGGCAAGAGGCTTGAGCAGGTCGACGAGACGGTCTTGGATCAAGCGATGTATATGTTGAGGCGGCGGCACTTCAACCAACTCTCCGTGGCGCAGTTCGCGACGCCGGCAAACTTCATCCGGCAATTGCTCAAACTCCGCGAATGTCATCAACTTCGTCGGGGTCGCGCCCATAGGTTACTCTTCGAAGATCCTGTCAACCGCCAGTGAGGCGTCGCCGAATAGCCGTAATGGGATAGTTTGTCCGGAATGGTAGGTGATGGTCACGCGATCCGGCGTGGAAACCGCAACCTGCCGCTTCTTCTCATCGAGAACCCAAAACTCCAGACATCCGTTCGCCAGGCAAAGCGCCGCTCGCTCCTGCATCTCTGCCTTGGTGTTGGATGGCGATAATACCTCAATCACGATATCGGGAGCGCCTAGGAAATAGTCCGAGCCTTTGGCGGCAGCGTAGCGCTCGGGGGATATATACACCACGTCCGCTGTTCGATATTCATCTTCGGGAAGTGCGCGGAAACCGAACTCGACGGAAACGTATCCGGCGCCGCCGCAAGCGGAACCGAGAAGCATACTCACACGATCTTGAATCACACGATGCTTGAACTTCGGCGGCGGCACTTCAACCAACTCTCCGTGGCGCAGTTCATGACGCCGGCAAACCTCGTCCGGCAATTGCTCGAACTCCGCGAACGTCATCAACCTCGTGGTGGTCGCGCCCATGGCCCCTCGCCCGAATTATACCGTCCCCCAGCCGTACCTACCCCAGCCGCGAATCGGTTACTCTTCGAAGATCCTGTCAACCGCCAGTGAGGCGTTGCCGAATAGCCGTAATGGGATAGCCTGCCCGGAATGGTAGGTGATGGTCACGCCATCCGACGTCGAAACCGCAATCTGCCGCTTCTTCTCATCGAGAACCCAAAACTCCAGACAGCCGTTCGCCAGGCAAAGAGCTGCCTTGTCCCGCATCTCCGCCTTCGTATTGGATGGCGATAACACCTCAATCACCATATCGGGAGCGCCTAGGAAATAGTCCAAGCTTTTGGCCGCCGCCAGGCGCTCGGGAGATATGCAGCCTACGTCAGCTCGCCGGTATTCATGCTCAGGAAGCCCGCGGAAGCCGAACTCCATGGTGACGAACGCGGCGGCTCCGTAGGCGGAACTGAGCAATTGAACGAGGCGGTGTTGCCTCAGCGAATGCTTCAACTTTGGTTCCGGCACTTCAACCAACTCTCCGTGGCGCAGTTCATGACGCCGGCAAACCTCGTCCGGCAATTGCCCGAACTCCGCGAACGTCATCAACTTCGTGGTGGTCGCGCCCATGGCCCCTCGCCCGAATTATACCGTCCCCGGCCGGTATACCGCGTATGCCGTATCCGTCTCCCAAAGCCGTACCGACCCCAGCCGCACATCGGCCTTCGTCTTCAGCCCCGAATGCACCTCGTCGTAGATATACTTTGCGATATTCTCGGCTGAGGGATTCAATTTGTCGAACGGCGGATAGTCGTTCAGCCATTGATGATCCAGCCGGTCGAGCACCGAATGCACCACGCGCTTCAACTCCACGAAATCCACCAACAGGCCGATTTCGTCCAGTTCGCCGCCTTCCACCGTCACCCGGCAGCGGTAGTTGTGGCCATGCACGTTTTCGCACTTGCCGCGATAGTTGCGCAGCGCGTGACCCGCGGAAAATGTCTCTTCAATCGTCACTTCAAACATCGAAAAATTTCTCCACATCCGTCAGGCGGGTAGTAAATCCGTAGTCCGGCAGGCTGTCGAAAAATACCTGGCCGTAGCGCTGCTTGGTAATGCGATTGTCCAGCAGCACCAGCACGCCGCGGTCGGATTTGCTGCGGATCAACCGCCCAAATCCCTGCTTCAACGCTATCGCCGCCTGTGGAATCTGATAATCGTAGAACGGATTTCCCCCGGCTTTGCGTATGCTCTCAATCCGCGCATTCACCACCGGATCGTTCGGCGCCGCGAAAGGAAGTTTATCTATAATAACGCAGCTCAGCTGCTCGCCCGGCACGTCCACGCCCTGCCAGAACGAGGCGGTCGCGAACAGCACGCAATTCGGCGTCGACCGGAACCTGTCCAGCAGCGCGCTCCGCGGCGCCGTCCCTTGCAGCAGCGTCGGATATTCGATCTCGAACGACACTGCGTCGTACACCAGCCGCATCTGCTGGTAGCTGGTGAAGAGCACGAATGCGCGGCCGCGGCTGTGTCCCAGAATCTTGGTCACCGCCTCGGACGCCGCCTTGGTGAACGCCGGGTTGCGCGGTTCGGGCATTTCCTGCGGCACGTAAAGCAGCGCCTGCTTGCGGTAGTCGAAGTGTCCCGGCACAACCAGCGTGCGCGCGTTTTCCACGCCCAGCCGCTTCTCCACGAACTCGAACCCGCCCGCCACCGCCAGCGTCGCCGACGTGAGCACGATGGTATCCACTTTATGGAATAGCTTCTCCGCGAGAAATTGCGATACGTCGATGGGCGTGGCTTGCAGGAAGCAGCCCCGGCCGCGCTTTTCCATCCAGTAGACGTAGCGCTCGTCGTTCTCTTCCATCACGAAGCGCAGGCCCATGGAAAGCTCCATGGCGCGGCGGAACAGCGGCTGAATCTCTTCGGGGGGATTTTGTATCAGCTTGAGGTGCGAGCCCACCAGATCGAGCGCGGCCAGCAGGTCGGAGTAAATCTCTTCGTTGTCCTCGCGGAACGCATCGCGGCCGGTGAACGCCACGCGCCGGTCTCCTTCGCCGAACAGATTGAAAAACTGCGCGGTCAGCTCTTCCAGCCGTTCCAGGATGCGGTCGAGCTCGGGCGTGCCGAACTTCTTCATGCGCCCCACGGCGGAAAGGTCGCGGCGGAGATCCTGCAGTTTGTAATTACTCACCGACATGCCGAAATAATCGCCGGCCACGCTTTCAATTTCATGCGCTTCGTCGAACACCACGGCGTGATATTCGGGTAGAATTCCGCCTTCGTAATTGTCGTCCTTAAGCGAAAGGTCGGCGAAGAACAGGTGGTGGTTGACGATGATGATGTCGCTCTCCATCGCCCGCTGATGCATCAGCGTGATGAAGCAGCGCTCGTAATTGGGACACTTCTGGCCGGTGCATAAGTCGCTGCGCGCGTCCAGCTTGGCCCACGCCGAACTGGCTTCCGGCAACGACTTGATTTCGGAGCGGTCGCCGAATTCGGTGGTCTTTTCCCACGCGCTGATGGCTTGAAAATCTACTACTTCTTCGAGTCCGGCGAGCACCGGTTCTTTCTCGGCATCGTAGATCTTCTGGCGGCAAGCGTAGTTGGCGCGGCCTTTCATGTAGCAGACTTTGAGCGGCCGCGAAAAGTGCTCCTGCAGGAATGGAATGTCTTTGAAGAAGAGCTGCTCCTGCAGGTTCTTGGTCCCGGTGGAAACCACGATGCGCTGGCCCGAGAGCAGCGCGGGAACCAGGTAGGCGAGGGTTTTTCCGGTACCCGTGCCGGCTTCGACAATCAGATGCCGCTTATCGGCGATGGCCGATTCCACGGCCTCGGCCATCTCCGCCTGTCCCGCGCGGTATTCGTAATTCGGATGCCACTTGGAGAGCGTCCCGCCGCGGGAAAAGAATTGACGCGCCGATGCCGGACGCGCCGCGGTACGGGTTTCGGTGGGCATTAGATGCCTACGATTCTAGCAAGCCTCAAATATTATGCCGCCGTAGTAGGGCGGACCCCCCGGGTCCGCGGCCGCCCCCCCCGGTCGGCCTTTCGGGGGATTCCATGGGGCTGATCTGGATGAGCGAAGAGCGGGTCCAGGGGGACCCGCGCGGACCAGGGGGTCCGCCCTACTACTTCCGCATGCGACCGGGCTGCTCGCGAGAGTGTCGAACGTCAACGGTCGCGCCGCCATACAAATTCCCCATTCACGATAGTGGCCACCGGCCCGCCACGGAACGTACGGCCATCGAATGGGGAATTGCGGCTCCGTGAAAACGATTGGTTCACATCGTAAGTCCAGCTAACATCCGCGCTAAACACCGTCACATCGCCCGGAGCGTTCGGCGCAAGCGTTCCCCGCCCGAGCCGCATCACCGATTCGGGACCGGTCGTAAACAGCTCCACCATCCGGCTCAGTGTGATTTTCCCAGGATGCACCAGCTTTTCCATCGTAAGGGCGATGGCCGTTTCGAGGCCGATAATGCCAAACGGGCAGCTCTCGAATTCCTGCATCTTTTCGCTACCGGGGTGCGGCGCATGGTCGGTGGCTATGGCGCCGATCGCGCCGCTCACAATGCCCTCGGTTACGGCGTCGCGGTCGCAACAGGCGCGCAGCGGCGGCTTCATTTTGTAATTGCTGTCGTAAGGCGCCATGTCGTCGTCGGTGAGGGCGAAATGGTGCGGCGTAGTCTCGCAGGTCACCGGCAGGCCGTGCTGCCGCGCATATTGCACCATGGCAACGGCGTAGCGCGTGGAGATGTGCGCCACGTGATAGCGCGCGCCGGTGAGCTGCGCCAGCACCAGGTCGCGCGCCACCATCACGTCTTCGGCCGCGGCCGGAATGCCGCGCAACCCCAGCCGCACGGACTTCGCACCCTCGTGCATATCGCCGCCGGCGCTCAGGTTCAAATCCTCGCAGTGGTCGATCACCGGCAGGTCGTAGGACTTCGCGAACTCCATGGCGCGGCGCATCACGCGCGAATTCATCACCGGCCGGCCGTCGTCGGAGATAGCCACCGCGCCGGCCGCTTTCATGCTGCCAATGGCCGCCAGTTCCACGCCTTCGCTGCCCTTGGTGATAGCGCCGATGGGGAAGACGTTGACCACCGCGTTGCGCCGCGCGCGCTCCACAATATAGCTGGTCACGGTGACGCTGTCGTTGACCGGCTTGGTGTTCGGCATGCAGCAGATGGACGTGAATCCGCCGGCCGCCGCGGCGCGCGATCCGCTCTCGATGGTTTCGGCGTGCTCGAAACCCGGCTCGCGCAGATGGACGTGCATGTCGATGAAGCCGGGCGCGACAATCAGACCGGTGGCGTCGAAAACTTCGGCGTTCGGCTTACCGTTCATCGACGCCGACAGGTTCGGCGCAACCCCAACAATGCGGCCCTCGGCAAGAAGCACGTCCGCCACGCGATCGGTGTTCGACGCCGGATCGATCACGCGGCCGTTCTTGATGAGGATCGCCATCAGCCGATCACCTTTTCCAGCACAGCCATGCGCACGGCGATGCCATTTTCCACCTGGTTGAGGATCACCGAGCGCTGAAAGTCCGCGACTTCCGAAGAGAGCTCGCGGCCGCGATTGATGGGCCCGGGATGCATCACGATGGCGTCGGGCTTCGCCAGATCGAGATGTTCCAAACGGAGGCCGTAGAAACGAAAATACTCGCTGGCGGGGAACGCGGCTTCGTGCTGGCGCTCCAGCTGCACGCGCAGCATCATGATCACGTCGGCGTCGCGGATGGCTTCGCGGATGTCGGTAGTGAGTTGCACGCCGGGCGCGAGTTGCGCTAGCTCCGGCGGCAGCAGCGACGCGGGTCCGCAGAGCACGATCTCCGCGCCGAACTTCGAAAGCAGGTAAACGTTCGACCGCGCCACGCGGCTGTGCAGAATGTCGCCGATGATGGCCACGCGCAGCCCTTCCAGGGCGCTGCGGCGGTCGAGAATAGTGCGCGCATCGAGCAGCGCCTGCGTGGGATGCTCGTGCGTTCCGTCGCCCGCGTTGATGATGGGCGTGGGCAAATGGCGCGCCAGAAAATGCGGCGCTCCGGACGCGGCGTGGCGCATCACAATGGCGTCGGGACGCATGGCGGCGAGCGTGTTGAGCGTGTCCACCAGCGATTCGCCCTTGCTGACGCTCGAACCGGCGGCGGTGATGGAAACCGCGTCGGCGCTCAGGCGTTTGGCGGCGATTTCGAAGCTGGTGCGAGTACGCGTGGACGCTTCGTAAAACAGGTTGACGATCATCTTGCCGCGCAGTGCGTCGAGCTTCTTGACCGACTGCGTCTGCAACGGCTGAAAATCCTTGGCGCGCGTCAGGATCGCTTCGATCTCGGCGCGGTCGAGCTCTTCGATACCGAGCAATCCGGCGGGCATGTCCTAAGCTTCGCTCGCCGCCGCCCGCTCCACCAGCAGCACTTTCTCCATGCCGTCGATTTCCTGCAGCTTCACTTCGATGATCTCGATGTCGGTGGTCTGCACATTGCGGCCGATGAAGGCGGCTTCGATGGGCAGCTCGCGGTGGCCGCGGTCGATGAGCACCAGCAGGCGCACGCGCGCCGGACGGCCGCGCTCAAACAGCGCATCGAGCGCCGCGCGGATGGTGCGGCCGGTGTAGAGCACATCGTCCATCAGGACGATGTCGAGTCCGGCGACCTCGAAGGGGATTTCGGTGGTCGGGTTGACCACGGGCTTGGTATCGACAGTGCTGAGGTCGTCCCGATAGAACGTGATATCGAGAATGCCCGTGGGAACCGAGCGGTTTTCGAGCGCTTCGATCTTCTTCGCGAGGCGCTGCGCCAGGGGCACGCCGCGCCGCCGGATGCCGATGAAGGCGAGCTTATCGAGGTTCTTGGTTTTCTCGAGAATTTCGTGCGCCAGGCGAACCAGCGTCCGGTCGATTTCGGACGCGCTCATGAGCTGGGCTTTTTCGCGGGTGAGGGCCATAAAAAGGGGGCTGAAAGACAGCGTAGCATGTGGGACAGGCCTCCTGGCCTGTCCTCCACATTGCGCCACGCCGCCCACTCCGCTGCTATTTCTTCAACAGCAACACCATAAGCAGGGCTCCCACCAGAAACGCCAGAAGGCAGAAGATGGCGATCAACAGCATGTTCGGCCCCGGAGCTTTCAGCGGAACCTCCGTGGGCATCTGCGGCGCTTTGACCGGCGTCATGCTGACTTGCGGCATTTGCATGTGAGGCGGCTGCACATGCATTTGCGGCGCCTGGGGCATCTGCATTGGCGGCATCTTCAACTGCATCTGCGGAGCTTGCGGCGCGGCGCCGCCTTGCGATGAGCCGGCGCCTTGCGGGGCTTGTGGAGCCGCCGAGGGCGCCCGCATCATCTGCGTGTATTCGCTTGGCCCCTGCTGTCCACTTTCCGGCGGCGGCGCTGCCGGAGCGGGCCTACGGAAGGCCCCGGTTGCGCCCGAACCCGCGCCGCCGCCTCCGTAGCCGGACTGCATCGGCGCCGGCGGCGGGGAAGCCGGCGATGAACCACCCGCCCCGGGCCTTCCAAACATCTGTGTAAACTCCCCTGGAGCTTCCGGCGCCGCAGAAGGCGCGGCCTGCGGTGGCGCCGGCGGAAATGCGGTCGGGGACGAAAACTGCGCACCCGGCGCGGCGCTGGGCCGTCCCGCATTGAACATCCGCGTGAACTCGCCACCGCTCGATGCCTGCTGTGCCGGAGTCTCCAGCGGTGGCGGCGTCGATTGGAACATGCGCGTAAATTCGCCGCCGGGCGCGGGCTGCGGGGGCGGAGCGGGCCAGTCCCCTTGCGCGGGAGCGCTCGGCATTGGCGATTCGAATACCCGTGTAAACTCGCCCGGTAAGCCGGGTTTCGGCGGCGGCGCCGTGACAGGTTCCGGAGACGGCGCGGCTGGCGTCTTCTCAAACATGCGCGTGAATTCCCCGGCCGGCGCGGCAGGCGCTACCGCCGGCGATGGAGCTGGTCTAGCCGGCGCAGGAGGCAGAGGTTCCGGTACCGGAGCCTCCGTCTTCTCAAACATGCGCGTGAATTCCCCAGCTTGCGCTGCCGCAGGCGCCACTGCCGGCGGCGGAGCTGGTCTAGCCGGCATTGTAGGCAATGGTTCCGGTACTGGAGCCGTCTCAAACATGCGCGTGAATTCCCCAGCTGGCGCAGCGGCAGGCGCTACTGCGGGGGGTGGAGCTGGTCTAGCCGCCATCGTAGGCAATGGCTCCGACACTGGGTTTGCCACCGTTTTCTCAAACATGCGCGTGAATTCCCCGGCCGGCGCAGCGGCAGGCGCTACTGCCGGGGGTGGAGTTGGTCTAGCCGGCGCGTGAAGCGTAGGTTCCGGCACTGGAGCCGCAGCCTTCTCGAACATGCGCGTGAATTCCCCGGCTGGTACTGCCGGTGGCGCTGCCGGTAATGGAGCCGGTCTAACCGCCTGCACCGGACGCGGCGCTGCCGCTAGCGGCGCTTCGGCTGGCGAATTCGCGCTCCCCGGACTCTGGAACATGCGCGTAAACTCCCCCGCCTTAGGAGCGGCCGGAACGGGAGGAGGCGGCGCCGGCGCCGGAATGGGCGGCACACTCCGCGGAATGGGTATCCGCATAGTCTGCGTCACAGCCATGTCCGGCGATTCCTTCCGCGGGGCGGCCTCGGGCGGCGCCGGTCGAGCTTGCACCTGTGGAGTTTGCACCGGTGGCGATTGCACCGGCGGAGCTTGAGCCGCTTGAAATAGCCGCGTGAATTCGCCTGGTTCCGGCGCCCCGGTCTGAGGAGCCGGGGCGCCACCCTGCTGGAACATGCGCGTGAATTCGCCCGGTCCGCTGGATGACGCCGACGCCGGCGCTGGGGGCGGCGGCGGCGGAGCGGCCGGCGCCGCCGGAATCTTCCACGCCCCAGCGCGTTCGTATTTCAAGGCATCGGGCGAATGCGCCGCGCGTTCCTGCTCCGCCAGCCACTCCGCCAGATGCAGAAACGGCGGCGCCTCGGTGGCCACGAACGTGGTGCCTTCGTTATCGCCCACTTCGATCAACTTGCGCATCGAGCCCTCGGGCAGCATGCGCAGCCGCGTCAGCAGGACGTCGTTCTCGGGCGTCCTCCCGCCAGTCAACAAATGCACCGCCACTTCGCGGCCGGTCGCGACCTGCCTTGCACGGAAGCTCCTGGTGCCTCCCCCCGGCAGCGGATCGATCAGTTCGTATTTCCGATAAAAGTCCATTGCGCCGTTCCCGCCTTCCACATGGTACCGCGCCCGGCGCAAATCGGGCGCCGCAGGCGACAGCCTATGCTACAGTATCCGCACGGGCCTATGAAGCTGCTTTCGCGCGTGGTCTGGTCGGAGGGGATGTATCTTGGGCCGCACCATTTTCAGGTGCAGAGCCGCTACTTCGAAGACTCCATCCAGTTCGCAACATCTTCGCTATGGTTTTCCGCTTACGGCTTGGCCGGAGTGGATCTGGACGCCCACGCCCTGGAAAACGGCACCGTCTCGCTGATCCATGCGCGCGGCGTGCTGCCCGACGGTCTTCCCTTCAACATGCCCGAGAGCGACGAACTGCCGCCGCCGCGGGCTATCGCCGATCTGTTTCCGCCCACCCGGGACGGCATTGTAGTGATGCTGGCGATTCCCCCGCGCAAGCCCAACGGCTTCAATTGCGCCCTGGAAGGGAACGCCGCGAATGGCAACGAGGGCGCGCGTTATCTGGCGGAATCGCGCGTGCTTCACGACGAGAATACCGGCGCCGACGAGCGGCCCGTGCGCCTGGGCCGCAAGAATCTGCGCCTCATCGTGGACACCGAACCGGCGAGCGATCTGCTCACGCTACCCATCGCGCGCGTGGTCCGCGACGGCTCCGGGCATTACGTCTACGATTCCAATTTCGTGCCGCCCGTGCTGCTGGTGAGCGCCAGCGCCAGGCTGCTCTCGATGTCCCAGCGCCTCGTCGATATCCTGGACGAGAAGAGCACGAGCATCGCCCGCGGGGCCGGCAAGCGGGGCGAGTTTTCCACCCGCGAGATCGCCAACTTCTGGCTGCTGCACGCTATCAACTCCGCGCTGGCGCCGCTGCGTCACCTGCTCATCGCCAAGCGGGGCCATCCGGAGGAACTTTTCACGGAGCTTTCGCGGCTGGCCGGCGCCTTATGCACGTTCGCGCTCGATTCGCATCCGCGCGACCTGCCGCTTTACGATCACCGCAACTTGAGCGAATCTTTCGAGAAGCTGGACCGGCACATTCGCGAGCACCTGGAAACCATTGTTCCCACCAACTGCATCTCGATTCCGCTCAAACAGACGGAGCCCTACTATTTCGAGGGCGTCATCGGCGATTCGCGCGCGCTGGGCCGCTCCCGTTGGGTCTTCGCCATCCGCGCCGCCATGGGTGAAGCGGAGTTGATGGCGCGCACGCCGCAGCTCGTCAAGGTTTGCACGCCGCCGTTCGTCCGCGAGCTGGTGAGGCGCGCATTGCCCGGCTTGGCCCTCACGCATCTCGCCGTGCCGCCGCCCGCGATTTCGGCGCGCGTGGAGACGCAATACTTCGGAATCAGCCGCAACGGCCCCTGTTGGGACCACATGGTAAAGACCCGCGAAGTGGGTGTGTATATACCGGGAGAGTTTCCCGAACTGGAAGTCGAAATCTTAGTCGTGCTGGAGAGCTAACGCTATGACCCCATCTTCGGCAGTCCGCAGGCCCGAAAGCCTTGCGCTCATTTTTCAGGAAGTCCTTACCGCCATCGAACGCCTGCGCGGCAGCCGCCAGGGCGTCACGGATGCCGAGGCCTTCCGCCACCACACTCGCGAAGCGCTCAAGAGCGCGGCCGCTCAAGGCCTTGCCGGGGGATACAACGCCGACGATGTCCGCTACGCCACCTTCGCCGCGGTCGCATTCCTGGACGAATCCATCCTCAATTCGCAGAACCCCATCTTCGGCGACTGGCTGCGCAAGCCGTTGCAGGAGGAGCTCTTCGGAACCCATATCGCCGGCGAAACCTTCTTCCAGAACCTGCAGCAGTTGCTGGGCCGCAGCGATGCGCCCGATCTCGCCGACATCCTCGAAGTCCATCATCTCTGCATGCTGCTCGGCTTCTGCGGCCGCTACAGCGCGGGCAATCGCGGCGAGCTGGGCCAGGTAATCAATGCGACGGCGGAGAAAATCCACCGCATCCGCGGCCAGTTCGGCGCGCTCTCCTCGCATTGGACGCCGCCGCCCGAAAAAGCGCGCATATCGGCCGACCCATGGGTCCGAAGGTGGGGCATCATCGCCGCCGTTTGCGCGGGTTTGACCATTCTGCTGTTTGTGGTCTATAAATTGGTCTTAGGCAATGGAGTACATGTCGCATGACTCCCCTCTATATCGTTATCGGCGTGGTTGTAGTTGCGCTTATCGTACTTACGATCGTCTATTTCATCCAGCAAAAGAAGAAGAAACGGGCTATCGCCGCGGAATCGGGCGAGCAAGCGGCGCCGGGCGACGACGAAATATCGCAGCTCATCCAGGAGGCGGAAAGGAAGCTCGCCGCCGCCAAGCTGGAACAGGGCGCCCGCATCGCCACGCTGCCTGTTTACCTGTTACTGGGCGACCCGGGCTGCGCCAAGACCAGCGTCATGCTGCATTCCGGACTTGACCCGGAGTTACTCGCCGGACAAGTCTACCAGCAGGGAAACGTAACTTCCACCCGCACCGCCAATTTCTGGTACTCGCGCCGCGCTATCTTTCTGGAAGCCGCCGGCAGGCTGCTGGGCGATGCGCCTAAGTGGAAGAAGCTCATTCAGAAGCTGCAGCCGAAATCTTCCGTGGTGGGCAAGGGAGAGCAGGCGGCGCGCGCCGCCATTGTCTGCTTCGATTGCGAGAACTTCACCAAGCCAGGCGCCCTCGAGCTTGCCTCCGCCGCGGCGCATGGTCTGCGCGCCCGGCTGAGCGAAATCTCGCAATCCCTGGGCATCAACCTGCCGGTCTACGCGCTCTTCACCAAGATGGACCGGCTGCCGTTCTTCACCGAGTATGTCCGCAATTTCAGCAACGACGAAGCTTCGCAGGTGCTTGGCGTCACCCTGCCGATGCTCGGCGCGCGCCCTGAAGGCGTTTACGCGGAGCAGGAAGCCGCCCGCCTTAGTGGCAGCTTTGAGAGTCTCTTCCGCTCCCTGGCTGAGGCGCGCATCGAATTTCTGCCGCGTGAGAACGACCCAGGCAAGCTCCCCGCCGAATATGAATTTCCGCGGGAATTTCGCAAGACCCGCCAGACGGCGGTACAGTTTCTCATCGATCTCTGCCGCCCCAGCCAGTTGACCACCGGCCCGTTTTTGCGCGGCTTCTATTTCACCGGCGTGCGCCCCGTGGTGATCAATGAAGCCGCGCCCGTGCAAGCCGCACAGCAGCAGGCCGCCAGTTACGGAGCGCCGGCCGGCGCCACCGGCATCTTCCGCGTGGGCGCCAACCAGCCCGTGCAAGCCGCGCCGCAGGTGACCGCCGGTTCCCGCAAGGTGCCGCAGTGGATGTTCCTCGGCCAATTCTTCACCGGCGTCCTGCTGGCCGACCGCACCGCCATGGGCGCCAGCGCCGCCAGCACCAGGACCAGTGGCGCGCGGCGAATCCTGTTTGCCGTGGCCGCGTCGATCTGCGTGCTGTTCGCCATCCTATTCACGGTGTCTTTCTTCAAGAACCACAGTCTGGAATCGCAGGTCCGCGATGCCGCCAAGGGCATTGGATCGGGTGAAGCGGTGGGCGCCGATCTGGCATCCGTCGATTCTCTCCGCAAGCTGGATACGCTGCGCCAATCCGTCGAGACGCTCACCTATTATCACCGCGAAGGCGCGCCGCTCGGCTACCGCTGGGGTCTCTTCGTGGGCGAGGACTTGTATCCCGAAGCGCGCCGCCTCTACTTCGCGCGCTTTAAGCAGTTACTGCTGGGCCAGACGCAGACTAATACTCTTGCCTTCCTCAACGGCCTCCCCGCTACGGCCCCCCCGGAGTATCAGACCACTTACGATGCGCTCAAGTCTTACCTGATTACCACCTCCAATCACGATAAGAGCACCAAGGCTTACCTTCCGCCGGTGCTGATGAAGTGGTGGCAGAACGGGCGCTCGGCCGACAACGACCGACAACAGCTTGCGCAAAGGCAATTCGAGTTCTATTCCGAAGAGCTCGCGGAAGAGAACCCTTATTCGAGAGAGAACGACAGCGCCGCCATTGAGAAGGCCCGCAGTTACCTTTCTCAATTCGCCGGCGCCAAGAGCGTCTACGCCTTCATGCTTTCCGAAGCCGCGAAAGGCAACCAACCCATCAATTTCAATCGCCAGTTCGCGGGCTCAGCCAAAGTAGTTGTGGAAGCGTACATAGTGCCGGGCGCCTTCAGCAAGAGCGGTTGGGCTTACATGAAGAATGCCTTGGCCCACGTGGATCGCTATGTGAGCGGCGAGCGCTGGGTACTGGGCGACTACGCCTCCGCGAATTTCGACCAGGCCAAGTTGTCTCAGGACATCAAGGCGCTCTACTACGCCGACTTCATGCAGCAGTGGCGGACTTATATAAAGTCCGCGTCGGTGGCGCGCTACGCCAGCCTCAAGGATGCCGCCGACAAGCTGACGCAGCTTTCCGGCAACCAATCGCCGCTGCTCGAATTGTTCTCACTCGCCTCCACCAATACCGACGTGGACGAGCCCATGATTAAGGGCGTCTTTCAGCCCGTTCAAACCGTGGTTCCTCCCGGCAGTACCGACAAGTTCATCGCCCCGCCCAATCAAAGCTACATGAATGCGCTGATCGCGCTGCAGTCGGCGGTTCAAGCCGTCGCCGATCAGCCCGGCCAGCCTAGCGACTCGGCGACAGCCTCGGTCATGTCCGTCGCCAACCAGGCCAAGACCACGACCCGTCAGATGGCGCAGGCGTTCAATATCGATAAGGATGGGCACGTCGAAGGCACTACGCAGAAATTGCTGGAAGATCCCATCACCAACATCGAACCACTGGTGCGGTCGCTAGGGCCGGCCGAACTGAACGCGAAAGCCGGCAAGGACCTGTGCGGGCCCATGCGCGCATTGATGGCCAAATTCCCGTTCAAGGCCGACAGCAAGGTTGACGCCACCCTACAGGACGTGAACACCGTCTTCAAGCCGAAGGAAGGGGCGATTTGGAAATTCTACGACGATGCCAAAATGGACAAGTTTCTGCAGAAACAAGGATCGCAATTCGTCCCCGTTCCAAACACGGGCATGACGATTACTCCCGCTTTTATCGCCATGATGAGTCGCGCCGCGGCCTTTACCGACACAGCCTATGCGAACGGCGCAACGGATCCCCATTTTACGTTCAGCATCAAGGCCACGCCGACTTCCGACGAGGACAACATCAAGTTCACCATCAACGGGGAGACTCACGAATTCTCACCTTCGGCGTCTGCCGCCGAGTACTCGTGGCCTGGGAATTCCTCAGGCACTCAGGTCGCGGTAAGGTTCACGGACGGCACGCCTAATGAGTTTCCGAATTACGACGGCCTGTGGGGCATCTTCCACTTCATACAGGAAGCCGACAAGCGCCAGGGGCCGCAGGTGGAATGGATTGCTGCAACTGGCCTCGAGAGGCGCCGGCTTACCCATGCGGGCCAGCCCATCGTTTTGAACTTCGAGGCGAACGCCACTCCGCCGGTCTTCGATAAGGGTTATTTCAACGGCATGGGCTGCGTGGCGGAGGTGGCCAAGTAAGTGGAGCTGCCGGCGCGCGTCAGCAAGTATGAGCTGCAGGAATTTCTGGGCGGCGGAATGTCCCACGTCTATCGCGCGCGCGACACCGTGATCGGCCGCACCGTCGCCGTCAAGATCCTTACCGAAGCCGGATGCCAGGATGCCGAGGCCAAAGCGCGTTTCCTCGCCGAAGCGCGCATGGCGGGCAACATCTCGCACGATAACATCATCAGCATTTACGATTTCGGCGAAGACGAAAAACAGCATCCGTTCATGGTGATGGAGTTTCTCCGCGGCGAGGACCTGCGGCATGCCATCAAGAACGGCCACACCGGCGATCTGCGCAGCAAGCTCCGCATCGCGCTCCAGATCGCGCGGGCGCTGGAGTATATCCATACACAGAAGATTGTCCACCGCGACATCAAGCCCGAGAACATCCACGTCAACGGAGCGGGCGTGGTGAAGCTGATGGATTTCGGCATTGCCAAAACCGAAGGGCTGGCGATGACTCGCGCCGGCTACGTGCTGGGCACGCCGTATTATATGTCGCCCGAGCAGGTCACCGGCCAGAACATCACCGAGCAGGTGGATGTCTACGCCTTCGGCGTGCTGCTTTTCGAGCTGCTCACCGGCGTTAAGCCCATTGCGGGCGACACCGTGGAGCGCATCTTTTACAGCATCCTCAACGAACCGCTCAAGCTCGAGCCGCTCTATCAGGCCGGCGTGCCGCAGGCGGTTTGCGACCTGGTGGCGAAATGCACCAACAAGAGTCCCGCGGACCGGCCGCAGGGCTTTGCCCCGGTCTGCGCCGAGCTGGAGCAGATGATTGCTACGCCGGATGCCGCTACGGTGCTGATGCCGGAGCGCCGCGACCCGGTTCCGCAAGCGCCTCCCGCGCCGCCCGTGCTTCCTGCGCCCGCTCCGCCCGCGCCCGCGCCGCCAGCACCCGCGCCGCGGCCGGCCCCCGCAAGCCGCGGCTGGCTGGTTCCGGCCCTGGTCGCGGCCGTTCTGGTGGCTGGCGGCGGACTCTACTTCGCGCTGCGGCCGCATGCCGCGGCTGGACCCGCGACTCCCGTTGTTCCCGTCGTGACTGCGCCTGCCGCGCCGAAAACCATCGCCACTCCCACCGGCGACATGATCCTGATTCCGGCTGGCAATTTCGAGTTCGGCGAAAGTAAGCAACCGGTGTCGTTACCGGCGTTCTATATCGACAAGACCGAGGTCTCCAACGCCGCTTACGCCGAATTCTGCAAGGCCAGCGGCCGCCCTCTGCCCAAAGGGTTTGCCGCAGACAAGCCCGATTACCCCGTGGGGAACGTAACTATTCTGGATGCCCACGCCTTCGCGAAATGGGCCGGCAAACGGTTGCCCAGCGACCAGGAATGGGAGAAGGCCGCCCGCGGCGAAGATGGCCGCACATTTCCGTGGGGTAATCAAAACGACCCCGCGCGCGCCAACGTGGGGACGCACAAGCAGCAGCCAGTGAACGCTTACGCAGACGGCGCCAGTCCCTATGGCGTGCTGCAAATGGTGGGCAACGTCTGGGAATTAATCGAGAAACGCATGGCGCCGAGTGATGAGGCCATGGAGAACTTCCGCATTAAGCTCGACCCCGCGCCGCGCGCCGACGAGCCCTGGTACCAGATCCGCGGAGAATCTTACGACGACCCGCTGGCGCAGAATGTGATCTGGGATTCCACCACCGTTCCCGCGCGCTGGAAGGAGCCGAACATCGGTTTTCGCTGCGCCAAAGACGCCCAACCGTAGCGCCGACGGAATGAGCCAGACGGAATAAACCATGGACCGCACGGCCACTGCACGCGACATCATCCACGAAATCCTCCGCAACATGCGCGAAGGCCTGGAGCCGCTGCACTACTCGACGCTGCCTCCGGCTATCTATCACGTCTATCTGCATCCCGACGACATGGAGCGGCTGCGCGGAATCTTCCCTAGAATCACCGACGAGGCGCGCCGCGCGCTGGACGCCGAGCTGCAATCTTTCCGCAAGCCCTCTATCGCCGAAAAGCTGAAGCTTTCCAAGTCCTCGCCGCCCGTTGCCGCGCCCGAAGGCGGCTGGCAGATCCGCATCATCGAGAACACCGACGACGGCGTCGAGCCCGGCGATATTGTGATCCACTCCGAGCTGGCCATGCCCGCCAAAGCCGAATTCGGCGCCGGGTCCATGACCAAGCGGATCTCCACCCGCCGTTTGGCCGGCGCCGAGAGCGCGTCGCAAAGTTACGATACCGTTTCCGCCCCGTCCCCGGCTGCCTCGAGCGACGGCGCATTCGCCATTATCGAATACCAGGACGCGGGCGGGCCCAAGACTTACCGCATGACTAAGGATCAAATCGTGGTGGGCCGCGGCGGCCGCGATTACTGGACCGACCTTAAGCTCGAAACCCTTCCCGATGTCTCGCGCGAGCACTTCCGCCTGCGCCGCGACCCGGCCACCGGCCAGTTTTTCCTGAAGGACCTGAGCCGTCTCGGCACCACCATCAACGGCGAAAAGGCGCCTTCCAGCGTCGAGTTCTCGGAAGGCGAAAAACGCGACCGCAACGTGGAAGCGCCCGTGCCGGCGCGCGCGCGCATCGGACTGGCAGAGGTGCTGTTTCTGGATTTCAGAAGTACCGCGGGCGAATAAGGTCCGGCGCGGACCTGACTGATTGAGCCCCTCTGATTCGGCCTCCGCCGGCGACCAAATCGTGGCGTACGCACTAATGCGTCGCACTAATGCGTCGCACTAATGCGTGGATAGCGCCGGGATAAACCGGCATGAAGCAGCGAATGAAAGAGTCGTACAGGAAAGGAACAGCGAACCATCCTGGCGCCGAGCCATGCGAGGGCGGTCGCGAGGCCGCACTTTAAGCGTTGGACAGGGGTACATGCAGGCTCTGTATAGAGCTCCGAAATCAAATGAGGAACGCGCCATTGCAACCTATTCGCGCGCGAACTTCGGTTTTTGACGCCGCGTTTCTCCTGGCCGTCCTTGCATATTCTCAAGCGATGTGACCTGTGCCTCAGCCGAACTTGGCCGAATTGGAGCAGTGGCGCTACTGAATTACCGGGCCCGCCGTGGGGTCTTTGACTTGCATCCCCATTACCAGGGTACGCAGCACTTCGTCCCAGACGATCTCGAGTCCAGCGGCGCGGCTCGACCAGTAATTCATCGAGATAAGGCAGAGTATCGGCCCGCGCGCGAGGGCGACGCGGAAACGTGCGTCGCGCTTGTACTCGGCATCCTTATATTTTTGTTGCAGCCAGGATATCTCCATGTCGCCACGCGCGATGTGGTGGATCTCCGACTGCTCATACGGCGTGCGGTCCTCGCCAAGCGTGTCCCGGAGCGTATCGTCGAGACTCAATTCCTGAAAGTGCGCGGCCGGCGCGCGGAAGATCGACACTCCAAGATCGCAGCTTTCGACCGATGGCGGCCGGTCGTGAAGGTGTACGGCGCCCTCCTCTGCCTCGACAATCCATTTGCTCGGGTAATCGAACCGCACCAGACCGCGGTCGAGAACGCAAATGGAATATCCGGGCTTGCTCTTCCAGGTGTGATTGTCTTTGAGTTTGAGCTTTTCAATACTCACATTCGTATCTTACCCCCCTTGTCTGCGGGCAAGTGCGGTCGTGGCCTTTCGCGCTTGCCAGAGCGTAGTCCGCGGCGCCAACCGCCGCCGTCACGGGGCGGACTTTTCCGCTCGGGGCGACCGGCGCTCCCGCAACTCCACCGTCACTTCCCGATGACAGCGAATACAGAGCGTGCGTATGTTCTCCAGGTCGCACTCACCGCCGCCCTCCACCACCGGCACTATGTGATCGGCGTCCCAGAGGCTGCTTCGCTGGCCGGGTTTCAAGCTCCATCGCGACCAGGCGGCCAGACGCTTCGGAGCGCGGGTGCGTTTGAGCTTGAGGAGTTCGACGCCGCAGTCGATGCCACATCGCGCACAGATTCCACCGTCGCGCTCGAAAACCCGATCCCGCAAATAACCGGGGTCGGTCCGCAGCTTCCACTCGTTCACGCACCAGGCGGAGCAGAACGTAATGCGACCGATGGGCACTTCGAGACTGCACCAGCGGCAGAGGTTCCGGCCATTTGGCCCCTTAGGCAGCGACCGGCGATTCACCCAGCCGCCCGGCATGCGGCGCGTGGTGCTCATCACAAACATTTTAGGCGCAATCTGTTCGCCGCTGCCTCAAGGCTTCGCCGGGCCGATATGCGAGCGTGAGCGCCGGATGTCAGTGACGGCTGGTATATGTTACGCGTTGTTACGCGTCGCAAATCTCGATGGCTTTGTTGAGCGTAGCGATGGGGTCGTGGCCTTGTGCGGGCGAATACTCGTGCGAGATGAAGCCGGTGTAGCTCAGATCTGCGATGGCCTCGGCGATGAAGTGGTAATTCAGTTCCTGAGTCTCATCAATGTCATGCCGGCCGGGATTGCCGCCGGTGTGGAAATGGCCGATCCACTGGAAATTGTCGCGAATATTGCGGACGATATCGCCATCCATTATCTGGGCGTGATAGATGTCGAACAGGATCTTCACTCTGGGCGAATTGACGCGCTTCATCACGTCGACGCCCCAGGCGATGTGATCGAACATGTAGTCTTTGTGGTTCACCTTACTGTTCAGGTATTCCATGCAGACCGTAATGCCCTTGTCCTCGGCGTGCGCTTTGATTTTGTTCAGGAAAGCGACGCAGTTGTCGGCGCCTTCGCGATCGTCCATCACTACGCCGTCCATGCCCTTGCGGTTGCCGGAAAAGGTGATGACGTTGGGGACGCCATTGGCGGCCGATTCGTCGAGGGCGGCATGCATAGACGCCTCGAGACGCTCGTGATTGTCCTTGCGATTGAGCGCGTTCGGAATGGTTCCGCCGGGCCCTGGAGGATACATGGAGGGCGTGAGGCCGTATTTCTTGAGGGTGGGCCAGTCCTGCGGCCCGATGAGGTCGAAGCCTTTTATGCCTGCTCGAGCGGCTTCGCGGCAGCAATCTTCCATACTCATATTGCGCGCGAAGACGCCGCGGGTGACGCCTTGTTTGATTCGGCCCTTCCGCTGAACCGGCTGCGGCGTTTGTGCCAATGCCACGGGCGCTAAAACAGCGGGCAAGAAATCGCGACGGCGCATGTGTGCCTCCTAGAACCGAATTTATTCTACTGCACTTCGATATCGATTTCCGATGGCTCGGTGTAAGGTAGCTACCGATCATGCGCCCGTAGCACTGAGCGCTTTGAGCGGCTCGGGAATGGGCAGGCCATGGGCCCACCCCACAACGAATCAGTTTCGCAAAGCCTTTACCGGATCGGTCCGCGTGGCGCGCCACGCAGGCAGGAAGCACGCCGCCAGCGCGGCCATCGCCATCACCAGGAATGCTGTGCCGAAAGCCAGCGGGTCGCGCGGGCTCACCTTGTATAGCAGGGTCCCGAGCAGCCGCGTCAATCCTAGCGCCGCCGCCACCCCCGCCATCAGGCCGAATGCCGTCAATGCCATGCCACGCGACATCACCAGCCGCACCAGATCGGATGCCCCCGCGCCCAGCGCCATGCGCAGCCCCAGCTCGCGCTTGCTCTGCGATACCGTGCAAGACATCACGCCGTACAGACCGATGGCCGCCAGCGCCAGCGCCAATCCGCCAAACACGCCCAGCATCGCCACCGCCACGCGCTGTACGGCCGTCGTCCGGTCGACGTTTTCCTGCATCGTGATGATCTCGCCCGGCGCCAGGCTCGGGTCGAGCGTGTGGATTTCGCGGACTAACAGCTTCGCCATCGCTTCCGGGCCCAGCGGGGTTCGGATCTGCAGGATGGACGCTGGCACGCTCTGGCGAATCGGCACGTAGAAAAACGGAGTGGCCGCCTCCATCAAATTCCGGTACTTAGACATTTTCACGACCCCGACCACCCGCAGCCCAACGCCTTTCACCTGCAGGCGCCTGCCCACTGGATCCTGCCCGCGCCAGTATCGATCCGCCATCGCCTCATTCACCACCGCGACCGGCGGGCCCGTTTCGTTGTCCGCGCGCGTAAACTCGCGGCCCGATACGATCGGAATGCCCATGGTGGCGAAGTATGCGGGACCAACTTCGTTGTAATCGACCGTGGGCTGCTCGTCGGGCGCGGTCACATAACCATCCACCGCAATCGGCGCGGAAGAATAGCTGCGATAGCTGAACGGCGCAATGCGCGTGAACGCGGCCGAGCTTACGCCTGCCACCGCCTGCAGGCGATCGATCAGCTCGTCTTCGAAATTCCTGGCGCGCTGCGCACTATATCCCGCCGCCACGAAATCAATCGAAGACGTCAGCACGCCGTGCGTCGAAAAGCCGGGGTTGGTATTCCGAACGGCGCGCAGACTCTGGAACAGCAGACCCGCTGCTACCAGCAGGACGAAACTCAGCGCTACCTGCACCACCACCAGGCTCGACCGCACCAGCCCGCGCCCTCGCCCGCCCACAACGCCGCTCGCTTCGGCCTTCAGCGACGAAGCCAGGTCGATGTTGCTGGTCTCCATGGCGGGAAACAGCCCGAAAAGCAGCGTCGAGACCAGGCAGATGCCGGCGCTTAAAGCGAGCACCCGCCAATCCAATTCGCCCGGCAGTTTCATTGCTACGCCACCCCGCGCCGGCAGTAACAGCACGAACAGGTTCCGGCACCAGTTGGCCGCCACCAGTCCGCCGGCCGCGGCGAATGCCGTCAGGATCAGGCCTTCCGTCAGAAGTTGCTGCAACAGCCGGCCGCGCCCCGCGCCGACTGCGAGCCGGACCGTGATTTCATGCCGCCGCCCGAACGCTTTCACCAGCAGCAGATTGCTGACGTTGGCGCACACAATGAGAAGCACAAAAACCACCACCACCAGCGCGATGCTGAGCGTGGGGAACAGCGTGCCCGCGTTGTTGAAAGGGGTTCGCCACAACGGGTAAAGCTGGATGCCGCGACCGCGGTTGGTGGCGGGATACGCGTCTTCCAATCGTTTCGCGACGGCCGAAATTTCCGCCTGCGCGCGCTCCGGACTCACGCCGGGTTTGAGCCGCACGAACCCTTCAATCCAGCGCGCGCCGCGATCCTCCAGTTTGTAGCCGCCGGGATCGAATAGTTCCTGCATCGACGCCGGGACCCAGAACTGCATTGCCCAGCCCACGAAGGTCCCATAAAAACCCTCCGGCGCCACACCGATAATCGTATGCGGCATGCCGTTGAGCATCTGGCTTTTGCCGACGATTTCCGGATCCCCTTTGAAGCGCTCCATCCACAACTGGTAGCTGATCACGGTCACCGGATGAGCATTGCGTCCGTAGTCCTCGGCCGGTTCGAAGCCGCGCCCCAGAATCGGACGGACGCCCAGGGCATCGAAATAGTTGGCCGACACCACGCTGGCAGTAGTGCGCTGGGCCCGGTCGCCGACGCTGAGCGTAGTTCCCATAATCCGATCCACGATGAAGGCATCGAACAGCGTGCAGCTCTTTTGAAAATCCGCGAAATCGGGCGAGGAAACATCGTCATGGCCAGGCACGGCGCGATTGGTTCCGGCCACGGCCATCATCCTGTCCTGGTGCGCTACCAGCGGGAAGGGGCGCAGCAGAATTCCTTCAATCCAACTGAACACGGCGGCATTGGCGCCGATGCCCAGCGTCAGGCAGAGGACCACCAGCAGAGAAAACCCCGGGCTGCGCCGCAAGATCCGGAAGCCGAAGCGAACGTCCTGCCACAGCACTTGGATCGCGGGCAGTCCGTGGGTCTCCCGATAGGTCTCCTTGATTTGAGCGACGCCGCCGAAGCGCCGCAACGCCGCAGTCCGAGCCTCCGCGGGAGTCATGCCCTTGCGGAGGTTTTCGTCGATCTCCAGTTGCAGATGAAAATGGAGCTCTTCATCCAGGTTACGTTCCAGGCTTCCCTTGCGAAGCAGGCCGGAAACCCGCGATAACAGAACACGGAACCGCGTCATGACGATTCTCCCGGTTGTCTGGCGAAAGCGAGCCATGAAGCACGCTTCGCCAGGCGAATGACCTTTTGGTAGCCTACAGGAGTGTACAACGGCTTCCTGTCGCTCGTCAACAGGAACTGCCCGGTTGCCGCAGGCCGGCGAGCCATCACTGCGCCACCAGGGCCCGCCTGTCAGGAAGCATGGCGCCAAAAACTCCGTTGGGGGGATCCGTTAGGCGGAAAGGACAACTCCGTTTGTCCTTGTCAAATACCTATCATGGATGGCCGGAATTTGCCGTGTGTCGCCCGTAGTCGGCCACGTCGCCAGTTGGTCCTTGGTTCAGGCCCGATGCGAAAGTATGATGTTTACTGTGAGCGCCGAGCCGACACAGCATATGCAGTGCATGGAGGTCTGGGGTGGAAGCCAGCTCACGACCCGCGCCGTTGCGCTTGGCGGCCTGGATACGTGGGTATACAGCAAACCTTTCGGACAGTCGGAATACGGCGGAGACGTTTATTATGCATCGAGCTGCGCCACAGGGCGAATCAGCCGCCTGTTGCTCGCGGATGTGGCGGGACACGGGCACTCTGTTGCCGCCACGGCGGTCGAATTGCGGACGCTTATGCGGCGGTTCGTAAACCGCCTGGACCAGACGGAATTCGTTCGTTTGCTCAACCAGCAGTTCGCCGCGCTGTCGCGGCACGGGGCCTTCGCGACGGCTATCGTGACCACGTTCTTCTCGCCCAGTCGCCGCCTTACCGTTTGCAACGCCGGTCATCCGCGGCCTCTGCTTTACCGGTCGGCGCAACAACAGTGGGATCTTCTCGGACATCGGGAACAGACTGAGGCATCCGCACCTTCAAACCTACCTTTGGGAATCTTGGCGGGTTCTGAGTACGAACAGTTCGACGTAGAGCTGGAGCCAGGTGATTGTTTGGTCAGTTATACCGATGCGCTTATTGAATCCAGCGACGCGGACGGCGAGATGCTGGGCGAGGCTGGCTTGCTGCGAATCATACGCCTTCTCGGGAACGTGGCGCCGGAAGAATTGATTGAGACTCTTCTGGGTGAAATCGCGCGGCGATATCCTGAGAATTTGTCCGAAGACGACGTGACGGTACTGGTTATGCGGGCCAACGGGCGTGAATCGCGCTATTCGTTTGGTGAAAAACTCGGGGCGTTGGCGCGATTTGTCCGCTCGCTGATCCTTTCTGTCAATCCGAGAGCCGAGAGGGCTCCCTTTCCCGACGCCAATCTCGCGAATATCGGAGGGGCGATAATTCCCGCACTTGGGCGGCGGTGGCGAGCGCCTGGCGCCATGCGCCAGGGTGACCTTGGAGATACGAAGCGATAAGAGTGAATATCGTTAGCTATCCCCCAGCAGCCGAGAGTTGCCTGCCGAGGCGGGCAGCAACTGGAGTCCCCAGGTGCGCCGGGTGGCTCCGCTTATTGCGATTCCGCGCGCTTCAAACTGACGCGGCCGTTGGTAGTTGTAATGTGAATCAGCGGACCGCCGGAGCCCAGGTTAAAGTCAAGCCGGCGCGGTTTCACGTTGCCATCCAGCATGACTGGAAAATCCGACTGGACGCCACCGCTTTGGGTTTCCGCCTGTATGTGGGCTGAATAATACGACGGCATTGCGACGCTAACGCCGCCATTGCGGGTGCTGACTTCCAGTTGCCGCCCATCCCATATCGCGCCGGCCAATTCCACCTGAACTCCACCGTTCACGGTCGCGCCGGTCACATCGCCGGCTACCCGCTTCAGGCGCACGCCTCCGTTGTTCCCATCGAAGCGGATCTGGCCGCGCACGTCGGAGATGGTGATTCCCCCGTTGTTGGTCTTTAGAGTCAGATCCGTATTTTGTGGAACGAAGATCTCGTAACTGACGCTCCACGATGAATTGTTCGTGGATTCCGGGACCATGGCGCGCACCTGTCCTCCGGCGCTGTCGATCGAGACCTGGCTCGCCATTAGGGCGGCTGCGGCTCCGGTCTCGCCCGAAGTCTCGACGCGTGCGCGAATCAGCACATCGCTCCGCAGCCAGCCTTTGACGGTTGCGCCGCCGTTCTGCCCCGAATCTACGCTGAGGCGGCCTATAGCCGGCAGGGCCTGCTCGCGGATCTCGCAATGGCGCGCGCTCTCGCCATCGTAGCCGCCGTTTTGGCAAGTCATTTGTTTTTCGCTGTTGTCCTGCAACTGAGCGAGTAAGGGAATGCCCGTGGTGGAAACAGCTAAACCGATCCAGGCCGCGCCCGTAAGTGCCGATCTCATCTAATCCTCCTTGCGGACGGGAACCCAGGGCCGCGAGCCCTGCGATTCGCCGTCAGCTAGGATACCGGCGAATCCGGGAAAGGTTACACAAAAGATCCGGCAAAGAGGTGGCCATCGGCAAAGGCAGCAGCCGCGAAACTACGTTGCGCGTGATGCGCGAAATTGCGGGGTAGGGCTCAGCGGCGCTGACGAATCCTCAAGCTCGGCTTCTTCAATGCGTACCGCGAAGGGAAGAGAGTGACCAGGAAGCTGTTGACGGGATCGCCGACAAGTTCCGGAACTGGTTGAAAAACCGGTCGGGGAAATGGGCCGCTCCGGTAGTCGAGCCGCCCGCCGACGAGCGACGCGGTGATTTTGCCCAGCCGTATTTGCAGCGAGAAAGGCGCGAGCGCGAGAGTTGTTTGGAACGGACAGATGCAGCATTCACAACAGTCAGAGTCCCTTGCTGTATGGTTGTCTGGTCCCGGACCCGCGCCGATATCGGGTCTGTCAGAACGTGGAGCCAGGACGGGGGATCGAACCCCGGACCTCAAGATTACAAATCTAGCGCTCTACCAACTGAGCTATCCTGGCCGTTCCACCAGTATAAAACACAGGCGTTTCCGAAGGTTCGCTTGCAGCAATCCTGTAGCGTGAGAAGCAGATATCGGCCATCTTATATGGATGTATAAAGATGGGCGACCCATAGCAAACGGATGAAAACACGGGCGTGGTTTGATAGCGGCGGCCGCATCAGCCATAGAGGAGCGCCCCTTAATGCAATGTATGTCGACCTCCCCGGATTACGCGTCCGGGTTACCCTTGGGCATCCGGCGCCGCTCCTGTTCTACACTAGTCTCCTATAGGAGCCGCATTGATGAAAAAGTTCGCCACAGTTCTGTTGCTCGGCGCCGCTTGCGCGTTGGGCCAAACCAAGCTTTCACCGGAAAAAGAAGCCGCCATGAAGGCCGACCTCGCCGGCCAGATCGACGCCATGAAGAAACAGGCGCAGGTGATGGTCGATAGCGTTTTCAGCTTCGGCGAACTCGGATTCCAGGAATTCGAGACTTCGAAATACCTGACGGGCATCCTGGAAAAGGAGGGCTTCCACATCGAGCGCAACGTCGCCGGCGTGCCTACCGCCTGGCTGGCTTCGTGGGGATCGGGCAAGCCCGTGATTTCGCTCGGTTCCGATATCGACGACATTCCGCAAGCTTCGCAGAAGCCGGGCGTGGGGTGGCACGAGCCGATCGTCGAAGGCGCGCCCGGGCATGGTGAAGGGCACAACTCCGGGGTCCCGCTCAATATTCTCGCGGCCATCGCGGTGAAGAAAGTGATGGAGCGCGAGCATCTGCAAGGCACGCTCCGGCTTTGGCCAGGCGTGGCCGAAGAAGAGCTGGGGTCCAAAGCGTATTTCGTAAAGGCCGGCATGTTCAAAGACGTGGACGTCTGTCTGTTCACCCACGTCGCTTCGGCCTTTGGCGTTTCCTCGGGCCCGTCGCTCAATCAGAACGGGCTGGTGTCGGTGGAATATATGTTCCAGGGTGAGAGCGCGCACGCGGCCGCCGCTCCATGGCGCGGGCGCAGCGCGCTCGATGCGGTGGAACTGATGGATGTCGGCTGGAATTTCCGCCGCGAACATCTGCGCCTGGCGCAGCGCTCGCACTATGTGATCACTAACGGCGGCGACCAGCCGAATGTGGTGCCGCCTACCGCGAGCGTCTGGTACTACTTCCGCGAAGCCGATTACGAGCACATCATGGATATGTGGCACATCGGCGACAACATGGCCAAGGGCGCCACGCTCATGACCGACACCGCGTACACCGAGCGCTTACTGGGCAGCGCGTGGCCCGGACACTTCAATCCGGTGATCGCCGAGACCATGCAGGCCAACATTGCGAAGGTGGGAATGCCCCAATGGACGGATGACGACCAGACGCTGGCGAAAGGCTTGCAAAAGGAGCTCAAGGTTCCGGTGCGCGGCCTTTCGACCCGAGTGCCGGCGGGGCGCGGCGGACGGGGCGGCGCGGGCGGCGGACGGGGTGGTGCGGGCGCTGGCGCTGGCGCGGGTGCGGGGGCCGGTGGCGACGACGACGCAGGAGGCAGGGGAGCCCCGATGCCCACTGGCGGCGGGTCGGACGACATTGGCGATGTCTCATGGGCCGTGCCCACGGTGACCTTGCGTTACCCGGCCAATATCCCTGGGGGCCCCGGCCACAATTGGGCCGACGGCGTGGCGATGGCGACGCCCATCGCGCACAAGGGAGTGATCGCGGGCGCGAAGGCGCAGGCTATGACTATGCTCGACATTCTCACGAATCCCGAGATCGTGGCGAAGGCGTGGGATTACTTCAAGAACGTGCAGACTAAAGATGTGAAGTACATAAGCTTCATCCGTGACGGCGATAAGCCGGCCACGTTCCTGAATGAGAAGATCATGGAGAAATACAGGCCCCTGATGAAGCCGTTCTATTACGATCCGTCGAAGTACGATAATTACCTGGAACAGTTGGGGATTAAGTATCCGACGGTGCGGTAGTAAGTGGCGCACGCCTCCGGCTCGTCGACCGGCCGGGAGGCCGGTCCCACTAATGAATCACTGTATTCTCCATGCGCGAATCCGTAAACGCGGTGTGGTCGCCGGCTTTCTTTCCGGGCACGGGCAGCAACCGCGCTGCCAGCGGCTTCTTCCACTTGTAAGCCAGTGAAGCGACGTCGCTCAGAATGCGCGCGATGTGCTCTTCGCTGATATCGCCGGGCAAGGGGATGGTGTCCAGGCCGCCTGCGCAAACGGCTGAGTACGCCAGCAGCGAATCGATGGTGTACGTCCCCTCCGCCCAGCGCCGGGCGAGAACCGTGTCCTCCAAAACCGGAACCATCAGCCCCGAATAGCCGGTGCGCTTCACCGGTACGGACTGCACGGCGGCCGTGATGATGCGCGCCGCGGTCATGGTGCCGCTGGAGCCGAACGGACCTCCGATGAAAGATTCCATCGCGCGGCCGATGGAGACTTCGCCCAACGGCGCAGGCGTGGGGTCGATGCCCTGGTAGGTCCATCCGCTGCTCGATGCGACCGCCGTTGCGACAGTCTCAGCCTCGCGCATGTATTTCGCCAGCGATTCCGAAAGGCGCTTCTCCGCTTCCGCAGGGTCGTGATATTGGGCGAACACATCGGTCACTACGCTCGCGCCTTCGAGGCCCACCGCGAACGCTCTCCCGCCGCCCAGATGGTAAGAGCCGGGGTAGAACGGGCCGTACGGTTTCACCATCGCCGTCGCCGCGAAGTTGAAATTGCCCTCGCCGCCGCGGCTGCGCTGCGCAATCGCTTTGATGAGCTTGGCCGCTTCGTGAAGCGCGCGCCAGTGAATGCCGTCGTCAGCGGCGATCACCAGGCTGGCGTTGATCTTGCCGGTGGATAGAACCTCCGCCAGCAGCGCATTGGGCGCCGCATCGTCGTTGTCGTTCAACATCGAGGTCCCGATATTCAGCGAGAACCCAGCGGTGGCCGCCAGATCGTTCAGCTTGTGAAAGAACGCCACGGCTTCCTCGCGCTTCATTCCGGCGGCATAGCGCGGAAACGGCTGCGTGACGATGCGCACCGTCTCCACTTCGAAGCCGGCGCGGCGGTAGGCATCGCGCGCGCCGTTCAGGAAGCGCATGGTGTTGTCGATCTGCGACGCGTAGTTCCTGGCATCGATATCGACGAACGCCGTGACCGCGCGAACCTTGGGGCGGGAATCCGCGGCGAAGACCGAAGAAGCCAGCAGCAGGGCGAGGAGTGCTTTCCGCATGGATTGGTTATAGCACGCCGGGTTTACGGCGTTTGTAACTGAGCTTCTATCTCATCGCGCATTCCCTACTAACTCGTATGACTCGCGGTATCGCAGCTTGACTCCCGGCCGGCTCACGCGCACGCGGATTTCGTGAATCCCCAGCGCCGCGACTTCCGGCACATGGAATCCCAGCGTATAGCTGACGCGCATATCATCCAGCGCCAATCGCATTCCCTCATCCAAGTCGTTGCGGTCCGCGAATATCGTGCGGCCGGTGCGTGAAGCGAGTTCGCCCATCGAGTCTCCGTAACTGCGACAAGTGAGAGACAGGCCGCACACGTCCACGGTATACACAGCGATATCCGCCTGGTTGAGTCTGGCCAGGGCTCTCTCAATATTCTGTATGAAGTTCAATTCGTTTGGCCTCGCGCCCTTCCCCACACCACCGTCAAGCGTCATGGGGAATCCGGGCGAAAGCCAGATCAGACTCTTTCTGCCCGGCACGTGGGCCAGATGACCGGCGACTGATTCTAGTGTGTGGAGCGTGTCGAGAATCCTGTATTGCCAGAAGAGTATCTGCTCTTCTGGATTCCCGGCGCTCCCTCTGCCGCTATATCGCGCGTCGAACCGGCCGGGAGGGTCCTCTTGCGCGTCCGGAAATCCAACGCCCGCGTCTTCCACCGCCTGCCGCAGCACGTCCATGTCCGTAGTGAAATCGTGAAGCAATCGAGGCTCGCGATCCAGCAGATAGATCGCAACCGCGGCTGGAAATTCTTCAGCAACTTCAGAACCTGCTCCTGCGCAAAGAGGCGATCGGTATATTTGGTATTCAGCCAATCGAGCAACAGCGGCGAATAACCGGCGGGCGCGTCCGCGGAGGCGGCTGACGGATCGGCAGATGGATTGGACGCTGCGGACGACGCCGGGCGCGTGCCGCGATCTGCTGAGAACAACGTGACGGGCTGCGGCTTACGGTCGTCTTCGATTCGGAAATCCGCCCTTTGCAGATCGGTAACAGGCTTGCCTTTGGAATCTTCCGCCACCACGCGGACCTGGACCAGGCTGGTGTTCGAGCGAATCACCAGGTCGGAATCGAACGGCACAGTCTCCTGGCCGAATGCGGCTGCCGGTGCGGCCAGGAACGACGCGCAACACGCCAATCCCGCTACAGCCCTTACACTCTGCCGGCCCGTCAACGTTGCGCCTCCGGAATGTTCTGCTCGCGCTGAGTTGCCAGGCGTCGCCTCGCCCTATAAAGTTACGAGCCCGGGAAAGTTACGAGCCTGGGCCGAGCGCTCGGAGCGGCTCGGAACACGGCAGGCCATGGGCCCACCCCACGGCGCCGCCTGCTACAATCAGCCTTCCTGAAAGATCCATTGCTTGGTCCCCTGGCTGCCATTGCCTCGGGGATCCTGGTTGCCCGCTTCGTACCCTTCCAGCAAACCGAACTCCTGCTCGTCATCGGCGCCTTCCTCTTGCTCGGCGTGGTGGCTGTGCTGCGCCATTCGCGCATCCTCGCGGGCACCTGCTGCTGCCTCGGCCTGTTCTTCACCGGCGCGTTGACCTCCGTAGTGCATGAACCGGGCCCCGCGCCCGAGCTTGACGCCGAAGGCCGCGAGGTCGTGATCCTGGGCGGATGCGTCGTCGAGCCGCCCGCGGTTTCCGGCGACCGCGAACGCTTCGTGCTCGAACTGGAACCGCACGCCCGCGCTCAAGTCACGCTGTATACCCGCAAAGACGAGGCGCTGCCGCCGCTGCGCTACGGGCAAAACATCGAGCTGGATGCGCGCGTCCGCAAGCCGCACAATTACGGCAATCCGGGCGCGTTCGATTACGCGCACTATCTGGCGCGCCGCGATATCTATTGGACCGCATCGGGCGCGGCCGGCTCGCTCCGCATCCTGCCCGGGCGTTGCGGTTCGGCCTTCGCGAAGTTCACTATGGATCTGCGCGCCAACGCGCTCGACCGCATCGCGCGCATGTACCAGGGGCGCGACTACCAGACCGCCATGGTAGAGGCCATCCTGCTTGGTCAAAACTACCAGCTTCAGCGCGTCTGGACCGAGGATTACCGCAACACCGGAACATTTCACACGCTGGTGGTTTCGGGAACGCATGTGGCGATTTTGGCGGCATTTTTCCTGTTCCTGCTGCGCATCTGCTTCGTGCCGGAACAGGCCGCCTGGTTCCTCACCGCGGGCGCCGCGTGGCTGTACGCCGTCATCGCCGGATGGGGCGCGCCGTGCGTCCGCGCGGCGGCTGCCTTGACGCTCTTCGCCATCGCACGCTATTTCTACCGTGAGCGGCGTCCACTGAATTTGCTCGCGGCGGTGGCGCTGGGGTTCCTGCTGCTCGATCCGGACCAGCTTTTCGACGCCGGGTTTCAGCTCACATTTCTGGCGGTGGGTTTTCTGGGCGCGTTCGCCACGCCGCTGCTCAACGGTACCACCGGCCCGCTGATGCGCGGCCTTTCCGAGCTCGGCGATATTGGCCGCGACATGCATCTGGCGCCGCGCGCCGCGCAATTCCGCATCGAAATGCGGCTGCTCATCGAGACCCTGCGGCTCGCTCTGAAGATGCCGGCGCGCCTGGCATCGCTTGCGGTCACTACGCCCGCGCGATGCATTCTCTTCTTCCTCGAAGTGGCCGCGGTTTCGGCCGTCAGCCAGGTCGGGCTGGCGCTGCCCATGGTGGTCTACTTCCATCGCGTTGGCCTCTCGGGTCTCTCTGCCAACGCCTTCATCATTCCCATTCTCGGCATTGCTGTTCCCATCGGATTCGTCGCCATGTTCACCGGCTGGACGTGGGTCGCCTGGCTGGCTGGATGGCTGTTGGGAATTTCGCGAACCATCGTCGGATGGCACGCCGCTATTGAGCCGCACTGGCGCATTCCTCCGCCGCCGGTATGGCTCGGCGTAGCGATCGCCGCGGCGCTGATCGCCTTCGCCATATCCCGGGGACTCCCCTGGCGCATCGCCACGGGCGCCGCGCTGGGCGTGTTTCTCACGCTGCTGCTCTGGCACCCATTTCCGCCGGACACCCGCCGCGGCGAGCTCGAAATGACCGCCATCGACGTCGGCCAGGGGGACAGCATCCTGGTGGTCTTCCCGGATGGCAAAAGGATGCTTGTGGATGGCGGTGGAATCCCCTCATTCGGCGCGCATTCACGGACGCAGCTCGATATCGGCGAAGATGTGGTGGCGCCCTATTTGTGGGAGCGCTCCATCCGCTCGCTCGATGTCGTAGCATTGACTCATGCGCATGAGGACCACATCGGCGGCTTGCCTTCGATCGAGGACGATTTCCATCCCAAAGAACTGTGGACCGGCGCCACTCCCGATAGCGCAACCTGGCGAAAGCTGCAGGGCGAAGCGGCGAAGCTCGGGACCAGGATCATTCCCCTGACCGGGCCGCGGAAGTTCCAATTCGGCGGCGCGGAAGTCGAGATATTGGCGCCGCTGACGGATTATGTTCCCGGCGATACTCCCAAGAACGACGACTCGCTGGTGATGCGCATCCGCTACGGCGCGCGCTCGTTCCTGCTGTGTGGCGACGTGGAGAAGCCCATCGAGCGGCGCATGGTGGACGACAACGAAATCGAGCGCACCGACGTTCTGAAAGTGGGCCACCATGGCAGCCGGACATCCAGCACGGAAGGATTTCTGGATGCCGCGGCGCCCGAGTTCGCGGTGATTTCGGTGGGGACCGATAACAGCTACGGACATCCGAACCGCGATGTATTGGAGCGGCTGGCGGAACACCATACTGCGGTCTACCGTACGGATCAGGACGGTTTGGTGACGGTGCGAACCGACGGTAAGAGCCTGTGGGTGGAGACTGGGAAGTTTCTAAACGCTGGGATGGTATCGCCGATTTTTGAGTAGTACGGGGGCAACCTAAAGCATACCCTACCTTACTTACCGGTCAGAATCTTGACATTACCCGGCAAATGAAACAACTCGTCCCTTAGTCCCTTGTTGACTTCGACGGATTCCGAAAACATCTCGTAAATCTTGTCCCCGTTGCGCTCGCGTCGGATATCTAAGGGCCACTGCACGCCGCCGCCCACGTCACGGTACCTGGCATACGCGGACACCAGCGTGTCGAAATCATGATACTCGTTATTGCGGCGCTTATGGATCTGGCGGGTCGGCAGCTTGGTGAACTGGTCGAAGTACACCGTTACCGTGACGTCGTCGCCGCCGGTGATCTCCACAATATTCACCGGCCGGTTTTCGTAGAGATCCGATCCCTTATAGTAATACGATAATCCGGGCTCGCTCAGCCGCTTGCGCAGCATGTAAAAGATATTGTGCAGCGTGTTGTCCACGTAGCTGGCCAGCCGTTCATCGTCGAGCGAGCGCGCGCCGCGGTAGGTGACATCCCACCCTTCGGGCTTGTCCGTGAAAAGCACGAAGCCCGATTTCTCGTCCCTGCCGAAGGCTTCCTTCTCTTCCACTTCGAGCCGGCCGATCACCGGAGGTCCGGGATGGCTCAGGTACCGAGTGTAAATGGCGGCGATGGAGAGCCCCGAAATCCGACCGTTGTAAAACGAGTAGGTACGGCCCGATTCCACGAAGTCCTGCACGTGCAAAAACGCATCGCCGCCCAGCGCAGCGATGGCTTCGTCCACCACCCGTTTGCCGCGCTGCTCCGCGGTCTCGGCGGCGAAGGAGAGGCTGGCGGTGAGGATGATGAGGATGGTCGAGGCTAACATCTTCGACGCAGAGACGCAGAGACGACGCGGAGAAGACATTCCTCGCTTAAATAGCGCCGCGTTGGCTCCGCGTCTCAGCGTCTCTGCGTCAAGATCTAAGCTTCCATTACCACGAAATCCAGGAGCTCGCTTCATGGCCGTTTTTGCAAATCCTCGGGCTTCTGCCCGGTGTTGATGCGGAAATCCGAGACGGTCAAATCGCCGTATGGATTGCCGCCATTCGTCATGGAAACCTGGAACGGAATCTTGAGGCCGTCCACGTCGCGGAAATCCGAATATATCTCCTGCACGTTGGGCGGCGAACCCGCCACGCTGACGGCGGCGTAGCTCAATCTGGCAGGCAGATGCGTCTGCGGGTCGAACGTCAACCGCGCCACGTTGCCGTCTTTATCGCCGATCTCCACCGTGTTTGCATCGATGGCGCTCACCGTCCGGCCTTCGGTCCGGCTGCTGAGCAGCAGGCCGACATAAGAGCGGAACAATTCGCCCTTCGACTGCTTCGCCTGCGGCCCGGCGAGCGTGGTCGATTGCTGCCCCTGCGCCAGCCAGCCCGTCTCCCCGTCTGTGTAGACTGTCGCCTTCATGCCCGGCAGTTCGTCCTCCTCGCGGAGATAGTTGGGCGCTGCCCATCGGAGGGTCTTCTTGACGCGGACGTTGGGATTCCTTGCTTCAAACTGCGCCGTCTCCACGTAATCTTTCACGGCCGCCAACTTCGCCTCGCCGCCCACCGCCTCTTGCGCCGCCGCCAGAAGCTGCTTTCCCTTTTCGAGGCTGGCCGGGTCGGATGGCGCCGCTGCCGGCTTTGCTTTCGGAATGGTCAAATCGATCGGCGTTACCGGATGGCCCAGCTTGTCCAGCCCCTCCACAAACCCGGCCGGATTGGCCACCGCAACCAGCGCGAACTTCGCCGGATCCAAATGGTCCTTCGCCACGCGCAGTATGTCGGCGCGCGTCACCGCCGCCAGCGCTTTTTGATACTGCTGGATGAAGTCCTTCGGATAACCGTAATATTCGTAACGCAGCATGCGGCTCAAGGTCTTGGTCTTGGTATCGAACGCGAAGACCAGGCTGTTGAGCGCGGTTTCCTTGGCCGTGTTCAGCTCATCTTCACTCACTTCGGTGGTGCGGATGCGCTCCACTTCCTGCTTCACCGCCTGGATGGTTTCCACCGTGGACGACAATTTAGTGCTGCCGGTGATCTGAAACAGCCCGGGGTGATCGTAGTTCGCGCCCCACGACGCCGAGATGTCGTAGGCGTTGCCCATCTTCGTGCGGATCTGCTCCATCAGCCTGCTGTGGAACCCGCCGCCCAGGATATCGGCCATGATCACCAGCGCCGGATAGTCCTTGTCATTGAGCTCGCCGCCCAGCTCGCCCATCGAGAAGAACGTCTGCGTGACGTCCCGCTTTTCCGCCAGGTACGTGCCCGCCGCATTCCGCTGCGTCACCTTTGGAAACTCCGGCACGGGCTGCTGCTCCACAGTCCAATCGGCGAACAGCTTTTCCACTTGCGCCTTCATCTGTGCGCTGTCGAAATCGCCCCAAACCGCCAGCATGACGTTTTTAGGGAAGAAATAGCGCTTGTAGAAATTCTGCAGGTCGGCGCGCGTGATGCGGTCGATGGCGGCGTGCGTATCGTCCCAGCCGTATGGGTTGTCCCTGCCGTACAGAACTGATGCGAACTCGCGCTCCAGGATGCCATGCGGGTCGTCGTTTCGCCGCGCGATGGAGCTATGGAGCTGCGACTTGGCGAGGTCGATCTTGTCCTGGCGGAATTCGGGTGACGTCAGCACGTCGTGGAAGGCGCTCATCACCGCTGCCGCATTTTCCTTCAGGGCGGAAAACGACACCGAGCCGGAACCCTCGCCGATATCGCTCTCCACGCGCGCCGCGGCGTTTTCCAGCTCCTCGTCCAATTGTTCGCCGGTCTTCGCGGCCGTGCCGCCGGTGCGCATCACCATGCCGGTCATACCGGCCAGTCCGACTTTGTCCGGCGGATCGAAGAGATTGCCCGTGCGCACCAGCGCCGTGCCGTGGATCAACGGCAGCTCGCGATCTTCCAGCAGATAGAGCCGCATTCCGTTGGGCAGCGCGACGACGTCTATTTTGGGAGTCTCGATGGCGTGAAGCGGCGGAAACTTCAGATCCTTGTAATTAGGCGTACCGGAAGCGGCGGCGGCCGCGGCGCTGGGCTTCCTCGCCGGAACTGCCGCCGGCGCCGCCGTCTGAGTGGCGGTGGCCTGTGGCGTAGCGGGCGCCGCGGTCGGTCTTTGGAACACGTCGCCCTGCGCAAACGCGGCGGTGGCGGCCAAGCAAAATGCGACCGGAAATCTCATCACTGGCGCGCTCCTGCGCTAGTATACGCCATCGTCCGGCCCTTCGTTACAAAGTACTTCACGGCCACGCGCTGAACGTCCTCGGCAGTTACCCTATTGATGTCGTCGATTGAGGTGAACAGTTTGCGCCAGTCGCCGTAACTGCCGTAATAGCGCGTCAACAGCGAAGCCAGGCCCGCGTTGCTGTCCAATCGGCCGATTACCGCCGCCCGCGCTTTGGTCTTCACGCGCGCCAGCGTCTCAGCGTCCACCGGCTTTGCCTCGAAGCGCCCCAGCAACGCTTCCAACTCGCGCTGATTATCGTCGATATTGTGGCCCTGCGCCGGCGCCAGAAAAAAGACGAACAGGTTGGCATACTGACCATCCGGAAAAGTGGGGATCGCCTGTATGCCCAGCGCAAGGCGTTTTTCCTGCACCATGTCCTTGTAAAGCAGGCCGGTGCGTCCGCTCGAAAGGATCATCGAAATCGCGTCGAACACCGCGTCGTCCTTGTCGAATTGGTCGGGCCGCTTGTAACCGATCAACGCCAGCGGCTGGCTGGGAGATTCCACCACCACCGTTTTCGGCCCGGGCTGCGGCGGCTCCTGAGTATGAATCGTGGGCGGCAGCGCGCGCGTGGGCAGCGGGCCGAAATAGCGTTCCGCCATCCGCTTCGCGTCAGCTGGCATGACATCCCCCACGATGGCGATATTGATGTTGGCCGGAACGTAGTACTTCTCGAAAAAGGCGCGGGCATCGCTCACTCTCAGGTTGGCGATATCGCTGGGCCAGCCGCCGGGCGGGTTGCGGTAAGGCGACGCTTCGAACGCCGCAGCTTTGAAACTTTGCGTCAGCAGGCCTTGCACGCTCGAATCCACATTCCTGCGATGCTCTTCCATCACCACATCGCGCTCCTTGTAAAATTCGCGAAATACGGGGTGCAGAAAACGCTGCGATTCCATCAGGAACCATAACTCGATGCGGTTCGAGGGCAGACTATAGTAATACTCGGTATAACCAAGGTTGGTATCGGCGTTGACTCCCGCGCCGCCGTTTTCTTCGATGACCGTGGTGTACTTGTTGGGGTCGACGTAGTCTTCGGCGCGGCCGATCAGCAGCTTCAAAGACCCTTCGAGCGATCCCAGTTTGACCGGGTTGGCCTTGGGCCCCTTATTGCGCTCAGCTTCCAATTGATCGTACGCGTCCTCGATGGATTGCAGCGCCTTCTTCTCCTCGGCCCAATTGGTGGTTCCGATGGTCTCCGTGCCCTTAAACGCCATGTGTTCGAACATGTGCGCCAAGCCGGTCAGGCCGGCCGGATCGTCCGCCGAGCCCGCATTCACGTAAGTGTGGAACGAAACCACGGGCGCTTCATGACGCTCCACAATGAGGAAATGGAGCCCGTTGGGCAAGGTGAATTCGGTGACTTTCTTTTCGAATTCCTTAAGGTCTTGAGACGATAAAGATAGCGACGCTGCGAGTAGCGTCACTCCAAGAACGATTCCTTTCACTGTTAACGATTCCTCTCACTGTTTGAGGATAGCAGGATGGCATCGGGCTCACTCAGGTGCGGCGCCTTACAGTCGGATGGAAAGGGCCGCTGGGGGCGTGCCGGCCGGCGCGGACGGCGGTATGACGCGCTAGGTGACCACGGCACTCGCGCTCCTTGCGCGCCGGAACGCCCGTCCGAAGTACGATGGATTCGAGTAACTGCGGCGGCGCCCCGGTTTACGTTCGGTTTACATGCGTAGCGTATCTCTTGTATAGGGCCGCCGGAACGACAGCGGACCATATCCGATATATCCGATGAGCAAAGTACTGGTGGTCGACGACGATCCGCATATTCGGGAGCTGGTGCGTGTCTTCCTGGAGCGCGAAGGTCTTGAGGTCCATGAGGCCGCGGACGGCGTGGAGGCACTCGCGAAACTCGAGTCCGTAAGATCCGATATGGTCATCTTGGACGTCATGATGCCCAATATGGACGGGTGGGAGTTGTGCCGCCAGTTGAGACAGTCCGGCGATTTCCCGTTGCTCATGATCACCGCCAAAGGAGAGACCAGCCAGAAGATCAAGGGATTCCAGTTGGGAACCGACGACTACCTGGTCAAGCCATTCGAGCCGGAGGAACTGGTGGCTCGGGTCAAGGCGCTGCTGAAGCGCTACCGCATTGCCAGTTCGCAGACGGTACAGCTCGGACTGTTGGCGATGAACCGCAAGACGCACGAGCTGACTGTCAACGGTGAGTCACTGACTCTCCCACTCAAAGAGTTTGAGCTGTTATTCAAGCTGGCCAGCCATGCGGGTAAGACTCTCTCGCGCGATCAGCTTATCGAAGACATCTGGGGCTACGATTTCGAAGGTAATGAGCGGACTCTCGACGTACATATCAACCGGCTGCGCGAACGGTTCCCACCCGAACACCATTCCTTCCAGATACGGACGATCCGGGGACTGGGTTACCGCCTCGAGGCTCGCATATGAAGATGCCGCGGGCAGTCCGGCACTCAGTTCGCGCGGCGGTCCCGCTGGCCTTCCTGATAGCGTCCCTGACGATCGCCTTTTATGCGACCGCCTTTGTCTACCAGCGTACCGGCCGCCCGTCCGCTCTGGTAGTCCAGCTAGTCAACACTCTGCTCGGCATGATAATCGCAGTCCTGTTCGGAGTGATTGCCGGAGTGTTATTCCGGTTGCGCAGCAGAGGCCCTTTCGCGCCTATCATCGACGCGCTCGAGCGAATCGCCAAAGGAGACTTCAGCACCCGGCTGGATAACCGTCATGCGAAGCACGGAGCCGTCGGCGAGTTAGTCCATACCGTGAACAACATGGCCCTGAAGCTCGATCAGATGGAGAAGATGCGGCAGGAGTTCATCTCCGACGTCTCGCACGAAATCCAATCGCCGCTTACCTCGATTCGCGGGTTTGCCTGCGCCTTGCAACAGGACAATCTGAGCGTCGAAGATCGCCGCCACTATCTCGACATCATCGCAGCGGAGAGCACACGCCTGTCCAAACTGAGCGCGAATCTGCTCAAGCTGGCCTCGCTGGAATCGGAGCAGGTGAAGTTCGAGCCCAAGCCCTATAGGCTGGACACTCAGATGCGGAGCCTGATTCTGGCGTGCGAGCCGCAATGGGCGGGCAAGCGCCTGGAAATGGACGCGACGCTGGACGAGGCGAGCATTACGGCCGATGAAGACCTGCTGAGCCAGGTGTGGATCAACCTCATCCATAACAGCATCAAATACACGCCGGAGGGCGGCTGCGTGCGGGTCGATCTGCATCGCAGGGCGGATCGGCTGGAGGTGAGCATCGCCGATACGGGCATCGGCATTGCCCTTGAAGATCAGCCGCACATCTTCGAGCGCTTTTACAAGGCCGACAAATCGCGGCGCGCTTCAGAAGGCGGTAACGGCCTGGGCCTTTCGATCGCGAAGAAGGTGGTGGAAATGCACGGCGGCTCCATCGCGGTGCAAAGCCAACCCGGAGCCGGCGCCACCTTCGTGGTAAAACTGCCGGCCTGATTTGTGGGGATTGTTAATCCGCCTGCTCGAGTTAAGATGGCCGGCCAACCCCATGTTGCAACCGCAGAAAGCGTCCGGGCGGCTAGGTAGCATTGAGACTCAGAGCCAGCAGGGCGATTCGCAATCCGCCGCACTCTCGACAACGTCCGGTTCGGTGCGCGATCAAACTGGCTTCCCCTCGATTCGTATGGCCGAGCTTCCGCAGTTCCCGTCAGCATAGCGATCCTGTCAGGCGCCGCCAGACGACCGCCTTGTGACCTAAACGATAAAGTTGCCGTTCGGCAAGGTTATGGCTTATAGTCTGACTGGTGGGATAGGAGCGTGCCGTCCAGGGCGAGGTTGGCGCCAACGGACGGCAAGGTGTTCTCAATG
>Ga0208193_1000108_pt1 | contig 59880 bp, 55 predicted proteins | sample June2015DPH_17_2_FD_184716 | JGI IMG/M metagenome (GOLD analysis project Ga0208193, IMG submission 184716) | Peatland microbial communities from SPRUCE experiment site at the Marcell Experimental Forest, Minnesota, USA - June2015DPH_17_10... | ecosystem: Environmental > Terrestrial > Soil >...
CATGGGGATGCTCCTGTCTTGAGTGAAGGATGTGAAGAACCCTCATCTCAGGACAGGACGTCCCGCCGCGCTATCGTCTTGGCTATGCTCCCAGCCGTAGCGCCCTACCGCGCGAGCGGTTTAGTCCGTTGACTCTTTTCGGACATGGCCTGAACTCCGAGATGAGTCCGTTGTGCCAGCAACAGCGGCAATCAGCCAAGGCGGCTGAATTTATGGGTTCGCGCAGGCGTCAGTGCGGCGTGTTCGGATTGTTGAGCATGTATTCGCCGAGATCGCGCTGCTTCTTGTCGGCGCGATCGATCGCGTTGCCGCGCTGGACATCGCGATCCCTGCGGCAGGCGACATATTCCGGTGAGCCGGATGCAACCTTGCCGCCGGCGCGGCAGAAGGTGTCGTCATCTTCGTTCAAGGTAGAGTTGACCGGCGTCTCACCGCGATGGGAGCAGGCGCTGAGCGCGAGTGCGGTGAGCACAACCACGATCGGAAGCCTTAGAGTGTCAAGCCGCATGCCAAATCCCGTAATGTCGGGCGTAGGTGTAACCCGAAATGTGGGATTTGTAAGCCTTATCCCCGCCCCTTCAACGCTTCCGTGATCTCGTCCAGCACCTTGGGGTCTTCGATGGTGGCGGGCATGGTCCATGCCTCGCCGTCGGCGATCTTCTTGATGGTGCCGCGCAGGATTTTCCCCGAACGTGTCTTTGGCAGACGCCCGACCGTGATCGCGAGCTTGAACGCCGCGACCGGACCGAGCTTGTCGCGCACCAGCGCCACGACCTCCCGTTCGATCTCGCTTGTCTGCCGCGCCACGCCGGCCTTCAAGACCAGGAGGCCGCAGGGCACCTCGCCCTTGATCGCATCGTTGATGCCGAGCACCGCGCATTCGGCGACGTCGGGATGCGACGCCAGAATCTCCTCCATGCCGCCGGTGGAGAGCCGGTGGCCGGCGACATTGATGATGTCGTCGGTGCGGCCCATGACAAAGACATAGCCGTCCTCATCCATGTAACCGGCGTCGGAGGTTTTGTAGTAGCCGGGGAACTCGTTGAAATAGGCCTCCTGGCAACGCTCGTCTTGCTGCCACAGTGTTGGCAAACAGGCCGGCGGCATCGGCAGTTTGATGACGAGCGAGCCCATGGTGTTTGGCGGGACCTGCTTTGAGGCTTCATCTACCACTTCGACCCGGTAACCCGGCATCGGCACTGTCGGCGAGCCGTGCTTGACCGGCAGTTGGCCCAAGCCCACCGGATTGCCGGCGATGCACCAGCCGGTCTCGGTCTGCCACCAGTGATCGATCACAGGCACTTTCAATTGCGTCTCCGCCCATTCCAAGGTCGGCGGATCGGCGCGCTCGCCCGCCAGGAACAGCGTGCGGAATGTCGACAGGTCGTATTGCCGGATGAATTTCCCTTCCGGGTCCTCCTTCCGGATCGCGCGGAACGCGGTCGGCGCGGTGAACAGCGCCACGGCCTTGTGCTCGGAGATCACCCGCCAGAACGCGCCGACGTCGGGCGTGCCGATCGGCTTGCCCTCATACATGATCGAGGTCGCGCCGTGAAAAAGCGGGCCATAGACGATATAGCTGTGGCCGACCACCCAGCCGATGTCAGAACCGCACCACCAGACCTCGCCCGGCCTGATGCCGTAGAGGTTGAACATCGACCATTTCAGCGCGACCAGATGCCCGCCATTGTCGCGCACCACGCCTTTGGGTTTTCCGGTCGTGCCTGAGGTGTAGAGAATATAGAGCGGATCGGTCGCGAGTACCGGGACGCAATCGGCGGATTTTTTCGCTTTGATCGCGCCCGCGCGCAACGCCGCCCAGTCGTGATCGTGCCCTTTAGTCAACTCGCACGTCTGTTGCGGCCGCTGCAGAATGATGCAGACCTCGGGCTTGAATTGAGCGAGCTTGATCGCCTCGTCCAGCAACGGCTTGTAGGCCACGATGCGGCCGGGCTCGATGCCGCAGCTCGCGGAGAAGATCAGCTTTGGCGCGGCGTCGTCGATCCGGGTCGCGAGCTCTTTCGCCGCGAAACCGCCGAACACCACCGAATGCACCGCGCCGATCCGCGCGCAGGCAAGCATTGCGATCACCGCCTCCGGCACCATCGGCATGTAAATGATGACGCGATCGCCTTTGCCAATGCCGAAATCAGCCATGATCGCGGCGAGCATCTTCACCTCGGCCAACAACTCGGCATAGGTGAATTTGGTGATGCGGCCGGTGAGCGGCGAATCGTGGATCAGCGCCAACTGATCGGCGCGCCCACCCGTGACATGGCGATCCAGCGCGTTGTAGCAGGTGTTGACGACGGCCCCGGCAAACCAGCGGCCATAAAGGCCGAGCGTGGAATCGAATACTTTATCGGCCGGCTTGATCCAGTCGATCTCGCGCGCCGCTTCGCCCCAAAAGTCCTCGGGGTCACGCAGCGAGTGCGCATGGACCTCGTGATAGCGGCTTTTCCCGTGGATATTCATGGCGCGTCTCTCCCGGATTTCCGGGGTGCATTGTCACGCGTCGAAGCGACAATTCAAGCCGGAACAGTTCCACCCTTCGGATAACGCTAATGCTGCGCGATCGCGAGCAAATGGTCGAGCCGGTCCCGCATCGTCTTTTGCAGGTCGAAATCGGTTCGCCCGAATTCGGCGTTGCGGTGGCTGAGGAATTCGTCCTGCTCGCGCTGCATGGCACGGCCGGCGCGCAGATTGTCCTGGCCCGCCTCGCGGACCACCCTGGTATTCACGGCGTTGATCTCGCGGTCGAGATTGGCGAGCTCGGGATTGGCGCAGATCGCCTTTTCGACCGGGCGTCTGGCGGTGGCACAGTTGAAGCTCGGTTTGTTGTTGACCGCCATCATCGCCCCGATACGCTCGATCTCCAGCGACAGCGACTTGTAATTGGCCTTCGCGGCCACGTGATTGGGGTCGAGTTTGAATGCGGTGCCGAAATCGGCGAGCGCATGCACCCGGTCGCCTTTCTTGCGGAACAGTTCGCCCCGCGCATTGAACACGTCCGCCGATGTCGGATCGAGCCGCAGCGCGGTGTCGTCATCGCCGATCGCGCGGTCGGTCTCTCCCTTGCGGTCGTAGGCGGCAGCGCGCGCGATGGCGGCCTTGATACGGTCAGCTTTTGGGGCCTTGTCATTGCCGATCAACGCAGCGCAGGACGCGATGATCCTGTCATCGTCACCGGCCGTCAGGGCAGCCATGCAGGGCGCGGAGTCGATCTGCTCGCCGGTCGGCTCGACGGGGGCGGCCAAAGCGCCGTGAAATAGCGCCACGACATTTATGGCAATGCCTGCCATCAGGACGAAGTGATTCGTTCGCATGAGAAATTTCACGTGACTTTCAGCGTGATCCCGCCGTCGACGACGAGTTCGATGCCGGTGACATATTTCGATTCGTCGGAAGCGAGAAACAGCGCGGCGTTGGCAACATCAAAAGCATCACCCATATGCCCCATCGGCACCTGGGCGTCGCGGGCGCGCCACATCGCTTCCACATTGCCCTTGGCATAGCTCGCTGCAAGCCCCGCCGAATGCTCCACCATCGGCGTCTTCATCAGTCCCGGCAGGATCGCATTGACGCGAACCTTCCGGGCTGCGAACTCAACGGCCGTGGTGCGCGTCATCTGGTTCATCGCCGCCTTGGTGGTCGCGTAGGTGACATAGGAAATGCCGAGATGCCGGATCGAGGCAATCGAGGAAATATTGATGATAGAGCCGCCGCCTTGCGCCACCATGACAGGAATGACGTGTTTCATGGCAAGATAGGCGCTCTTGAGGTTGACGGCGAAGACGCGGTCCCAGTCGGCCTCGGCCACATCGACCACGCTGCCGGTCTCCGCGATGCCGACATTGTTGTCGAGCACGTCGATACGGCCATAGGCCTTCAGGCACGAAGCGACCATCGCCGCGATATCCTCGGCGCGCGAGGCGTCGGCTCTGAAGGCCATGGCCTTGCCGCCCTCGCCGGTAATGATGGAAGCGGTCTCCTCGGCGGCTTGCCCGTTGCGATCGACGCAGAAGACCTGCGCGCCTTGGCGCGCAAAAGTCACGGCGGTCGCCTTGCCATTGCCCCAGCCGGGCCCGATCGAACCGGCGCCGACCACGATCGCTATCTTGCCTGCCAAGCGTCCCAAACGGCGTCTCCCTTTTCCCGGAGCATTGGCCGGACCCAGGCCCACGGTCAACTGTTCAATCGCGAAGCGGCGGATACGGGCGCGCGCCGGAACCACCGGCTGCTTCCGCTCGTTGAAGACGAGTCAAACAAGCGAGGTCGGCTTGCGGCAGGCTGGAAAAAGCGTCGAACGCAAGCTGGATGCGCTGAATTTCTTTCTCGCCGACGTGCGGGACGGTCTCGGCCCCTATCTCGCCATCTATCTTCTGACTGAACAGAAATGGGACCAGGCGCGAATCGGCGTGGTGATGTCGGTAGCGGCGCTGGCGGGAATTGCCGCCCAGACGCCAGCCGGCGCGCTGATCGACGGCACGACCTCCAAGCGGGGATGGATGGCCGCGGCCGCCATCGCCGTGACGCTGACGTGTATCGTGCTGCCGTTCACCGGGCGGTTCGAACTGGTCGCGGCGACACAAGCGCTGGCCCATGCCGCCGGCAGCATCTTCGCACCGGGCGTGGCGGCGCTGTCGCTCGGAATCGTCGGACACCGCGCCTTCACGCGGCGCATCGGCCGCAACGAAGCGTTCAATCATGCGGGCAATGCCACGGCCGCTGCCATTGCAGGCATCTCCGCCTATTTCTTCGGACCCGCGGTGGTCTTCTGGCTGTTGGCCGGCATGGCACTCGCCAGCATGTGTGCGCTGCTCTCGATTCCCCGTGGGGCCATCGACGATCACGGCGCGCGCGGTCTCGATGCCGGCGATGCAGACAAGGCCGACCGGCGCGATCAGCCATCCGGCTACCGGGTGCTGCTGACCTGCCGGCCGCTGCTGATTTTCGCGGTCGCAACCGTGCTGTTTCATTTTTCAAATGCGGCGATGTTGCCGCTGGTCGGTCAGAAGCTCGCGCTGGTCGACCCGGCACTCGGCACCACACTGATGTCGATGTGCATCATCGCGGCACAAATCGTCATGGTGCCTGTCGCCATGCTGGTCGGACGCAAAGCCGATGCGTGGGGACGCAAGCCGATATTCGCCGTGGCGCTCGCGGTGCTGACGTTGCGTGGCGCGCTCTATCCGCTCTCCGACAACCCCTATTGGCTCTTGTCCGTGCAATTGCTTGACGGCGTCGGCGCTGGTATTTTCGGGGCGCTGTTTCCACTTGTTGTCGCCGATCTCACCCGAGGCACCGGCCATTTCAACGTGAGCCAGGGCGCAATCGCCACGGCGACGGGGGTTGGTGGCGCGCTAAGCACGGCCATCGCCGGCTTCATCGTGGTTGAGGCCGGGTACGGCGCGGCCTTCCTGTCTCTCGCGACGGTGGCGGGCATCGGGCTCGGTCTGTTCATCGTCATGATGCCCGAGACAGCGCCATACCAAGGTCGAAGTCAGGATACTAGCAAGCAGGGAGTTACCCGCGTAATGTCCCGGCCGTGAACCTGCCCGTTAGAGGCAGGTACCAGGGAGAATGCCAATATGTCTGTTTTTCGCAACCTTGGATTTGCATTTGCGACAGCAATGCTGTGCGGCGCTGGTGTGAATATCGCCTGTGCCAAGCCGTTCATGATCGTCGGCATCGACGAGAAGGTCACCTGGGACGATGATGGAAAGACAATCCTGTCGATGCCGGGCAAGGATTCCGTCCTGATCGTCGATCTCGCCAATCCCGAAGATCCCAAGATCGTCACGTCGCTGCCGCTCGAGAATTCCGTGGTCGGACCGCCGGTCAACCTCGACATCGATTCGACCGGCTCGGTCGCGCTGGTGGCGAATTCCGTTGATGTCGTGAAGGACGGCGATGCGCTCAAGCAGGTGCCGGACAACAAGATCTTCGTGATCGACATGAAAGCCAATCCGCCGAAGCTCGCCGCGACCATCACCGGCGGCAAGCAACCGTCAGGCCTGAGCATCAGCCCGTCAGGCAAGATGGCGCTGGTCGCCAACCGCGGCGATAATTCGATCAGCGTGCTCTCGATCGACGGCACCGATGTCAAGGTGACAGACACCATCACATTCCCGGACAGCGTCGCGCACGTGATGTTCACGCCGGACGGCAAACATGCGCTGGCGGCAAGAGCTCCCGCCAACAAGGTCTCGGTGCTGGACATCGCCGGCGACAAGGTGACCTACAACAAGGTCGACCTGCTGACCGGCCAATTTCCCTACAACATCGTGGTCACGCCCAACAGCAAGATCGCGCTGACCTCGGACAACGGCAACTCGGGCGCTTCCGATGGCAGCGTCGACACCACGAGCGTGATCGATGTCGAGGCCAACCCGCCGCGGATCATCGATCGCGTCGTGGTCGGCGATGGCCCGGAAGGACTTGCAATGTCGCCCAATGGCGATCTCGCCGTCGCCGCGATCCTGCGCGGCTCCAACGGCAACAAGAAGGCGTTCTTCTACAACAAGAACGGCAGCCTCTCGATCCTGAAGATCGACGGCAAGAAGGTAACCAAGACACAGGATATCGAGGTCGGCGGATTGCCCGAAGCCGTCGCCTTCACGCCGGACGGCAAATACATCCTCGCCGGAAATTATATGGACCAGGATTTCTCCATCCTGAAGGTCAACGGCACTGAGGTTACCGACACCGGCAAGCGCTTCAAGGTGCCGGGTCATCCGGCCTCGGCGCGGATGGGACATTAGAACAACGATCGCCCCCCCGCTCCCGTCCGCCGTAGCTCAAAGAGCGAAGGCGGATGCGGGGGCGCGGCGAGGCGAGGCTGGAAGTGACCACCAGCTATCTTGCCGCAGCTAATCCCGCGCAATACGTCCGAAAGCTTGCAGGGCTTTGCCGCGGGCGAGCAGCCGCCTGGCGTTGTGATAGGCCGGCAGTTCGACCAGTGCACCGTCGAGTTCGACGCGGGCCTGACCGGCGGCACGGGCGGTGTCAAACGCCGCGACAAGACGGCTCGCACGAGACAGTTCGTCCTCGTCAGGTGAAAAAATCCCGTTGATGATGCCCGCGTGCGCGGGATCGACAAGGCTTTTAGCCACATAGCCGAGCCTTCGCGCCCAGCGCGCCTCGCGCGCAAGGCCATCGGTGTCGCTGAAAGTATAAGGGCAATCGACCGCGACGACGTCGGCGGCGACACATTCCACCAGAAAGCGCTGGCGGCAATAAGCGAGTTCAAGGCCGTCTGATCCACGCTCGGCGCCGAGATCGGCGGCCATATCTTCCGAGGCGATCAGACAGGCGGTGGTGCGCCGGCTCGCTTTGGCGATCGCGACGGTCTGAACGAGGCCACGGGCGAATTCGATGTTCGGCAGCAGCGCCGTCGATCCCTGGGGAATGCCATAGTCGCGCTCGAACCGCGTCACCGCTTCATCGAGCCGCGTCACATGATGCGGCTCGGCGACTTTCGGCAGCGCAACGATGTCCGGCGCCCCGCGCATCACCGCCGCCAGATCGTCCATGCCGTCCTGGTCGAGCGGGTTGACGCGTACGGCGACCATGGCGCCGGCCGATCGCCATGAGGCATAAAGATCCGGCGCCAGCGCCCGCGCGGCCGGGCGCAAGGCAGGCGGCGTAAAATCTTCCAATTCCTGGATCAGGACGTCGGCGCCGCTTTCGGGCGCGCGACCAAGCACGCCTTCGTTGGCTCCCTCCAGAAAGAGCCAGGACCGGCAGAGATGCGGGGGACGCAGGCGGCGCATCGGCCGCTTACTGGAATGTCATATCGACACATTTCGAAACATCCTGGCCGAGGCCCGAGCTGATGGTGATGCAGCCGCGCACCCGCTGCTTGGCATTATCGCTGACCCAGATCGAATAGCCGCCGGGCCCGAAGAACGAGTTGGTGTTCGGCGGTTCGGTTTCGGTGGCGTCGAAGGAATAATCGGAATCCGCTTCGAAAATACGCGGCTTCTTGGTGCAGCCGCCCTCGGCCTGCACGGTGATCACCTCCTTGTTGTCGCGTGTCAGCGCAAGCGACACCTGACAGCGGAAATATTCCGACGTCTTGGTATTGAAGACATAGGCGTAGGACTTGCAGGTAGCGATGTTGAGCTTGCCCGCGGAAAGGCCGCGGCTACAGGAAATACGCTGATTGTTGCTGAGTTTGAAGTCGTCGGCGCTAGCCGCATCGGCAAGGGGCAGAAACAACGCAACACCAAAGCCTATTTTCACAATTTGGTTCATCCGAATCATCCCCGTTGCGTCTCCTGCGCGTTATCGAGGCAAGATAGTCGTGAAGCGCAGGGCAGGGAATCACAAAGTCATTGGCGGTCACCGGTCAAATGTCGCATCGTGTTGACGGGCGGACAACGTTCGTGATTTGTTCAAAATCGTCAGGCCGCAAACGTGCGCAGCCAACGATATCGGGAGGATGGAAGGACATGACGCGATTTTCGATCAAGCCATTGGTGGTGGCGGCAGCGCTCGCCGCGCTCGGGGCGCCGGCCCTTGCCGAGCCGCCGACGCCATGGGAGCTGAAGCCGGACATGGGCTATGGCTACGACAAGGACGGCAAGACCTTTGCCTACAAGATGGGGACCAGCAATGCCGGCGCGCTCCTGAAGGGCGCCAAGAAGGTGCCGAAGGGGACGTTGTTCTTCATCGGACAGAACGGCCAGCTCTACATGCGGACCGGCCCGTACCTCGAGGGCGACGGCAAGTTCATGTTCGGATCGAATTGAGCTGTTAGCCCGGATGTCATCATCCGCCACCGGGCCTCGCCTTCGGCGGGCCCGGCGACAGGCTCCGGCGGATGATCCAGTACGCCGCGGCGACCGAGGCCTATTCGACCAGCATTGGTTACTGGATGCCCCGCATGCGCGGGGCATGACAACCGGGAATCGGACTACGCCATACGAGACGGCAACTAAAACGCGGCCGCCAGCTCCTTCGCGCCCGGCAAATTGCTGTTGGAATCCATCCGGCTGTCGGTGATCGCGAGCAGCCTGGCGACGGTGTTGTGGCGGATCGCCACCGGATTGCGCTCATAGCCACCGCGTTGAAAGAAGTTCGATGTCGGCACCTGCTCCCGCATCGCCTGCGGCATGGTCACCATGTCGAGGCCGGTGCCGTCGCCGGTCAAGTTCATCATCTCGAGTTCGGCCGCGGAGAGCGGGCGGTTGTAACCCTTGGCGCGCGCGAAGATCACCGAGGTCAGGAGCTTGTGGGTTTGCAGCATCGGCCCGACGTCGATATCGAGCACCATGGCATGCAGCGCCCAGCCCTGCGGCGTATCGGCAAGCTTTTCATGCTGCGACCAGTCGTCCGGCACCGAGCACGCATAGGTCACCATTTTCTTCAGCACCGCGATCTTGCGGTCCATCGCCTGGCGCGGCGGCCCCGACAGGTTTGCTGCCCTCGCCGTCAGTTCCTTGACGAATTCCTGGCCCTGCTCGGCTAACAGCTCGACGCTGTTGGTGGTGAGCAACTGGTTGTAGCCCATCGCGGTCGAAATCGCGCGCCTGCCGCCATGCTCTATCCCCGCTTGCACATCGTAATTGCCGGCGCCCCCGGTCTCGAACGAATAGACCCGGACCGCCTGCTCGCGCGTCAGGCCGGCGGCCATCGCGTAGCGCGCATAGGCGCGTTTGAACTCCACCTCTGTGGACGGCTTTTGCGGCGTCCATTGGAAGTATTCGTTCGCAGCCTGCAGCAGATCTCCCACAACGGGAATCGGCTTGTACTGGCGAGGCTTTTTTTCCGGCTCTGCTTCAGGCTCGGGATTTATCGGCCGCTTCGGCCCGGTATAGACCGGCGGCTGCTCCAGCACATAATCGTCGAGCGTGATGGCGAGATGCTCGCGCCGCTTGGCATTGCGGCCGCGCCGCTTCTCCGTGATCGAGCCCCAATAGGCGCCGGCCTCTTCCTCAAATGCCCCGCGGGCTTGCTTGTATTCGGCGAGAAGACGGCGATATTCCGCGATCGCTGAGGGCGAGGCGCCCTGCGCCATGGCCTCGTTCGTGGATGGCGCCACGCTGTCCGCGGCTCGCACCGGCAATGCGCTCAGGCACAGCGCAAGCGCCAGCCATCCGGCGTGAAAACGAATCATTTGACGTGGCATCGAGGGATTCTAGCGCACGGAAAGGCAAAAGTGAGGATGCTTTTGCGACAAACGCCGCTCTTACTCCGGCGCGACGCCACTGGTCTTGACGAGTTCCGACCACTTCTTCTCATCCTGGTCGATGAAGTCGGCATATTGTTCCGGCGTGCTTGGCGTGATCTCGGTGCCGTCGAGCTCGAGTTGCTTCCTCACGTCCTCTGAAGCGAGCGCCTCCTGCAATGCCCCGTTCAGCCGATCGATGACAGGACGCGGCGTGCCCGCCGGCGCCACGAGGCCATAGGCCAGCGTCGCGTCAAAGCCGGACACGCCGGCTTCGATCATGGTCGGCACGTCGGGCAACAATTTGTTGCGATGGACCGAGGTCACGGCGAGCCCCCGCAACAGGCCTGCCTTGACGTTGGCTGCGGTCGTGGCAACCGGCGAAAACGACATCGGGATATGGCCGCCCAACAGATCGCTCATCGCAGGCCCCGTTCCCTTGTAGGGAATGTGAACGATCTGGATTCCGCTCGCCAGCGCAAAATATTCGCCGGTGATATGACCGACGGTACCGATGCCGGCGGAGCCGAAATTGACCTTGCCCGGATTGGCCTTGGCGTAGGCAATCAGCTCGGCCACGGTCTTGGCTGGAAACGACGGATGCACGACCAGCGATGACGGCGCGCTGCCGATCATGCCAACGGCATCGAAATCCTTGCGCGGGTCGTAGCCGACATTGCGGTAGAGCGAAGGCCCGATCGCGAGCGTGCCGGTATAGCCGAGCAGAAGGGTGTAGCCGTCGGGATCGCTTTTCGTCACCGCCTTGGTGCCGACAGTGCCACCGGCCCCGCCTCTGTTGTCGACGACGATGCTCTGGCCTAGCAATTGACTCATCTTGTCGGCGATCACGCGGCCGACGATCGAGGTCGAGCCGCCCGGCGGAAACGGAATCACCAGCGTGATGGTACGGTTGGGATAGGTTTGCGCCCGGGCGACGTCAAAGTTGCCACCGAGGCCCAGCGCCAGCAGCAAAATGGCCAGCGATGCGCTCCATCCGCGCATAGGCGAAACCTCCGGATCATGCTTTGTTGCCGCCATCGTCGTCGAAAGCGAAGGCCTCCGCAAGGCGACGCTTGACTAAGCGGCCCTGCCGATTGATGAAATGGCCGCAAAATCCGGCCAAAAATCTCGCTCTGGAATAGCCCCTGATGACCGCAGAAATGACCCACGAAACGCTGACGGCAGCCGGCTGGACCGTGGTCGAGACCAGCGGTTTCCTGAATCTCATTGGCCCGCTGTGGGAGCGCGTCGTCAACGGCGATCACGAATATGCGATCCTCGCCGAAGACAAGCACCATAACCGCCGCAACCGGGTTCAGGGCGGGGTATTGATGACGCTGGCCGACCGCGCCTCCGGCATGATCGCGCGGCTGGTGTCCGGCCGGCCGACGCTCGCCACCGTGCAGATGGACGTTCACTTTATCGACGCAGGCAAGATCGGCGAGCTTCTGATCGCCAAGCCGCGCGTCGTCCGCGTCACCCATAGCCTTATCTTCACAAGGACTGAAGTCGTGGCCGAGGACCGTTGCATCGCGACCGCCAGCGGCGTGTTCAAGATCCTGAAAGACGGCAGCTAATACTTGGCAGTCATTCCGGGGTGATGCATAGCATCGAGCTATGATGTGCAATTGCACATCGGAGAATCTCGAGATTCCGGGTCTGGTGCTAACGCACCATCCCGGAATGACAACTCCATCGAAAGGAACGCGCCTGTGGAATATCGTCAACTCGGCCGCAGCGGCCTGAAGATCTCGCCGATCTGCCTGGGCACCATGATGTTCGGCGGGCCGGCGGATGAGGCGGCCTCGACACGGATCGTGGCCAAGGCGCGCGAGGCCGGCGTCAACTTCATCGATACGGCCGATGCCTATTCGAACGGCGGCTCGGAAACCGTGGTCGGCCGCGCCATCTCCAATAACCGGCCGGCGTGGGTGCTGGCGACCAAGCTCGCCAATCCCATGGGCGATGATCCCAACCGCGGCGGACTATCGCGGCGCTGGGTGCTTCAGGCCGCCGACGAAAGCCTGAAGCGGCTCGGCACCGACTATATCGACATCTATTACCTGCACCGGGAAGATCATTCGACGCCGCTGACTGAGACCGTCCGCGCCATGGGCGAACTGATCAGGCAAGGCAAGGTACGTTATTTCGGCGTCTCGAACTATCGCGCCTGGCGGGTCGCGGAAATCTGCAATATCTGCGACGACCTCGGCATCGATCGTCCGATCGTCAGCCAGCCTTACTACAACGCGATGAACCGCATGCCCGAGGTCGAGCACTTCCCGGCCTGCGGTTATTACGGGCTCGGGATCCTGGCCTATAGCCCGCTCGCGCGCGGCGTCTTGACCGGCAAATACAGCCCTGATGCCGCGCCGGCCAAGGAAACGCGCGCGGGCCGCAACGACACGCGCATGATGCAGACCGAGTGGCGGCCTGAGTCGCTGCAATTGGCGCAGGATATCCGCAAGCATGCGGAGGCGCGCGGCATCACCGCGGGACAATTCGCAGTCGCCTGGGTTCTCAACTCAGCCTTCGTGACCGGCGTCGTCGCCGGTCCCCGCACCGAGGAGCAGTGGGACGATTACGTGCGCGCGCTCGACTATCGATTCACCGCCGAGGATGAGGCCTTGATCGATCGCCTCGTGGTCAGCGGTCATCCGTCGACGCCGGGCTATAACGATCCGCAATATCCGATCGAAGGACGCCGGCCGCGCACGTCGGTGTAGAAATCATCGGAAACGTTTGTGGAATTCGCTGCCGCCGGCGGGCAAAGCTTGCCGGGGTGTTAATTGCGTGGGCTCAATTGGCTGTTGATTTATAAAGGTAATTTATCTGGCCCGGGGTTTGCTTAAGTCTTCGCGGGGGTTTGTGTCGGTTGCGTGGAGTTCCTCGCAAAGGAAATGAGACATGTCACGACATCACATACTGCCGCCGGTCACCTATACGCCGCCGCCGCCGAAGAAGATCGAGACGAAGAAGCGCCGCATCGGCATCGGGATGCTCAGCGAGCTCGACGAGACCGCGGACACCCGCGAGTCGAGCACGACCGGCCAATCGGCACCGGTCGCCAACAAACTTTTGCAACAGAACTTTCCTGAAATCGAAGGCTCCGAGCGCAAGCCGCGCGGTCCGCAGGGACGGCTCAGCCAGGCGACGCTGAAAGCGATGCTGGAAGTGCAGGAATTGAAATAGTCGCAAGGCTCAGGGATCGCGCGCTTCTTCGAAGCCTCATCTTGAGCAGCCGCGCGCACCCGAGCAGGCCGAGCGGCAGCGAGGCCGTTGCGAACGGTGCAAATCGGGCGCGCGTCTCGCTCGAAGGATGAAGGTTTAACGCGGTCTGGCGAGCTTTCGCAGCATCGCATCGTAAGCGAGCTTGATCCGGCGCACCGCCGGATCCTTGTAGAGGAATCCCTCGTTGCGGGCGTGAACGAGCATTGAAGCGTTGACCTCGAACACCACGATATTGCCGGACGCATCCAGCCCACAATCAACGCCGCAATAGTCGAGACCGATGCGCTCGCGAATGGCTTGCAGCGCTACGAATTGGTCCGGGCCGAACATCGCTGCGGGATTTTCCAGAAACGTGGCTTCTTCCTGCTGCATCCATGGCTGATGGGCCATGTCGGTGTTGATGTGATGGAGTTTCCAGTCACGCCCGATGCAAAGATGATAGGGCAAAATCGCATCGCCGATGAAGATGAACCGGTATTTACGGAAATGGCCGTCGGCCGAAAGGTAGTCGATATATTCGATCAGATAGTGGTCGTGATCGGGACGCCGGGCGAGAAAGGCCGACAGCGCCGCCACGTCGTCGACCTTTTCGAAATCGTCGCCGCCGTGGGTGCCTACCGGGCGGGCGAGAACCGTCGATGAGAACGGCAGCATCGCCGACAGCGCCGCCTCGGAGCAGTCGGCTCCAGCTTTCAACCGCAAGGCTTGCGGAATGCGGCAGCCGGGAATGCCCTGAAGCAGGGTGGCGACCGCATCGCGTGTGGTTTGTGCGACCCGCCGCGGATGGTTGATGGTCGGCAGGCCAAACCGGTCGACCAGGTCGGCCGCCAACGGCAACAACATCGCCGTCTGATCGGCATCAGAAACCAGATTGATCACGAGTTGAATATTCTGGCCAAGCTGCGCGGTGTCATAGTCGCGCGCCGCAAACAGCGCGAGCGTATCGGTGTCGAAAAACGCGTCCTGGAACAGATATTCGGTCGGCGTATTGCCGCCGAACGGCGCGTACAACGCCAGCACGCGAAATTCCGCCGGCTGCTTTATGGCCGGACGCCTGATCAGCGGCTGTATTCGCGCGGATTCGGCATAAGCGGCCTGCGCGCCCTTATCATCACCCAACGACTGCTTGAGCGCGCCGATCCAGTTGATGCTCTCGGAGTCTTTCGGATTGAGGGCAATCGCTTCCTGAAAGCTCGCCATCGCCGACTCAATCTCGTTCAATTCGAAATGGGTCTTGCCGAGCAGATGGTGGATGCTGGCGTCCTGCGGGCGTTCGCCCTTCAATTCAAGCAGTATCGCCTTGGCGATCAGGTATTGCTTGGCGGCCATCAGCGCCTGAACCATGTTGGCGCGCGCGGCCCAATGGCGTGGATTGAACTTCAGCGCCTGAAGGTAGAGTTCAATGGCCCTCTGGTGCTGGCCGTGCCTGAGGTAAAGATCGCCGAAATTGCACCAGCAATTCGTCAGATGCGGCGTAATCTTCAAGGCCGCCTGATAGTTGATGCTCGCCAACCGGAAATCGCCGCTGGCGGCGGCCACGTTGCCGAGCTTGGCGTAGAGATCGGACATCGTCTCGGCGGATTCGGTTCCAGCCTTCTCGGCTTCAGCGAGCCCCCTTTGGAAAGTCGCGATGGCCTCCGTCGCCTTTCCATCCCGGAATAATTGCGTACCGGCGCGCAGATACTGCTGGACGATCGAGCCGGTAACGTCCGTATCCGGCGAAGCGCTGACGACTTGAGGTGCCTGCATTGTTGCCGATCATGTCCAAGAATGGCGAATTAGGTGGGATTTTCCGCCGAAAAGTCCGTTTTCAGCTTTGCCAATTCTTGGTTAATGGATTCTTACCAAGGCCCGTTATCGTCTGCGGCCGACCATTTCGAACACCGCGCCGGGATTATTGTCGGTAAAGCGCAGGTCTAGCTCGTGCACGTTGGCGATGGCGGCGGCGATGCTCAAGCCCAGCCCGCTGCCGGGAACGCGATGACCGCTCGAGGTGCGGTAAAAGCGCTGGAATATCTTGTCGCGTTCCCCCGGTTCGACCCCGATGCCGCTGTCGCGCACTCGCACCACCGGCTGACCATCCTCGCGGATGACCGATATGCTGACGGCGCCGTTCTCCGGCGTGAACTTGATGGCGTTGCCGATCAGGTTCGACACCGCCTCGCGCATCAGGTCGCCATCGCCCAGTATCTGGACCGGGGATTGGCTTTCCAGCGTCATCTTGATCGACTTCGATTCGGCGAGCGGCTCGTAGAACTCGAACAGGTCGGCGCAAATGGCCGACAGATCGATCTGTTGGAAATTCCGCGATTTCGGGCCGTATTCGACATCGGCCAGGCGCAAGAGCGCGGCGACCGTCAACGTCGCCTTGTCGATATGAGCCAGCGCCTGCTTCACGACCACGCGCAATTGCTCGTCGCTCGAACTCTCGAGCCCGCGTTCGAGTTGGGCATGGACAACCGCAAGCGGGCTGCGCAGGTCATGGGCGATATTGTCGCCCACCCCCTTGAGCTGGACCAGAAGGCGCCCGATCTCATCTAACATCAGGTTGACGTCGCGGGATATCTTGTCGATCGGATCGCGGCCCGAGCCGATCGGCAGGCGCAAATCCGTATCTCCCTTCATGATCCGGGCAATGGCGTCGTGAATGGTGGTGAGGCGGCGCGAGGAGCGGCGCGCGAAGTAGGCGCCGATCCCCAACGCCAGCAGCAGCATCGGGGCGAGCCCGGCGACCAGCGCTCTCTGCACGATGCGGCCATAGGCGAGGGTTTCGAGCAAGCTTCGGCCCAGCAGCATGACGGTGCCGTCGGGCCGCTCGCGCACGACGAAAATGGCGGGCTCAAGCCGATTGACGCTGCCCGGGACGTGCGCCGCCGCGACGAAGTGCGACTTCCCATCCACCGGAATCTCCGGCAAAGCGTCGACATTGCCGAACATGAACTTGTGATTGGCATCGAACAGCGCCGCATAGTCGATGCGTCGGAGGTCGTTGGTCAGCCGCACCTCGAATGCGGTCTTTAATTCATCCACCGAGCGATTGACGCTCTTGGCGGCCTCGGTTTCGAGAATGAGGCGATTTCTCGCTTCATTCGCCTCTCCGATCTGAAAATAGACCAGACCGAAAATGGCCGTGGTCGCCGCGGTCGTGACGAGCACGAAGGCGAGCGCGACGCGTACCGCCGAGGAACGGAAGAATTCAAGCATGCGCGTTCAGCATGAAGCCCGCCCCGCGGATATTGACGATCAGGGAGGGCAGGCCTTTGGTATCGATCTTCTTTCGCAAGTTGCTGATATGGACGTCGACGACATTGGTCTCGAGCGAGAAATGGTACTGCCAGACCTCCTGCAACAGCATCGCCCGCGTGATGACCCGTCCGGGATGGCGCAGGAAATACTCCAGCAGACGAAACTCGCGCGGCAACAAATCGATCCTGGCATCGCCGCGATGGACGGTTTTTTCGATCAGATCCATTTCGAGATCACCCACCCGCAATTTTGTGGTGCGCACATCCTCGAGGCGACGCAACATGGCCTCGACCCGGGCGGCCAGTTCAACCATCGCGAATGGCTTCGTCAGGTAATCATCGCCGCCGGCTTTCAGCCCCTTGACCTTTTCGTCGACGGAAGACAACGCCGAGATGACCAGAACAGGCACCTTGACGCCTTCCTTGCGCAAGGCTTCGAGCGTTATGAGACTATCCTCGCCGAAAACGATCCGGTCCATGATCATGACAGCGGCGGCGCCGACCCGCGCCGCGTCGGCCGCTTCCGCAATGGAGGCGTGGCGGACCAGATACCCCCTCGTCTCCAGTTCAGCCAGAATCTCGGTTGCCATTTCCTCCTCGTCTTCGACGAGCAGGATGGTCTGGACATGCTTCTCTGGATCGTTCGTCAACGGTTCGTTCCCTTCCTCAGGGGGTCAGCTCCGGCGGCGGGGCCGCCCGCGGATGCGGCGGATCCTGTGCGAGGCGCTTGATCGCCGCAACGAATGCCGGATCCGGGCGCCTGATGGACGGAATGACTTCATCCGGCGGCCAGCCGCCGCCGAGCGCCTTATAGAGCGCCACGAAGCTGTCGCCGGCCAGCCGGACGACTTCCGCGCGTTGCTGCTCCAGCGCGAATTGCTGCCGCTCAGCGTCGAGCACGTTGAGGAAGTCGGTCAGGCCCCGATCGTAGCGCTCGGTCGCCACCTTGGTTGCCTGACGCGCTGCCTCGAGCGCGAGATCAAGGCTTCGCACGCTTTGACGGTAGCCTTGATAGGACGCATTCGCCTCGTCCACTTGCTGCACCGCAATTAGGATTGACTGCTTGTAAGCCGCCGCCAGTTCATGCGCGTGGTAGTCGGCAATCTCGATCTTGGCGTCGAGCGCGCCAAAGTCGAGGATCGGGGCATCGAGGGTTGGGCCAATCGATCCAATCCAGGTGATCGGAATACCCGAGCCTGATCTTGGACCAGTCTGCGCACCACCGCCGGCCGTGACGGCCACGCTGGGAAATAAATCCGCAGTCCGGGCGTCGATATCAGCCACGGCGGCCGCCACATAGCGCTCGGCCTCGCGAATGTCAGGGCGACGACGCAGCAAGTCGACGGGGGTTCCGGCGGGTGCCCGGGCCGGCAGGTGCGGGACCGTGGCGGCCCGTTGCAGACGGCGGGAGATGTTTTCGGGATATTCGCCGACCAGGACGGCGATCGCATAAGAATTAGCGGCGATCAGCGCCTTGAGGGGTTCGACGTCCGCCTGCAACGTCTCGACCTGGCGCTTGGCAAGCAGCACGTCCAGGTCGTTGGTCAAGCCGCGATCGAGGCGGGTCTGCGTCAGGTCAAGCACCTTCCGCGACGACTCGATGCTGCGGTAGAGAATTTGCAGACGGTCCTGGCGCGCGCGAAGGTCGAAATAGAGACGGGTGACGTCAGCGGCTATCACGACATAGACCCAGTCACGCGCCTCCTTCAGCGCCTCGGCGGTATAGACCTGTGACTGAAGGCGGCTTGCGATCTTGCCGAAGATGTCGATTTCCCATTCCGCATCGAGACCACCAACGCCGCTGATCTTCTGGAGGCCGCCACTGTTATCGCCGTCGCGCAGGGCTTGCGCGACCCTGCCCTTGGTCTCGTCGGTGCCGGTCCCGGTGCCGCCCCCGACACCGCCATTGAGTTGCGGGACGGCCTGGGCACCGATCACGGTCAGCTGCAATCGCGCCTGCTGCAAGCGGTCGAGCGCCATCTTGAGGTCGAGATTGTTCGCAATCGCGAGGTCGATCAGGCCGTTGAGCTGCGGATCGTGCAGGGTTCGCCACCACTGCCACAGGTCGGGACTGGCGCCGCCGGATTGCGGCCCGTTGCCCGCAGGCGGAGCCGTGAAGCTGACAGGCACGGCGGCATCCGGCGTGAAATATTCCGGACCCAGCGAGCACCCTGCCAATGCTCCGGCAAAAACGACCAAACACGCGAGACTTTGGACTCTCATGCACCTATTCCAGACGCTATGCCTCTCGACAGGCGCGAAGTACCCTATACGTCTGATAGGACGTCGTCCCCGTCGTCAATCCGCCCGGCAAACTTTGGTGGAGCTTTGTTGTCAAAAGGCAACGGACTTCGCTCATTTTGCTTCAGCCTCATGAGCAGGCGCCGGGGCGCTGTCGTTGGTTACCCTGACGACTTCGCCTTCCGACAGGGAATCCGGCGGACTGTTGATCACCGTGTCGGTCGTGGCCAAGCCCTTGAGGACCTCGAACTCGGTTCCAAGATTGCGGCCGAGCTTCACAGACTTCATCTCGACCTTGTTGCCGGGGCCGAGAATCGCCAACTGGGCGCCATCCTCGCGGAAGATCAGCGCACTGGTTGGAATTTTCAGCGTGCCGGGGTTATCGGCGAGATTGAAACGCACCTGGGCGAACGTACCCGGCTGTAGCAGATTGTCGGTATTCTCGGCATGGAGTTCGACCAGCAGGGTTCGCGAACTCTTGGCGATCGCCTCGGACGTGGTCGACACCACCGCCTTGAAGGTCTTGTCCGGATATTGCGGCAACGCCATATCGGCCGTCAATCCGGCACGCATGTTCGCCGACATTTCCTGCGGAACCTGCACGAAAACCCGCATCTCATGGACGTCGGCGACGCGGAAAAGCTGAGGCCCGTTACCGGTGCCGCTGCCGGAGTTGATCAGCGCGCCGACGTCGGTGTTGCGCTGGGTCACGATCCCATCGAAGGGAGCAACGATGCGCTTGAAGGCTTCGAGCGCGGTCAGCTGATCGACCTGGCTCTGGGTGACATTGGCTTCCGCTTGCGCAGCTTTGTAGCGCGCATCGGCGCTACCCGATTCGGCCTTCTTGGACTCGGTCTCCTGTTCGGAGACGACCCCCTTGGGCGAGTCACGCCAGCGGGCATAGGTCGTCTCGGCGAAATTGCGCTCCGCGGCCCTCACATTGACCTGGGCTTCGGCCGAGGCGAGCCTCGCTTTGGCGGCGGCCAACTGAGCATCGAGATCAGGTGCATCGATTTCCGCCAGCAGCTGCCCCTTGGTGACGTGGGCGCCGAAATCGAAATACCACGCCTTCAGGTAGCCGTTCACCCGCGCATAGATCGGCGCCTCGTACCAGGCCTCGATGTCACCGGGCAGCGAAATCTGCTGACCCGTCACGCCCTGCTTCGGCGTGACTGTGGCGACCGATGTCACAGCGAGTTCGTTGGTCCATTTCGTGACCTCGCTTTCATTGTGACGCCGCATCAGGACCCCGGCGACGGCGATTCCGAGCGCAACTACAAGCGCCATACCGGCCACCCAGCGCGCCTTGCTCGGCGGCGGGTCTATCTTTTTCTGGCCGGTCTGTTGTTCCGGCGGCACGTGGTGCGGATGGGAGTCAAGCAAGGCATTTCTCCTATGTCACAGACTAGGCCCGTCCGAAGGTATAGCAACCGGTGCCGGTGTTTGGCTGCCGCGATTGCGATGAAGGATGCTGAAGACGGTCGGAACGAAGAAGAGTGTGGCAATTGTAGCAATAGCCAGTCCGCCGATCACGGCACGGCCGAGCGGCGCATTCTGCTCACCACCCTCGCCCATCGCCAGCGCCATCGGAACCATGCCGATGATCATCGCCAGCGCCGTCATCAGCACCGGCCTGAAACGAGTAAAGCCGGACTCCAGCGCCGCGGTCGTGGCATCGAGACCATTCTCCAGACCCTCGCGGGCAAAACTCACCAAGAGAATACTATTTGCGGTCGCAATGCCCATACACATGATGGCGCCGGTCAAGGCGGGCACCGACAGGGTGGTACCGGTCATGAACAGCATCCAGACAATGCCGGCGAGCGCGCCGGGCAGCGCCGTGATGATGATAAACGGATCGAGCCAAGACTGGAAGTTGACGACGATGACGAGATAGATCAACACGATCGCGCCGGCCAGGCCGAAGTAAAGCTGGCTGTAGGCGTTATTCATGGTCTGGACCTGGCCGCGTACGGCCGTATAGGAGCCGCGCGGCAGATCCTTCTTGGCGTCGGCGAGAATTTTTGCAATATCGCGCGACACGGCGCCGAGGTCGCGGCCCTGGGTGTCGCCGAAAATGTCAATCACCGGCTGAACGTTATAGTGCGACACCACGCCCGGGCTTGGCCCCTGAGTGATGCTCGCCAACCCACCGAGATATCGTGGTGCGCCGTTGTCCTGGGAGGTGATCGGGATGTTGGACAGCTCGGAGATGCTGTTCACGCGGTACTGCGGCATCTGTGCCACGATCGGGTACGACACGCCGTTTTCCGGGTTGAGCCAGAAATTCGGCTTCACCTGACCGCTGCCGGAGAGTGTGACCAAGAGGCTGTTGGCGACATCGCGCTGGGTCAGGCCGACCTCGGCCGCCAGTGTCCGGTCAACGTCGACATTGATCTGCGGATAGTTGAAGACCTGCTGAATACGCAGGTCGGCAATGCCCGGGACCTGGCGAATTTTCTTGAGCAGGTCGTTGGCGTAAGCGTAATTGGCTTTCAGATTGCTGCCGATCACCTGCACGTCGATCGGCGCCGGCAAGCCGAAGTTCAGGATTTGCGAGACGATGTCGGCGGGCAGGAACGAGAAGGTCGCACCCGGAAATTTCTGCGGCAGCACCGTGCGCAGCGCCTTGACGTAGTCGGCGGTAGAATCGTGATCCTCCTTCAGGCTGATCAGCGCATCGCCGTCTTCAGGCCCGATCGTGCCCGTATTCTGATAGGCCATGTTGATGCCGCTGAACGGCAGACCGATATTATCGACGATGTTATCGATCTGTTCGGGCGGGATGATCGAGCGCACCGTCTGCTCGACCTGTTCGAAAAGGCGCGCAGTTTCCTCGATCCGGGTGCCGGGCTGGGCGCGCACATGCATCAGGATCTGACCGGAATCGACAGCGGGAAAGAAGTTCGATCCCAGAAAAGGCGCGAGCCCAAATGACAGCACCACGCAAGCGAGGAACGCCACGATAAAGGTCCTTGGACGCTGCAGCGCCATCGTCAGCAGCGCACGGTACCGGCCGCGGAAGCGTTCGAAATACCTCTCGAAGCCCTGCTGAAACCTCAGCAGCGGATTGCGCGACCGTCTCGGCGCGGGCTGCCCCACCGAGGTTTCCACGCTGTGGTGATGGCCGCGCATCAGGTAGTTAGCCATCGTCGGCACGAGCGTGCGCGACAGGATGAACGAGCCGATCAACGCGAAGACGACGGCTTCGGCCAGCGGCCGGAACAGATAACCGGCGACGCCGCCGAGCTGGAACATCGGCACGAACACGATGCACAGGCAAAGCAGGGTGACAAAAGCCGGAATCACGATCTGCTGCGCGCCGTCGAGGATCGCCGGCTCGATCTCCTTGCCCTGCTCGAGGTGATAGTTGACGTTCTCGATCGTCACCGTGCCGTCATCGACCAGGATACCGACGGCGAGCGCGAGGCCACCCAGCGTCATCACGTTGATGGTCTCGCCGAGAAGAGACAGGGCCGTGAGCGCGAACAGGACGGCGAGCGGAATTTCGGTGAGAATAATGACGGTCGAGCGCCAGCTGCCGAGAAACAACAAGATCATCACGCCGACCAAAGCCGCCGCGAGCACTGCTTCGCGAATAACGCCGAACACGGCGGCCTTGACGAAGACCGACTGATCGCCCACGGCACGAAGATTGAGAGTGGACGGCAGGCTTTCCTGCACCCGCGGCAGCAGCGACTTGATGCCGTCGATAATGTCGAGGGTCGACGACGATCCCGCCTTTAGAATGGTCATCAGCACCGCGCGCGCGCCGTTGACTCGTACCATGTTGGTCTGCGGTGGTGAACCCTGATGGACGTGGGCGACATCCTGCACGTAGACCACAGAATCTCCGGCCTTCTTGACCGGCAGCTCATTGATCTTGTCGAGGATAGTGGGGCTGGCGTTGAGCGACACATTCCAGTCGAACTTGCCGATCTTCTGGTCACCCGCCGGAAGAATCAGATTCTGGGCTGAAATCGCATTGACCACGTCTTCCGCCGAGACACCGTGCGACTGCATCGCCTGCTGATCGAGGTCGACCTGCACTTGCAGAATCTTGCCGCCGTAGGGTGATGGCACAGCCGCGCCCTGAACGGTGGCGAGTTGCGGCCGGATGAAGTTTTGCCCGAGATCGAACAACTTCATCTGCGGCAGGGCGCGACTCGACAGTCCGAGCTGGAGAATGGGCACGCTGGAAGCGTTATAGCTTAGCACATAAGGCGGCGTGATGCCGGGCGGCAACAGCTTCAGCACAGTTTGCGACGCCGCCGTCACCTGCGCCATGGCGGCGGCGATATCGACTTCCTTCTGAAAGAAAATCTTGACCACGCCATAGCCGGAGAGCGACTGCGACTCGATATGCTCGATGTCGCTGACCTGGGCGGTCAGGAAGCGCTCGTAGTAATAGATCACGCGGCCGGACATGTCGTTCGGCAACAGGCCGTTATAGCTCCAGACCACGCTGATGACGGGAATGTTGATGTTCGGGAAGATGTCGGTCGGGGTCGTCAGCGCAGACCGGACGCCGAATAGCGCGATCAGCACCGCGAGGACAACAAACGTATAAGGGCGCCTGAGCGCGGTTAGAACGATCCACACAGCGCTATCCTCCTGAAGACCCTTCTTCGCTCCCAGCCAGCGTTCGCGCCGCCGTCATGAAGCCTTGCTCCATAACTCCCGAACGTTCCGTTCGATGCACGCTGGCCGTAACACCCTAACATGACGCGGCCCTCGGTTTGGCAAGGAAACGGTGCAGCACACTGAACACGGTCGGAACGAAGAACAACGTGGCGATGGTCGCAACCGTGAGGCCGCCGATCACGGCACGGCCGAGCGGCGCATTCTGCTCACCGCCCTCGCCCATCGCCAGCGCCATCGGAACCATGCCGATGATCATGGCGAGCGCCGTCATCAGCACAGGCCGGAAACGGGTGAACCCGGCTTCCAGCGCGGCGGCCACAGCATCGAGGCCGTTCTCCATGCCCTCGCGGGCGAAGCTGACGAGCAGGACGCTGTTTGCGGTCGCGATACCCATGCACATGATCGCGCCGGTCAAGGCCGGCACCGAGAGTGTCGTGCCGGTCATGAATAGCATCCAGATGATGCCGGCGAGGGCACCCGGCAGCGCCGTGATGATGATGAAGGGATCGAGCCATGACTGGAAGTTGACGACGATCACCAGGTAAACCAACACCACGGCGCCTGCGAGGCCGAGATAAAGCTGGCTGTAAGCGTCATTCATGGTCTGAACCTGGCCGCGCACGACCGTGTAGGAGCCGCGGGGCAGATCCTTTTTCGACTCGGCCAGAATCTTGTAGACGTCGTTGGAGACGGCTCCGAGATCGCGGCCCTGGGTATCGCCGAAAATGTCGATCACCGGCTGCACGTTATAATGCGACACCACGCCGGGGCTCGGTCCTTGGGTGATTTTCGCCAAGCCGCCGAGATACTGTTGGGATTTCGATTTCTCGGCCGTAATCGGAATGTTTGACAGGTCCGAAACGCTGCTGATCCGGTATTGCGGCATTTGGGCGACGATCGGATAGGACACGCCATTTTCCGGGTTGAGCCAGAAGTTCGGCTGCACCTGGCTGCTGCCGGAGAGAGTGACCAGGAGGCTGTTGGCGACATCGCGCTGGGTCAGTCCGACTTCACCTGCGAGGGTCCGATCGACGGTGACATTGATCTGCGGATAGTTGAAGACCTGCTGGATACGAAGATCGGCAATGCCCGGCACCTGGCGAATTTTCTTGAGCAGGTCATTGGCATAGGCGTAGTTGGCTTTCTGATTGTTGCCAATCACCTGGACGTCAATCGGCGCCGGCAAGCCGAAGTTCAGGATTTGCGAAACGATGTCGGCTGGCAGGAAGGAGAAGGTTGCGCTCGGGAATTTCTGCGGCAATACGGTGCGCAACGCCTTGACGTAGCCCGCGGTGGAATCGTGATCCTCTTTCAGGCTGATCAGCGCATCGCCGTCTTCGGGGCCGATCGTGCCGGTGTTCTGATAGGCCATGTTGATGCCGCTATAGGGCAAGCCGATGTTGTCAACGATGTTATCGATCTGCTCCAGCGGGATAGTCGCGCGGACCGTCTGCTCGATCTGCTCGAAAAGGCGGGCAGTCTCCTCGATCCGAGTACCCGGCTGGGCGCGCACATGCATCAGGATCTGACCGGAATCGACGGCGGGGAAGAAGTTCGAACCGAGATACGGCGAGAGCCCGAACGACAAAAGCACGATGCCTAGAAAGCCGAAGATAATCGTCTTGGGATGCGATAGCGCCTGCTTGAGCAGCGCGTGGTAGTGACCGCGCAGCCAGGTGAAGCCGCGTTCAAACTCCTGCTGCATCCGCGCGAAGGGATTGCGCGACGGCGGAGCCGCCGCATGTCCCTCGCCATGAGGCGGGATGACCTGAAGCAGGTAACGCGCCATGGTCGGCACGAGCGTGCGCGACAGGATGAACGAGCCGATCAGCGCAAAGACGACGGCTTCCGCCAGCGGCCGAAACAGATAACCGGCGACGCCGCCCAGTTGGAACATCGGCGCGAACACGATATCCAGCACCAGGAGCGTCACAAAGGCCGGGATCACGATCTGCTGTGCACCGTCCAGAATCGCCGGCTCGACCTCCTTGCCCTGCTCGAGATGAAAGAAAATATTTTCGAGTGTCACAGTTCCTTCATCGACCAGCATTCCGACAGCGAGCGCAAGACCCCCCAGTGTCATCACGTTGATGGTCTGCCCCAGCATCGCCAGCACGATCATCGAGAACAGGATCGATAGCGGAATGGAAATGATGATGATGATGGTCGAGCGCCAGCTGCCGAGGAACAAGAGGATCATCATGCCGACCAGTACCGCGGCGAGAACCGCTTCGCGCAAAACCCCGACGATGGCCGCTTTGACGAATACCGACTGATCGCCCACGGCGCGCAGGCCGAACCCGGTCGGCAAGCTCTCCTCGACCCGCGGCAGCAGCGACTTGATGCCTTCGATGACGTCCAGCGTCGATGCCGATCCGGCCTTCAAGATCGTCATCAGCACCGCGCGTGCGCCGTTGACCCGCACCATGTTGGTCTGCGGCGGCGAGCCCTGATGAACATAAGCGACGTCCCGCACGAAAATGACCGTGCCGTTGATCCTTTTCACCGGCAGATCGTTGATCCGCTCAAGATTGACGGGGCTGGCGTTGAGCGACACGTTCCAGTCGAACTTGCCGATCTTCTGATCGCCGGCGGGGAGAATCAGGTTCTGCGCGGAGACCGCGTTCACGACGTCCTCCGCCGAGACGCCATGGGCCTGCATCGCCTGCTGGTCGAGGTCGACCTGCACCTGCAAAATCCGGCCGCCATAGGGCGAGGGCACCGCCGCGCCCTGAACGGTGGCGAGTTGCGGCCGGATGAAGTTTTGCCCGAGATCGAACAGTTTCATCTCGGGCAGCGTGTCGCTTGACAGCGCCAGTTGCAGGATCGGGACGGTCGCGGCGTTGTAGCTCAACACGTAAGGCGGCGTGATGCCGGGCGGCAGCAGTTTCAGGACGGTCTGCGAGGCCGCCGTCACCTGCGCCAGCGCCGTGCGGATATTGACCCCTTTCTGGAAGAAAATCTTGACCACGCCGTAGCCGGAGAGCGACTGCGACTCGATATGTTCGATGTCGCTCACCTGGGCGGTCAGGAAGCGCTCGTAGTAATAGATCACGCGGCCGGACATGTCGTTCGGCAACAGGCCATTGTAGCTCCAGACAACGCTGACGACCGGCACGTTGATGTTCGGAAAAATATCAGTGGGTGTCCGCAGCGCGGCGAGCACTCCGAATATCGCAATCAATAGCGAAAGCACGACAAACGTGTAGGGACGCCGGAGCGCGGTCAGAACGATCCACACGGCGCAGCCCTCCTATATCCCGCCCGGAATATCGATCTCAGCCGATCCCATCAACAACCTCACATTCAATCCGCGGGTCCGAAGCGAACCCGCAGGGGAAAACACGAGAGGAGCGGCGCGGGATAATGCAGGAGGCCATGCAAGTTTCCGCTCTGAACGACCGGACGTCACCGATCCTGCCAGACGGCAGCCAGACGATAGGCTATCAGGATTCAACGATCTCGGCGAGGAACTCGCTGTTCCTCGCAAGCTCCGGACGGATACCATCATGACAACTGCTGTATCCTTCCAGACACCTGACGTGAGATCGACGGCGCGGAAAATAGACTGAGACCGGCTTGTCCAGCCGGGATCGCGCATCCACCACTCGGCCGGATGATCGGAAGACTGCTGCAGCGCGGCAACTAATAAAAATTTTAGTGTACTGTCAGGGTGTTCCCGGACCTTCGCTGCCCAGAATTTGGGCCGCGTTTGGCCGTTGCGAGAGGACGACTGCGCCACGCAAAAGAGCCAGAAAATCGCGACCAAATTCGACGGTTTTACACTGCCGTCATATGGGGCCGCAGTGTGGACTGAAGCAAAGCGCGCGCATCACTCTTTGCGTGGCCGGCCCCGCTTGGCAAAAACCACACCCCGCTCGTCCGCGGACCGGCGAAGCTCGCCCGCAGCTTTAAGGGCTTTATTGCGTTCGGGTCCGGGGGGCATCTGACGCGCAAGCTCCAACGCGTCAGCGGCTGCCACGTCATGGTCCAGCCGGTCTCGTTCGGATAAGCGTTGAGGATTCTTGCCCATCGCCGTGACAGCACTCTCCCCTACCCCCGTTTTATTTCAGAAGATGTCTCGACCACGGGTCGGTCAAAGAGTGGCGCGATTTTCAACTACCGTCAACGACAAGTTTCGCTGCGCGGAATTTCGTACAACTTCCTGATCTTACGATCAATTTTTCATGCCGGTGATGGACACGCTGACCGCGCGGGGATCCCGCTGCGGCCAGCGGCCGCTTTCGACCTGCGACAGGAAATCGCCAACGATCCGGTTGTACTCCTCCGGCTCCTCGATGTTGATCGCATGGCCGGAGTTCGGGATCACTGACAGCGCCGATGAGGGAATATTCTGCTTCATGAGGATACCCGGAAGAAGACACGGCCAATCCTCATCGCCGGTCATGATCAGGGTCGGCACGGTGATGCGCTTCATCTCCTCGACCAGCGTGTAGAGCGACGGCCGCTCCTTCTGCACGCCCTGCTGGGTGTTGGCGGAGCCGGTCGCGGAGTGTTCGGCCAGCATCCTCTTGAATTCCGCATGTCCGCGCGGGTCCTTGTTTTCATATTGTACGCGGGTCGGACCGTAGGCGTAGCGTTCGGCAAACGCCGCCATGCCGTCTTTCCGTAGCGCGCCCGCGATCACATCGGCCTCGGTGCGAAAAATCTCGCGCTTGTCGGGCTCGGCGCCGTAGCCGCAGCCGCCGATGCAGAGCGAGAGCGCGCGGCCGTGATGGCGAATGCCGAAATGCAGCGTCGCGAAACCACCCATCGAGAGCCCGACGATGTGCGCCTTCGGCTCGCCGATGTGATCGAGCACCGCCAGGATGTCGTCCGCCGCGCGCGCTTGCGAATAAGACGAGACATTCTCCGGTACATCCGAGGGCGGAAAGCCGCGCGCGTTGTAGGCAATCGTGCGATAGCGCTTGCCGAAATACCGCATCTGCGGCTCGTAGCTGCGCAAGTCGCCGGCGAATTCATGGACAAAGATCACCGGCTGACCCGATCCGGCTTCCTCGAAATAGAGGCGCACCCCGTCATCCGACGTTGCATATGGCATGGTTTTCTCCGCAGCTTCTCGTTGATCTCTAAACCGCAAGATTCTTCGGCGGCTTGTTGCGTGAAAGATAAGCGCCGTGGCCCTTGGGCCCGACCAGCGCGCCATCGTCGACAACGACCCTGCCGCGCACCATGGTCGTTACCGGCCAGCCGGTGACTTCGATCCCCTCATAGGGTGTGTAGTCCGAACCGTCGTGAATCAGGTCGTGACGGATGGTGACCTTGCACTCGGGGTCCCAAATCGCGATGTCGGCGTCCGAGCCAACGGCGATCGTGCCTTTCTTCGGATAGAGACCGTAAATCTTGGCATGATTGGTCGCGCTGAAGGCGACAAAACTATTGAGATCGATGCGGCCCTTGACGACGCCTTCCGAGAACAGGATCGGCAACCGCGTCGCGACGCCCGGAATGCCGTTCGGCACCCAGCGGAAACTGGTGCGTCCCTTTGGCAGCAGCTTGCCTTGCGGATCGTCGTAGCGGAACGGGCAATGGTCGGAGGAAAAGACCGAAAAAACTTTTTGCTGCAAGCCTTCCCAGCACGCCCTTTGGCTCGCCACATCCCGCGGCGGCGGCGAGCAGACATATTTGGCGCCTTCCATATTGAGCTGATCGAGGTCCTTCTCGGTCAGCATGAGATATTGCGGACAGGTCTCGCCCAGTACTTTCAACCCGCGTTGCTGGGCGCGGCGGATTTCCTCCATCGCCTGGCCGTTCGATACGTGAACGATCATGATCGGCACATCGACGAGTTCGGACAGCGAAATCGCGCGATGCGTCGCCTCGCGCTCGACCGGTATCGGCCGCGACGTCGCATGAAAGCGCGGCGCGGTATCGCCGGCGCGCTCCAGCCGATCGGTGAGGAACTTGATCGCGTCGAAATTCTCCGCATGCACCATCAGCATCGCGCCGGTTTCGCGTGCGACCGACATGGTCTCCAGCAACTCGCGATCCGATAGCGCGAGCCCCTCATAGGTCATGAACACCTTGAGCGAGGTGTAGCCGTCTTCCACCAGCGCCGGCAGTTCCTGACCGAGCACGTGTTCGGTCGGATCGGTGACGATGAGATGGAAGGAGACATCAACATGGCATTCGCCGTCCGCGAGTGCGTGATATTTGCGCAGCGCTTCGCGCAACGTCTGCCCCTTCTCCTGGAGGCAAAACGGCAGCACCGTCGTGTTGCCGCCGAACGCGGCCGAGCGCGTGCCGGAGGCAAAGCCGTCCGCCATGACGATGCCGTCACCGGAGGGTTGCGCGAAATGGACGTGACTGTCGATGCCGCCGGGCAGCACCAGCCGCCCGGTCGCATCGATGATGGTTGCCGCGCTACCGAGATCATGGCCTAACGCCACGATCTTGCCGTCGCGAATGCCGACATCGCAGGCAAAGGTGTCGGACGCGGTCGCCACCGTCCCGCCGCGAATGATGGTATCGAGCGACATCAGTTCTTTCCTTCCTGTTTGCCCTCGCGATGCTCGATGACAGCGGCGAGCGGCTCGGCGAGACCCGTGGTCGGCTTCGGACGCGGGCGGCTAAACGTTCCCGCGACCGCTTTGCGGGGCTTCAGCACGGCGAGCGTCTCCGCCTGCCGGACCGCTGCCGCGATAGGATCGATCACCGGCACCGAAATGCGGCTCTTGACCTTGTCGGCGAGCCCGGCCAGAGGCGCGCCGGAAAGAATGACCACGTCGGCTCCGTCCTCATCGACCGCCAAATTCGCCAGCCGCACCAGCGCGTCTTCTTTTTCGGCCTGGACGCCCGAGATCGATTGAAAGGACTCATCGAGCGAGCGGACGCCGGCGCAGCGTGCATCAAGGCCATGCATCGCGACGCACTCCCAATACCACGGCGAAAGCGTTCGCGAAAAAGTCACGATCGAAAATCGTTGTCCCACCATGCACGCCGTCAACATCGCCGCCTCGGCAAGCCCCACGACCGGAAACGAAAACAGCTCACGCGCACCGAACAGGCCGGGATCGCCGAAGGCGGCGATGATCGCCGCCTCAAAGCCAGCGCCGGCCTCAGCGAGCATTTCCAGTGCGATCGCCCCGCCAATCTGAGCTTCAGCGCGTGTGGCGATGTAAGGCACACCGCGCTTGGCGGTCATCGCCACGAGTTCCGTTCCGGGTGACGCCGCTCGGCTACCCGCGGCATGAAGCAGATCAGTTACTTCCGGCGTCGTGTTGGGATTGAGCAGGAGAATTTTCACGGTGTCGCTTCCTTTTGCGTGAGCGTGTCGGCGACGATGTCCCCGGTGCGGCGAACGTGGTGAGCGAGTAATTGCCCTGCCCGCTCGGCATCGCGCGCTTTCAACGCGGCGAGGATTTGCTTGTGCTCCCGCACCGACTCCTCCCATCGCCCGTCGGCCGACAACGCAAACAGGCGCGCCCGCTCCACCCGTGGCAGCAGCGCATCGTGGGAGGCCTTCAGCACGCTGTTGCGGGCAAAGCCGACAATGACGCCGTGAATCTGCTGATTGACCTCGAAATAGTCGCGCAGCTCGCCGCAATCATGATGTCGTTCGATCCGCGTCTGCAGCGCCTCGAGACGTTCGACATCCTGTGCCGTCATGCGGACCGCAGTTCCGCGGCGCAGCGCTCGATACCGCTGACCGCTTCGAACAGCTCCGTCAGTTCCTCACGCCGCAGCGGCGCGACAACTGCGCTGCGGTTGAGTTGCAATTCGACCAGGCCTTCGGCGGCGAGTTGCTTCAAGGCCTCGCGCAGCGGCGTGCGCGAAATGCCGAGCGCCTCGGACAGATTGACCTCAAGCAACGGCTCGCCGGGCAGGAGATCGCCGCGCACAATCAGGGCACGGAGTTTTCTGGCGGCATGCTCATGCAAGCCGGTGCGCGGCACCCGCAGGTCCCGCCGTCGTATCGTCATCGCGCTGCGGCGGCGCTTCGGCTCTTTCTCGTTCGACTGAGTCTTTGTCCTGGTCACGGCGCACTTCGACGGTTTCGTGTGGATAGAAGATGCGAATTTGCAAACAGGCTGCCCCAGCCGTGGACAACAGACGGATCGGCGCCGGTTGCGATCAGGCATGCCCAGAGCGTGACGGCGATCGAATCGAATACGTCAATGCCAAGCTTTTGCTCCAGCCGCTCGGTGACGCCAGCCCCGCGCATATTGGTGCACAACACCACGACCGCATCGGCGCCCTCGCTGACGACCTCCTCGCACAGGCGCGCAATCTCCGACTCCGGCACTTCAGCAAAGGAAAAGTTGTCGGCGAGCGATAGATGCCGCTCGGCGACGCAATTCAAGCCCTGCGATCGCCAGTTGCTCATGATCCGATCCTGAACATCGGCCGTATAAGGCGTCACCAGCCCGATGCGCGCGGCCGGGAGGCGTTGGAACAGGTCGCGATAACCGAGCACCGTGGTGCATGCCCGGATGCCGGTCGCCTCCGTGATGCGCTCGCACAGCCGTTCGTCGCGATCGAAACCGAGCCAGCTCGCCGAAGTGCCGTTCCATGCGATGACGTCGACTTTCGCGTGCGCGAGAAGCTCGGCGGCGCGCAGGATCTCACCGGCGTCGAACTGACGCGTTGCTGCGTCCGACAAGGCAATTTCCGTCACCCTGAAGCGCGAGAAATGCACCGAGACGTCTTCGACGCCAGCCAGCATCGCATAGGTGATCGGCTCGAGCGCGGTGTTCGACGAGGGCGTGAGCATGCCGAGCCGGGTCATGGCGAGTCCCTGAGAGGGGTTCCGTTCACACCGGCAACCGGCGGCTATAGTCGATCAAGGTCGAGCAGACCAACAGCGCGACGCCGGCGAAGGCAAAATACATCAGGGCCAGGAAGTAGGAGCCGGTCGCCTGCACGATGAAGCCGATGATGATCGGCGTCGTGATGCCGGCGATATTGCCGCCGAGATTCATGCAGCCGCCAAGGAAGCCCGCCCGCTCCCGCCCCGCCAGCGCCGCCGGAATGACCCAATACATGCCGCACCAGCGCAGAAAGAACAGCGTCGAGGAAAGCAGCACGACGACCAGGATGGCGTCGGACGTATAGGCGACGAGGAAGATCGAGATGGTCACCATGATCGCCGCGATGCCAAACAGCGTGCGGTACACGAGGTTCGGCGAGCCACCCCTCGAACGCCAGCGATCGCCGATCCAGCCGCCGATCAGTTCGCCGACGAACCCTGAAAAGAAGATGATGAAGGACGTGTTGCCGAGCGACTTGATGTCGAGATTGTGCACGTTGAAGAGGTAGGTCGGCATCCACGTCAAGAGACCATAGAACGTCACGTTGAAGAACATCCAGCCCAGGCACATGCACCAGACCGAACGGAATTTGAAATATCCGATCCAGCTTCCGCCCGGCAAGGCCGGCGTGGCCGCATCTTCCAGCGCATGGGCGGCTTCGATATAGCGCGCTTCCGCTTCGTTGACCGACGGATGCTGCCGCGGTGAGTTTCGGATGTAATACCAGGCCCACAGGCCGCACAGCATGGTGCCGGCGCCAGCGATGACGAAGGCCGTGCGCCAGGAACTGAACGCAGCGATCAGCGAGGTGATCACGATCGAGCCGAGCGCGGCGCCGAGCGGGGCGCCGCCGTCGAGCAGCGTCGCGCCACGCCCGCGTTCGGTCTGCGTCATCCAGATGCCGTTGAGTTTGCCGCCCGCAGGGTAGATCGGCGCTTCCGATGCGCCCAAACCAAGCCGGCTCAATAGCAAGACAAACGAGTTGGTCGCGAGTGCGGCGATCGCCTGGAAGGCGCCCCAGAACACGGTTGCCAGCGCAACAACGATTCGCGGCTTGAAGCGGTCCGCCAGCATGCCGCCCGGCACCTGCATGAACGCATAGGTCCAGAAGAACGAACTCAGGATCACCCCTTGCCAAGCCGGATCGATATTGAATTCTTTCGAGATCAGGGGCATCGCGATCGAGAGCGAGGCGCGGTCGATGTAATTGACCGAGACCAGAAACAGCAGCAGGAAAAAGATTTTCCAGCGCACACTGGTCGGTTTGGCAGCGCCTGCCGCCGCGATGACCTGATCACTCATGGCTCGCTCCCCCAACGCCGGCAGACCGTAGCGCGACCGTCGTCATTGACAGTCTTTCCCCCGCTGCCTGCGGCCGACATCAAGTCTGCGGCAAGGGGAGAGGCGCAGCAACGCCATTTTGTATGCTGCATGCAATATTCTCTAATAATATGATACTACTTGATTTTATGGCGCAGCATTTGCTGGATTGCCCAAACGCACGTCGTGGCTGATGACGGCTTGGGCTGTTCGGACGCCCGCGCTTCTCATATGGCCTTTTGCTGGTTGTCGTAATCTTTCAGTATGCACGGGAAGCGAATTTCGCGAGGAGCTTCTCACGTGTTTCAAGCGCAAGATCCAGACTTCAGGGAGCGCGTGCGGGCGAGCTTTGCGCGGCAGCGCGTGATGGCAACGCTGGGGATCGAGATGATCCACCTGGCGCCCGGTGAAATCCACCTGACCATGCTGCCGGATCCTGCCTATACGCAGCAGCACGGCTTCATGCATGCGGGCATCATCACAACGGCACTCGACAGCGCCTGCGGTTATGCGGCGTTCACGCTGATGCCGCTCGATGCCGCCGTACTGACGGTCGAGTTCAAGACCAATCTACTGGCGCCCGCCAAAGGCGAGCGGTTTATCTTCCGCGCCCAGGTCATCAAGCCAGGACGAACGCTGACCATCTGCGAAGCCCGGGCGCTGGCGCTGGAGGGATCGAAGGAGAAGCTCATTGCAACGATGACGGGCACGCTGATGGCCGTCATCGGCCGGCAAGACGTCTCTCAATGATCGGCCGAGCCCGCACGCGTTCATGACCGGGCACATGCTCGTCTGCGATGGTGGATAGAGGCTCGGCGCGTAGCCGATTTCAAGCCGTGGCGGGCGCCAGACGAGACCGCACTAACGGGTGCAGCGACTTCAGCATCGCCACAGCCTTTTGATCGCCGACGCCGAACGCATTGATAACCGCGGCCAGCCCCTTGGCTTCATCGGACATCGGCGGCGGCGATATGCACGCCACGCAACTCGCATCTTGCGGCGAGGTCGTGAACGGCAGCGTGCCGGCATAGTCGATCATGGCGCAGTAGCAGATCGCATGGTGGTTGCAGAAGATATCGAGGCGAATGCCTGCCTGCGCCGTCGCAGGCTGAATGACGGTCGCATTGGTCAGTGTCGCATAGCCGAGCGCCGGCACATGGGTGACGAGATCGAGAATGTAGTTGTAGAGCTGATAGTTCGTCACCGTTGACGCAAACAGCGCCGTCCACGCGGCATCTCCGGTGCGCGGCGAAGCAAACAGGCAGGCCGAAGCGCGCGGCCCGAGCCTTTCGGCGAGATCGTCGGTCAGATAGGTCGCGAGCGCACTCCCAAGACTGTGTCCCGTCACCGTCACGCCGCCGGCGCCGACCGTCTTGGCAATGCCCTCGGCGGCATTTTGGAATGTCGTCACGCCGGTCGCAGCGTCCGCCAGACTCATCGTTTGATAGATATTCCAGAATCCCTGCTCCACCTGAACGCCGGCGTGGCGCGGATGCGGAATCAAGAGAAACTCCGCATCGATCAGCCACTCGATGATGCCTTCGGTGCCACGAACCACCGCGACGAAAGACGCCGGATTGGCTTTGTCTCTGGCGAGGAAGCCATAGAACACCCGTTTGGTCGGGTCGACGCCCAATCGCTGCGTCGGCGCATCGCTATCCGGGATCAGCACATCCTGCGCGGTGAGGTAAGCGACGATGTCCCAGCCCGCGGCGGCAATCCGCGGCTCAGCCGTCGGAAGCAGGGCGCCATCGACATACATGTCTTCGGCGTACATCGCCAAAAGGCCAAACTCGATCGGCGCGGTCATGAGAACATCACCCTCTGAATAGGGTTGCCGTCGAGGTACTCAATATCAACCGAATAAAATCATCCACCATCGGAGCGCGCAACCGAAAAGTGCCGGTGCTTTACAAGTACGCTAAAGTTGCGGCCGATGGCCTCAACTGCCTTCGAGCTTGCCGCCGCCAAATACGGCATGGACATAACGCGGCGCTCCGATCGCGGCCTGCAATCGGTGCTTGATCACCACCGGATCGAGCGCGACCGGCGGCCGAACGACATCGAGGTCGGGCTCGGTCGCCAGCACGAGGCATTCGGCGCCGCTACGCGCCGTGCCGTCGCGCATCTTGGCGGCGAGCGCCTCCGGCTTTTCGATGTTCTCGCTCAGTGCAATACCGGATGCGCGGGCGAGTTGCGCGAGATCCAGCCCTGCATTCGTCAACGCCTGCCCGCCGGACGCCGCGTGGACGCCGTTTTGAATAATAAGCACTGTGAGATTGGCGGGGTTGACCGCGCCGACCGTCACCAGCGCACCCAGATGCATCAATAACCCACCGTCTCCCTCGACCACGATCACCGGCCGGCTGGGCTGGGCAATTGCAAGGCCAAGCGCCAACGGCAGCGCCAGGCCCATCGCATCCTCGAAGTAAAAATTCTCCGGCGCCTCATGCAGCTTGGCCCAGAGATAGGAAGCGTTGCCGAGCGAGGTCACGACCAGCGCCTGTGACGGCAGACTGTCGGCCAGTGCGCGATAATAGTCGGTCCGGGTCGGGCGCATGGTCGCCACCGTTGCGTTCACCATTGAATGTCTTCCCGCGATAGTAGCAGCGCAAACGGACACGAGGCTTCTTCCGCGAAGGTCGCGGCATGTTCGACCTGGGGGCCAATCGGGCGATGGCGGTCGACACAGGCGTGAGCGAGCCCGATGCCACGAAAGACCGGCTCGGTCACCCGGCCTTTTGGCACATGATAAAAGACGGGATCATCCGGCGTGCCGCGATAAGACACGAGCATGAGAAGCGGAAACCGATAACGCTGCGCCAGCGAAACCATACCGGCGCCCATGCTCAGAACGCCGGCATTTTGAACCAGCAACGCGGTGCGCACCCCGCCAAGCCGGAGGCCGCAGGCGATCGCGAGCGCCTCCTCTTCATGGGTGGCCCGCACCAATCGCATCGTCTGTTGATGCTCGATACGAACCAGCATCTTGCCGAGCCAGCCGTCCGGTACTGAAACGACAGCGCCGAAACCGAGCCGCTTCAGCGTATTCAGCACGTCCGAGGGCCGATGCGCGTCGGCCTGCGTTGCAAGCACACTGTTCAAAGCATCCTCCCCCTGGCCGAAGAACTCGCGGCGGCACTGAAAGGAACGTCGGTATCGCCACACTAGCAAACGAGTTGAATCGAGGTCTTTGCGGCGAACTTAACGGCGACGGGCTTTGTTGTCGACAAGAACGCCCGTCGCCACCGTTGTCGGGCGCCGCGCAATGGTGCACAATTGCCGGTGCCGGGAAGCATCTGACGACGCTGAAAACGCGTCGCGAGAGGAATTTGACATGCGCCGCTTCTGGCTAGCCTTAACCGTTCTGCTTCTCTCCGTTCCCGCGCAGGCGCAGGACAAGCTCGTCGTCAGCATCTGGGGCGGCAGCTGGCGCGATCTCATCAGGGAGACGGTAGCCAAGAAGTTCACGGCCGAGACCGGCGTGGCGGTCGATTTCGTCACCGGCGGCACCATTGACCGGCTCAACAAGGAGAAACTCGCCAAGGGCAGCCCCGAAAGCGACGTCACCTTCACGACGTCGCACGTGGGCTGGCTCTATGCCAATGACGGGCTGTTCGAGACGCTCGACACTTCCAAAATTCCCAACGCCAAGAACCTCGCTGATGAGGCCCGGATCAGCCCCTTTCACCTCGGCGCCTGGGCTTACGTCTACACCATCGGCTATCGCGCCGATCTGCTGAAAGACGTCAAGTTCGAGAGCTGGAACGACCTCTGGAAGCCGGAACTGAAGGCCAAGCTCGCGGCGCCGGATTTCGACCCCAGCCACATCATCGTGGTCGCGGCGATGCTTTCCGGCGCGGACGCCGCGCATTGGGAAAAAGGCGAGGACAAGCTCAAGGCCTTAAAGCCTAATTTCAAGGCGTTCTACACCAACGACGCCAACAGCCAGCAACTGCTGGCAAGCGGCGAGACACCGCTGCAAATCGTGCTCTCGATGAACGCCTACTACATGATCGGACAAGGCGTGCCTATTACACTTGCGATCCCGAAGGAAGGCGCCGTGCTCGGAGTAGACACCGTCGCCATCATGAAGGGATCGAAGAAGGCCGATCTCGCCTACAAGTTCATCAATACGCTTTACGATCCGGAAATCCAGGCCGAGATCGCCAAGCTGAAAAAAGGCAGCCCGGCCGTGCTCAACGCCAAGCTCGATCCGGAGATCGCGAAGCTGCCGGGCGTCTTCACCACCGCGGAGCAGTGGAAGCAGCAAATCAATATCGACGCCAAATTGCGGGCCGAGAAAACCGCCGAATGGCGCAAGTGGTTTGCCGAAAACATCATGAACTGACTGGGCGGAACCTTACGCCGTCATGAACCAGCGGCCTTTCCTACGCATCTTTACGATGCCGGCGGCGCTTTGCGCGCTCGGTTTTGTGGCGGCCATGGCGGCCGTGCTGCAATACAGCCTTCGCGCCTACATTCCCGGCTCGCTCGATGCCGGCGGCTTCACGCTTGTCAATTTCCTGGACCTGCTCAAGCCGCTTTACGCCCGCGTCTTCCTGGACACGGTTTTGATCTGCGCACTGACGGCGATCGTCACCTTGCTGGTCGGTTATCCCCTCGCCTATGCGCTGGTGCATATCGAGCGGCCATGGATCAAATCGGCGATGCTTGTGATCATCGTCACGCCGCTGTTTCTCGGCGAAGTCGTGCGCACCTATTCGTGGATCATCGTGCTCGGCAATAATGGTTTCATCAATTCGCTCTTGCGCGGGCTCGGCCTGATCGAACAGCCGGTGCAATTCATGTTCACGACATCAGGCGTCGTGGTTGCGCTCGTGCATGTGACACTGCCGGTGATGGTGATCATGCTCGCCGCCGGGCTGTCGCATATCGACCGCGACTACCAGCGCGCGGCGGAAAGCCTCGGCGCCGGGCCGCTTCGCGCCTTTCTGACCGTTACTTTGCCGCTGTCGATGCCGGGCGTGATTGCAGGCGTCACCACGGCGTTTGCCTGGACGTTCTCGGCTTTCGCCACGCCGCAAATGATCGGCGGCGGCCGCGTCAACATGGTCTCCAATCTGGTCTATCAGCTTGGCCTGTCGAGTTTCAATTTCCCGTTCGCAGCCTCGCTTTGCGTTGCAGGTTTGGCGATGACGATTGCGGTACTGTCGATCCTGGGATTGGCCTCGCGTCCTTTCAAGAATATCGGAGCGCATTGAGGTGACGCCGCGTTCGACCTATCAGCGCCTGCTCGGCTACGCCGGTTGGCTCGTGGTCATTCTCATCCTCGGCTTTCTGATCCTGCCGGCCGCGGTCGTTACGATCGCCGCCTTTAACGACAAGGCGATCCTCTCGTTTCCGCCGCAGGCATGGTCGTGGCGATGGTTCGAACGCGCGCTCGACTATCCGGATTTCCGTACCGGATTTCAGAACGGCCTCATCGTCACGGCATGGAGTTCGTCGATCGCGCTTGTCATCGGCTCGATGTTCGCGTTTGTCATTGACCGCTATCAATTCGCCTTCAAGCGCGTAATCGAGGGCGTGCTGGTGTCGCCTTTGGTGATCCCGCATTTCACCGTCGGCCTGGGCTTTCTGATCCTCGCCGCCGGAATCGGATGGAACCGCGGCATTTCGGTCGTTGTCGCCTGCCACGTCGTCCTGGTACTGCCGTTCGTGCTGCGCAGCGTCTATGTGTCGCTCAGGAATCTCGATTCCAGTTACGAACTGGCCGCTGCAAGCCTTGGCGCGACGCCGCTCCGCGTACTGTTGACGATCACCGTGCCGCTTCTGTTGCCTGGCCTGGTCAGCGGCTGGCTGTTTGCCGCGATCCTCTCGTTCAACGAATTCACGGCATCGCTGTTTGTGACCTCACAGCGAACGCAGACCTTGCCGGTCGCGATGTACAACTATGTCCGCGAGTTCGCCGACCCTTCGATGGCGGCGCTGTCGGTCATGTATATCGTAGCCACCGCCATTCTCATCGCCTTCGCCAACCGCTTTCTCGGCCTTGGCAAGGTGCTCAACATCGAACAGAGCCACTGACGGAGCAACATGACGAACCCGGCCCCTACGACGCGGGAAGATGCGGCGGTCACGTTCGACGGCGTCAGCAAGAATTTCGGTGAGGTGAAGGCGCTCGACCGGGTGTCGCTGGCGATCGGCCGCGGCGAATTCATGACGTTGCTCGGCCCATCCGGCTGCGGCAAGACCACGCTGCTCAAGCTCGCCGCGGGTTTTCTCGCGCCTGATGGCGGCACCGTCACCATCGACGGAAAATGCGTCAACGACGTGCCGACCTACAAGCGCGAAATCGGCATGATGTTTCAGAATTACGCGCTGTTTCCGCACATGAGCGTTGCCGAGAACATCGGCTATGGCCTGAAGACGCGCCATGTTCCGCGGCATGATATCCGTCGGCGCGTGGCGGACGCGCTGGCACTCGTCAAGCTGACGGGCATGGAGGATCGCAAGCCGCGGCAATTGTCGGGCGGCCAGCAGCAGCGCGTGGCGCTGGCGCGCGCGCTCGTCATCAATCCCGCCGTGCTGTTGCTCGACGAGCCCTTTTCGGCGCTCGACAAGAACCTGCGCGCGTCGATGCAGATTGAACTGCGGGACATTCAACGCAAGCTCGGCCTGACCACGATCTTCGTCACCCACGATCAGAGCGAGGCGCTGAGCCTTTCCGACCGGATGGCGGTGATGTCGGAGGGAAAGATCCGCCAACTCGGAACGCCGATCGAGATCTATCGCCGGCCGGACGACCCTTTTGTGGCCTCCTTTGTCGGCGACACCAACTGCTTGCGCGGCGAGTTTCTCGGTATTGCGGGGCTTGAGGCCGTGATCGCGTTGGGTGGTGCGCAAATCAAGGTATGGGGCGAACATCTTTCCGGCGCACGCCCTTTTGCCTCGGTTGACTTGTTTGTCCGGCCGGAGCGCCTTCGCGTTAGTGCACCTGACGAGCCCGGTACGATGACCGGCCAGATCGTGGCGCAAACCTATCAGGGCGGACACGTCGATCTTCAGATCGCGTGCCGCGCCTGCGGTGACAATCTGCTGCTGGTGCGCTCAGCCGGCGACCAGGCAATGACGCGCTGGCCGGTCGGCGCAGAGGTCGGGATATCGATTGACGCCGAGGGCTGTGCGGCATTTCCGGTGCGATAGCAGCCGCGGGCGCGAGAGCCATCTGTAGCGATGATTAACCAGCAATCGCGCCGGCGAAATTAAGTTACGTGTGGGTCCTTGTAAAACAGGCCATAAACTTATACATTGGACCCATTCGATCAGCCGCTGTGCCTTGTTGAATGCGCCCGCGGGCTCCTTTTCCAAAGACCATCGACGAAATTGAATTTTTAATCGCGTGATTGTCGCGCGAGACGCGCATTCGCGCTTTGGAGAAGAAAATGACGACAGGTACTGTGAAGTGGTTCAATGGCCAAAAGGGCTTCGGATTTATCCAGCCGAACGACGGCGGCAACGATGTGTTCGTGCACATCAGCGCCGTTGAGCGCGCCGGTCTTTCCGGGCTGGCAGAAGGCCAGAAGGTCTCTTTCGAACTCAAGACCGACAAGATGAGGGGCAAGGTCAGCGCGGAAAATCTTTCGCTGGCCTAAAGCCCGTTACGCATTTCCACGGATGTACTGGAAAAGCGTTGTGCCCGCTCGACCGAACCGGTTGAGCGGGTTTTTGTTGTGACAGCGCGGGAAACGATATGGTCAGCAGGAAATCGGAACCTTCCCCGGAAAGCATTGCGCGAGCCGATCGTCAAAGGGTCGCAGCCGAAGAGGGAAAGCAGGCCATGGCCGTTATCGAGCGGCAGCGCATCGCCGTTCGCCAAAACATGGTGCGCTTGCGGGCTCTAAGAGAAGCCGAGGAGACGAGAGTTCAGCAAGCAGATCTTGCTGCAGGCACGCCGACCAAAAAGAAGAAGAAATCAGCCAAGAAATCGATCTCCAAGTAGCACCGCGTCTGCAGGTCTGTTCGAAATTCGCGCGCGACGCTCGATTGCGTCGCGCCGTGAGAGGGCTGACGTTTGTCCAAAGCCCTGTTTGACAAGTGAAGTGGCTGATGCCGCCGGCTTACATCAACCATGTGAAACGCGAAGCCGACGTTACCGATGCGGTTCGAGCAGCCGGTCGGGATCTTACCAGAACGCCCATTTGGCGGTCACATAGGGACCCTGGTCGACGAAGTTGCTTTGATTGTGAAGCTGGGTTGCCAGGTAGATTCCTGTCGGTGGCAGGATCAGCATCGTCGGCACCTGCGTCAGCGTATACTGGCTGACCGCGTCGATATAGACCGACGCCCGATAGCCCACCTCGATCTTGAACACGCCGTAAAGGCTGGGCGGGAAAATGTAGGCGGCGGCCAACCTGGCATCGATATTGGGAATCACGCGCGTCGCATTCGGCGATGTCAAAACCTGGTTGTTGAGTCCGGCCGCCGGAGAAACCGTGGTGAAATTGATGCTGCTTTGCTCGGTGCCAACCAGGGCTGTCGTCGCAAGCTCGCCGATCAACCGGAAGTCGCCCAGCGCGTACTGGCCTTCCATTCCCAAGCGCGGGCCGGCGCCGGTAAACCGCGAATGGTTGGTATTGGATGCGGACTCGGCCCCGCCGGGGCTTTCGAACAGTCCGGTAAGGTCCTGGCCGATGCGGGCTATTCCAACGCCGCCGAAGGCGCGAAGCTGGAACTCGCACGTGTCGCAGAAGGTATGCCCCGCGACGAGATTGATCGCATCATACGCGGTATGCACCGTGCCAAATGCATCCTTGTAATCGTTCGTTTCCGGTCCGATCGAATAGGGCGGCCCCACCATTTGCGCTGGCGTGGCAAAGAACGAACCATTCGTCGTGTTGGTCAGATGCGTCCAGTTCACGTCGAAATCGTTGGACGCACCGACGTTATAGCGGGCTCCGATGCTGAAGGCCGGGGTGAAGTTAGGGTTCAGTGACTGATTGGCCCAGCTGGGTGTGACCACTGGAAGAGGGGTCACCAGCGTTCCGTATTCGAGGTTGCCGGCGCCGGGCTGCAGGTAGGTCAGCGACCCGCTGATCTCGAAGCGCGGCACCCTTCGGACCACATCGATATCGGGTGGGCCGTCCGCCTTTCGCGGCATGGGGATGTAGGCGGCGGCCGGACTGGATAGCGTATCTACCGGACCGCGGTCTCTCTTCGCGGATTTGGAAACCTCGAGATGACTGAGGCGTGCGCGTAACGCAGCATTCTCCTTTTCCAGGAGATCGAGACGCGCCGAGATATCTTCGACCGAGCCGGCAACCGCCGGGCCTGCGACGAAAGCGACACCCAACCCGAGGCACAACAGCAACGCCGGTTTCGTGAATCTATTCATTGTTCGCACCCCTTTGAAATTTCCAGCGGCGCACCCCGAACAAGGAGGTCGCCGATCGCGGCAGCGTCGAATCCTTGCGATCCCTGCGTGGCGAATCACCCAGTCTGAAAATTACGTCCGGCGTCGGGGAGGGGACTGATCAAAACAGATCACTGGCTGATCTCTTTTGGAGATCGTGTGAAAAAAGCCACGAGTATTTTTACGTATATTGGCGAGATTCACGTAGGTTCACGCAGGCCTTAACTCACCGTCAGAAATTTACCCCGAGGAAGTCGATTGGCCCGGCGCATGCCGAGGTGATGGAAGCACCCTGATGTTGCGCGTTGCGATGCGCTGTTCTGTATTGGTCAGGGCCCGGCTTTGAAGCAAACCATGTCAAATAATGTCTTTGGATAATCGACGGCATTTTGCGGCAGATTTACCGGCTTGCTCGGACATGGTTGAGAGCAACTGTCCTGATATGAGCCGGTATGAGCCGGCGGCGTACGAAGCGTGCGATAGATGCTGCTCGATTGGAACGCTCGTTCAAGCGGCCGGTTGATACTCCATGCCAGTATTCGGAAGAAAATCCAGATCTCCCCGCAGAAGGACCAATCAGGAAGCGTGGATAGCCATCGATGGCGCTTTCGCGACCAGGCGATGTTCGGTGCTGGACATTTCCGAAGGCGGCGCGAAAATCAAGGTCGAGGACCCAACGTTCGTTGCACCGGTGTTTCAACTCAAATTTTCGCGCGCGGACCATGGCAGGCGCTGCAGGGTCTCCTGGCGAAAAGGTCTCGTGATGGGCATCGAGTTTTGCTGACCCCGCACATGCGCTCCGCGACCCCGGCGGGCAGCGCGCTCCCAATCGGCGTCCAAAGCTGACCCCTGCCCGGTTCGATCGAGCATTGCTTCTCGACTCTGGTTTGCAACGCTGCCTTTCCGACGCCGCGGCCAATATTGGCTCGGCTTTGGAGATTCGCGTGGAAGTTGTTCGGCTTTCGCATTCGCCCGTATTTGCAATAGCTTGCGCGAACCGGCGGATTTTCGATGGGCCTTGCGCCCCCGCGCCCCTAAGAAATCAGGGCAGATTGTCGCTTGTGAGCGATATGGGACACTTGCTCTCAGCTGAAAGTTGTAAGTTGAACTTTATCGCTTATTCGATAGAGTCTTGTGCGCCTCTGGTGCCCTGGCTGCGATGACGCAAATCGGGGGATCGTATTGAAGAAGCCAACCAAGGATAGTTTTGACGCGCCAGCCTCTCTCGCCAAAGTGGGGGTTGGCAAGACGATCCTTGAATTTGAAAAGAACCAGAACATTTTCGAACAAGGCGACGCCGCCGAGGCGGTCTATTACCTTCAAAAAGGGAAGATCAAGCTCGCGGTGCTGTCCGATCAGGGCAAGGAAGCGGTGGTCGGGATTCTGGAGCCCGGCCAGTTTTTCGGTGAAAGCTGCCTGACCGGACACAAGCTGCGCATTTCCACGACCACCGCGATTGAACATTGCGTCGTCACCGCAATCACAAGGCCGGCGATGATCACATTGCTTCACGACGAGCCGGCGTTTTCCGAGTTTTTCATGGCATATCTCCTGACCCGCAATATCCGGATCGAGGAGGATCTGATCGACCAGCTATTCAATTCGAGCGAGAGGAGACTTGCGCGCATGCTCCTGCTGCTGGCGAATTTCGGCAAGGAAGGCGTTCCGCAACGGATCTCTCCAAATATCAGTCAGGAAACATTGGCTGATATGATCGGCACCACGCGGTCCCGCGTCAGCTTTTTCATGAACAAGTTCCGCAAACTGGGCCTCATCAACTACAATGGCCATATCGAGGTCAACAGTTCACTGCTGACCGCGGTCTTGCATGACAAGCCCGAACTTAAACGAGACGAATAGTCACATCCCGCCGCCATGCGACCTCGGGGCCTGACGACCGTGATGGCGGGTCGTGAATGCTACCTTGATCCGAACGTGGAATGCGTCACCGAGACGGTCGTACCTTGAGCGCCGCTTTCCGTAACAACCTGCGCATCGAGTTGACCCGCGAGCGCGCTGATAATGCTGGTTCCCAACCCGGACTTCGGCTGGGCAAAGACGCCTTCGGGCTTTCCAATTCCGTTGTCGACAACCAGCAGCTTCCAATCCTTGCCGAACACGTCGTAGGTGACCGTGATCCGCGCATCCTTCGAATTTTCGTTGAATGCGTGCTTCAACGAATTAATGACGAGTTCGGTGACGATCAGTCCGAGGCTCTCGGCCTTGCGGTTGGTGGCTCTGCCGCTGTTACCGCACACCTTCAAGACAATCGAGCGGCCGTCGCTGATCATGGACTCCGAAATGGCCTCACAGAGCTTCGTCAGATACGGCGCGAGCTCGACTGACCCGCTGGACGCAGTGAGATGGAGGTGCCGCTGGACCGCGGCGATCGAAATGACCCTGTCATGGGCGTCGTTCAAATGCCGGCGGGTTTCTTCCGATGCCACCGTCCTCACCTTCGACATGATGATACTTGCGATGATCTGAAGACTGTTACCGATCCGGTGCTGAATTTCGCCAAGAAGAAGGTCCTTTTGCCGAATCAATTCGTCCTTCTCGCGTTCCAGGAACCGTTGGGCGGTAACGTCCTCGATACCGAGCAGGATATTCGCGCGTGGGCCAGCCGCGTAAAATACCTTGCGGGCATTCAAAAGCATCGTCCGGCGCCCGATATTCGGAAAGTCATGCTCGACTTCGCAGTCCTCCATCACGCCGCGTTCGGGAAGGATGTTTCCAAGCAGGGTTCGCAGCTTTGGTGTGTTCCATTCACCCTCGCCCAGTTCGTAGAGCAACTTGCCCTGAGTATCCTGGGGATTGACGGTGAAGGTGCGATAGAATGAGCGGCTCGCAGCAACAACGCGCAGATCTTCGTCGAGCACGACGAAAGGTTCGCGCACGGTATCGACGATGGCTTGTGCGAGCACGGACGCGTCATGACCGTTGGTGAATTGTTCGCTGAACATCTGTGTCCGCGTTTGCGAATTCACACGATTTCCGCCCATCGAAATGCCTCATTACCGCCACGCCGGCGACATCAACGACAGCCCGGATTTCAGCGAATCACGGAACCCAAATTACGCGCGGTTCGCCGCGCGCGCTGTTCAAAATGGAACACCTGTAAAAGACACGCCAAGCGTGCGCGCCCGGCCGGCAGTAAAAGGCATCAGCACCCGTCCACAGGTGCCCGGCAACCCGGCGTCGCCGGTTTATGCATCAATCCGGTTATACTCGAAGCCACACAGCTTTTGCAGCGCTGTAAAGAGCTCGTCGGTATCAAAGGCTTTTATGAAGATTTGCGCCACGCCGGGTTTGCCGCAAACTTCTCGCATCAGGCTTTGCTGGGTTATTTCGTCAAGACTTCGTCCGGTCAGCACGAAGACCGGGATATTCTGGGTTACCGGCGTCGTTCGAAGCCGCGACAACAGATAAGGAACGCCCCCGTTCGGCAGGAAGTAATCGGAGATGATGACACTGGGCGTCTCACGATATGCCATTCGGTAGCCTTGCGCGATATCCGATGCAAACAGCAGTTCCACGCCGCATTTGTCGAGCCTGGTGGAAAGAAATTTCATGATCGAAAAGTCATCGTCGATCACAAGCACGCGGGGGCGTTCCCGCATTTCAGCGCCCGTCGGCTGCTCCTGCAGTTCCTTGATCCGCTCCGCCATGCTCGGGAAGAGTCCGGTCAGCGCATCATGGAGGCCGTTCCAGAAGCCCGGGCCTTTGCGGACGTAGGCTGCGCCGAACCCTTCACACCGTTCGACCGTGTCGGCGTCCCGGCTTCCCGTGACCACCACCACATTCAGGGATCTCCTTGAAGGATCCAGGAGCCGCGCGCAGACCGTCAGCCCGTCGGCCTCGGGCATGTTGACGTCGATGACCATGACGTCAGGATGGCTTCGATTGGCCTTGATCAGGGCCTGAACGCCGTTGACCGCGGTTTCAACCTCGAAGCCCACGCGCGCGCATCGATCGGCGATCAATCTCACGACGGAGGGATCATCGTCGGCGACCAGCATCCTCAGGGGCTTCATGGTGAGTTCGTGTGTATCGGTCATTTGTAATTCCGATCAATCGTCTTTTGGCCAATGCGCTTTGTCTCCGCGCAAGCCGTCACGCGATCAAGCGCGGAGGCGATCTCGCTCACGGTGCCCGAGCCGTCGCATCCATTGATGACGGCTTCTTCAAGGGCCGCGGCGGCCTCGCTGATTTCGTCAAAGCCGAAGATCCCGCCGGCTCCCGCCAATTTATGGGCAATGTTTCTGATTCCGGCCAGCGAAGACGAGACGTCGGTTCCGTCCTCCATGGTGGACCAGTGCCCTGCCATCGTGACCAGATCGCCATCGACACGCTGCAGGAACTCATGTCGCATCGCGCCGAGCCGGCTAAGGGGCGGCGGCATGTGCACGCGCAACGATGCCGCGAGCGCCATCGGATCGAACGGCTTCGGTATCACCCCGACAGCGCCGAGTGACCGAAACAGGTCGAGTTCGCGGCTCTGCGCTCGCGCCGTCATGAAGACGACGGGAATATGGGCGGTGCGTGGATTTGACTGCAAGTGCCCGAGGGTGGTCGCGCCGTCCATCACCGGCATCATCACGTCCAATAGGATAATGGCAGGCGCCCAGTCCTCGACGACCCCTAACGCTTCCTCACCCGAGGCACAGCTGCGCACGGCGAGACCAGGGTCGAGACCGAGCGAAAGCTCCACCACTTCGCGGATGTCAGGTTCATCATCGACATGGAGAACACGAAGTGCGGTCATATCACCTCCTCGGCAATGCCAACAGGTACAAGCGTCAGACGATCCCGGGCCGATTCCACAAGACCAATGAGGGAAGTGGCCGGCGCGGCGGGCATGCCCCGAATTTGTTCGTCGCCCGTGAAATCCGCCATCTCGTTCCAGATCGGCAGTTCGACGTGAAAGATCGTTCCGCCGCCGGAGGCGTCCGCGAATCCGATCTCTCCACCAAGCCGGTCAATGATCTGCTTGGCGATGCTCAGCCCAAGACCGGTCCCACCCTTGCGGCGGGCGTTCGTTGCATCGGCCTGCGCAAATCTCTCGAATATCCGGGATTTGAAATCGACCGAGATGCCGGGGCCGTGATCGCGCACCGTGATCCGGACGGCATCGCTTTTCCTCTCCTTCTCGATCGCAATCACCACTTCCCCATCCGGCGGAGAAAACTTGATCGCATTCGACATAAGATTAGTGAGGACCTGGGAAAGCCGGTCGGCGTCGGCGCGGATATCATCCATGGCGACGGCGCCTTCGATCCGGACCTTCACTCCGTGGCCCTCGGCGTAACCCCTGATCGCTTCGACCGTCTGCTCGACCAGCGGCCGAACCTGGATTTTCCTGACATCGAAAGCCACGTGACCGGATTCGAGCTTTTCGATATCGAGAATGTCGTTGACGAGCCGAACCAGGCGCACACTGTTGGTATGCGCGATCTCAAGCAGACGTTCCGCCGATTTGGACAGGCTGCCGGCGGCGTTTCCCATCAATAGCCCAAGCGAGCCGGTAATCGACGTCAGCGGCGTCCGCAGTTCGTGACTCACCGTGGAGACGAACTCGTCCTTCAGTCGCTCCAGGCGCTTGCGCTCGCCGGCGTAACGCAATGCCCGCAACAGTCCGCGCGTATCGATCTGACCCTTGATCAGATAATCCTGCGCGCCTTCCTGCAGGGATTGCCCGGCCAGTGCCTCATCATCCATGCCGGTCAACACAACAAGCGGAATATCCGGCGCTGCGATCCGGGCCCGCCGAATCGCCGCCAGTCCCTGCGCATCGGGCAACCCCAGATCGAGAAGGATGATGTCCACGGTTCCCACGGCGAGATGCTTCTCCGCCTCGGACATGAAACTCACGCAAACCAAATCGACCTCGAGCGAGCCATCCTCGTTGAGCATCTCGCGCAGCAAACGCGCATCGCCGGGATTGTCTTCAACCAGCAGGACTTTTTTGATCGTTCTCATGCTTACTCGCCTTGTGTTCGCAGCATCTGGCCGACTTCTAGGAAACAACCGCGATGCCTCGCCAGTTATCCAGCATCCCAACTCCATCGGACTCCGGGACGAGACTGCTGGACCGGATATCCCTAAATTCTGGAACGCCGATTCTCAGCAGTTCCGCGAACTGCTTCGGAGGTATCGGCCGGCTGAAATAGAAGCCCTGCGCCTCGTCGCATTGCTGAGCCCGCAGGAATTCGAGTTCTTCAAGGGTTTCCACGCCCTCCGCAATCACCCGCAGCTTGAGGCTGCGAGCCATGCCGATCACCGCGGTCACGATGGTGGTGTCGTCTCCGACGGTGCTGATCTGGCGAACGAACGACTGGTCGATCTTCAGGGCATCGACCGGAAATTTCCTGAGATAACTCAGGCTGGAGTAGCCTGTACCGAAATCATCGATCGCGATCTTGACCCCTCGCTCCCTCAGCATCTGAAGAATTGACGCGGTGGACTCGGCCCGCTTCATCAGAACGCTTTCGGTCAATTCGAGTTCGAGGTATGCCGGATCAAGACCGGTCTCGTGGAGAATTTCGAACAGGCCTTCCAGAAAATTATCGTCCCGGAACTCGATCGCCGAAACGTTGACGGCGACGGTCGAAAAATGCAGGCCCTTGTCCAGCCAGTCCCGGGCTTGCGTGCAGGCCTCGCGCAGCACCCAGGCACCGATCGGCAGGATGAGCCCGCAATCTTCTGCGATCGGAATGAATCGGGCCGGAGACACCAGTCCTCGCGTTGGATGAACCCAGCGCAACAGCGCTTCCGCGCCCGTGATAGCGCCGGTACGGAGATCAATTTTCGGCTGGTATTGCAGCTTGAATTCCCGTCGTTGCAACGCGCGACGCAGACTTTCTTCGACCGATTGCCGCTCCACCGCCCGGACTTTCATCGCCGGCTTGAAGAACTGATAGCTCTGACGGCCATTTTCCTTGGCCTGATACATCGCGGTGTCGGCATTCTTGATAAGCGTCTCGGCATCTGGACCGTCGTCGGGAAAGACGCTGAGGCCGATACTGGTGGTAACATGGAGATCGTGGTGGTCGATAAAGTGCGCCTCTGCCACGGCCTTCAGAATTCGCCGCGCCAAGATGGCGGCGTCTTCCATGTTCTGCAGCTCCGACAGCAGAACGACGAATTCATCTCCGCCCTGGCGGCTGACGGTGTCGGAACCCCGCACGCAACCCACCAGACGCTCGGCGATCGATTGAAGAAGTTTGTCGCCGACCGGATGTCCCAGCGAATCGTTGATATATTTGAACCCGTCCAGATCGAGAAAAAGTACCGCGACCTTGTTCCTGTGACGGGGTGCGAGCGCGATCGCATGAGCGATCCTGTCGTTGAGCAGCATCCGGTTGGGCAGACCGGTCAGATAATCGTGAGCCGCCGAATATGAAATCTGTTGCGCCATGGCGCGGGCCACGCTCACATCCCGGAACACAATGACCGTTCCAGTCTCCTGCCCTTCCCGGTCATGGATCGGAGCGACGCAATCCTCGATCGGAATCACCGACCCGTCACCGCGGACGAGTATGCGGGCAGAGGGCGAGTGTTCGCTTGGGGCCGGGACCGTCGGCACGGCCGCTGGTTTCGAGACAATTTCATGGGACGCGGCGTCTGTGACGCGGAAAACCTCGATCATCGGCTGACCCATCGCCGCGCGCCGGCTCCAGCCGGTGAGCTTTTCCGCGACGATATTGAGGAAGGTGATGTTTCCCGAGATGTCCGTACAAATGACGGCATCCCCGATGCTGTCGAGCGTAACCTGGGCGCGCTCCTTTTCCGCGAACAGCGCCTCTTCCATGGCCTTGCGCTCAACGGCATGGCGCAGCGTGCGCAAGAGCCCGCGCGGGCTGCCATAGCTCTCCTTGACCAGATAGTCCTGCGCGCCTTCCTGGATGGATTGCGCGGCCAGCGACTCATCGTCGAGGCCCGTCAACACCACCAGCGCGACACCGGGCGCGGCCACGCGCGCCCGCCTTACCGCCTCCAGCCCTTGCGCGTCGGGCAGGCCGAGGTCGAGCAGCACGATGTCGACCATGTGCCGGGCAAGATACTTCTCGGCATCGCCCAGGCACTCCATGTGGATGAATTCGGCTCCGAGCGAGCGATCTTCATTGAAGATCTCGCGCAGCAAGCGGGCATCGCCGGGATTGTCTTCGACCAGCAATACCGTCTTGATCGATTTCATTCGCATCGAGTCCGCTGTTGCGACGGCAGCCGGACCATTGTCAGCCAGAACACGCTGATGGTCTTGACGAGGCTCTCGAACGCGTCGAACTCCACGGGCTTGGTAAGATAACAGTTCGCCCGGAGCTGGTAGACCGCCTCGATATCCGCTTCCCTCTCGGAGGTGGTCAGGATCACCGTCGGAATCGTCTTGAGATCATCATCCTGCTTGATCACGGACAGGACCTGGCGGCCATCCATTCTGGGCAGGTTCAGATCCAGCAGGATCAGGTCCGGACGAGGCGCGTCGCCGTGAACGCCCTCGCGCCGCAGGAAGGAGACTGCTTCCACCCCGTCAACGGCGACATGCAACCGCAACACGTCTTCGGTGTCGCGGAACGCTTCCCGTGTCAGCCGGACATCGCCCGGACTGTCCTCGATCAGCAGGATGGTCTTGACCTTCTCCACGTTTAGTTGCCCAGCGCTTGCTGGGGCAGTTTGACCCTGGTCAGCCAGAAATCGTTGATGCTCTTCACCAGGCTTTCGAACTCTTCCAGTTGCACCGGCTTGCTGAGGTAACAATTCGCCTGCAATTTGTAGCTGGTCACGATATCGGCTTCGGCATCGGAAGTGGTCAGGATCACCGTTGGAATGGTCTTCAGGTCGTCGTCTTCCTTGATATGGGCGAGAACCTCACGGCCGTCCATTTTGGGCAGGTTCAGGTCCAGCAGGATGAAGTCCGGGCGCTGGGCATCGGCGTGAATGCCTTCCTGCCTGAGATAGGCCATCGCCTCCACGCCATCGACCGCGACGCGCAAATCGATCTCTGGATCGGCGTCGCGAAAGGCCTCTCTCGTCAACCGGACGTCGCCGGGACTATCCTCGACCAGCAGCACTATTCTGTTCATGTTGTCCTCAAGCATTTTGTATCTGTTGTTGCGGCAGTTTCGCCCTGGTCAACCAGAACGCATTGATGCTTCTCACGAGGCTGTCGAACGCGTCCCAATGCGCCGGCTTCCGCAGGTAGCAGTTCGCCTGCAACTGATAGCTGATCATGACATCGGCCTCGTCATCGGACGTCGTCAGGATGATCGTCGGAATTATCTTCAGGTCCTGATCCTTCTTGATCAAAGCCAGAACCTCGCGGCCATCCATTCTGGGCAGGTTGAGATCGAGCAGGATGAGATCGGGTCGGGGCGCATTTGCGTAAGTACCCTCGCGCCTCAGAAAGGCCATGGCTTCGATGCCGTCGGTGGCGAGATGCAACCGCACGGGCTTGCTGTATTCGCGAAATGCTTCCTGCGTCAGGCGAACATCTCCAGGGCTGTCTTCGACCAACAAAACCTCTATAGGCATTTCGTCGTCTTCCATTATTCTCATTTCCTCTCGCTTCCCGTCAGGGCGAAGCGAAAGGTAGATCCGACGCCGGGTTGCGATTCGACGGATATCTGGCCGCCGTGCCGCTCCACGATTTTCTTGCAGATGGCGAGCCCGATGCCGGTGCCGGCAAACTCCTCCCTTTTGTGGAGGCGCTGGAACATGCCGAAAATCCGCTCGAAATATTGCGGATCGATTCCCAGCCCGTTGTCCTGCACGGAGAACCTGTATTGCTTGCCGCCGTTCAGGGCTGCGATGTGAATTTTGGGAATTCCGGGCTTCTGGTACTTGATGGCGTTGCCGACGAGGTTCTGGAACAGCTGGACCAATTGCATCTCGTCGGCCATCACTTCGGGCAGCGGATCGTGCGTGACCACCGCGCCGCTTTCCTCGATGGCGCCGCGAAGATTTGAAAGGGCGTGCTGCAGGGCGCCTTCGCTCGACGTGTTGAGCAAGTCCTTCCCCTTTGTCCCGACGCGGGAATACGCCAGCAGATCCTGGATCAGGCGCTGCATGCGGGTGGCGCCGTCCACCGCGAAGGCGATGAACTCGTCGGCATCGGAGTCGAGTTTCCCCGCGTATCGCCGGGAGAGCAGCTGGGTGTAACTGGCAACCATTCGTAACGGCTCCTGCAAATCGTGAGAGGCGATATAGGCGAACTGTCCCAGTTCCTCATTGGAGCGGTTCAGCTCCTCGACCTTGTTCAGCAGATCGGCTTCGGCGGCATTGCGCACGCTGATGTCGCGAATTGCCGCCGTCACCAGGGTTCCTTCGGCGCTGCCCAGCGGGCTCAGCATCAGTTCTATCGGGAATTCGGTTCGGTCCTTCCGCCTGCCGGAGAGCTCGATGCCGGTGCCGATCTGCTGCGCCAGCGCGTCTTCGGCGGAACGAAGTCCATCCGCGATCAGTCTTTCCGCGAAGCCCTGCGGGATGATGTTCGTGACCTTCTGGCCGAGCAGCTCGTTGCGGCGGTAACCGAACTGCTTTTCAGCCTGAAGATTCAGGAGCACGATTTCGCCGCTCTGGTTTACCACCACCATCGCGTCCGGCGCCGCTTCCAGCAGGCCGCGATACCTGCCCTCCATCTGCGCCAGATGTTTCTCCGCGTTCCTGCGCACGCTGATGTCGCGAATGGCGGCGGTGATCAGCATTCCTTCGGCGCTTTCCAGCGGGCTCAGCATGATCTCAATCGGGAACTCGCTGCCATCCTTGCGCAGCGCATTAAGCTCGATGCCGGTGCCGATTTCCTGCGCCAGCGCATCTTCCGCGGAACGAAGATCGTCCGCGACCAGGCGTTCGGCAAAGCCTTCCGGAATGATGTTCGTGACCTTCTGGCCGAGCAGTTCATCGCGGCGATAGCCGAACTGCTTTTCGGCCTGAAGGTTGAGGAGAACGATTTCCCCTCCCTGATTGACCACCACCATCGCGTCCGGGGCCGCTTCCAGCAAGCCGGCGTATTTGCCTTCCATCTGCGCCAGCACCCTTGCGGCATTCCTGCGCACGCTGATATCCCGTATCGCGGCCGTGATCAGCATTCCCTCGGCGCTTTCCAGCGGGCTCAGCATGATCTCGATCGGGAACTCGCTGCCATCCTTGCGCAGCGCATTGAGCTCGATGCCGGTGCCGATTTCCTGGGCGAGAGCGTCTTCCGCGGAACGAAGGTCGTCGGCAACCAGCCGCTCCGCAAAGCCTCGCGGAATGATGTTCGTCACCCGCTGGCCAAGCAGTTCGTCGCGGCGATAGCCGAACTGTTTCTCGGCCTGAACATTGAGCAGGACGATCTTGCCACTCTGGTTCACCACCACCATGGCGTCGGGAGCTGCTTCCATCAGCCCGCGATATTTGCCTTCCATCTGCGCCAGGACTTTTTCCGCCGCCTTGCGCACGCTGATATCGCGGATCGCCGCCGTCACCAGCGTTCCCTCCGGGCTTTGCAGCGGACTCAGCATGATCTCGATCGGGAACTCACTGCCGTCCTTGCGCAAGGCGTTGAGCTCGATGCCGGTGCCGATCTGCTGCGCCAGCGCGTCTTCCGTGGAACGCAGGTCGTCCGCGATCAGCCGTTCGGCAAAACCTTCAGGAATAATGTTCGTGACCTTCTGGCCGAGCAGTTCGTCGCGGCGGTAGCCGAACTGCTTCTCGGCCTGAACATTGAGCAGCACGATCTCTCCGCCCTGGTTCACCACCACCATGGCATCGGGAGCGGCTTCCATCAGCCCCCGGTATTTGGCGCCGGACTCGCTGCTCTCGGTGAGGTCGCGGCTGATAACGGAAAAGCCGCGCAGAATTCCAGCCGGATCGCGCGATGCCACATAGGAGGAGCGAACCTGAAAACGTGTGCCGTCATGGCGCACGCGCGTCCCCTGCTCTTCATATTCGCCATTGACCGCGGTGAGGCGAAGCATTTCCTGCGGTTTGCCGGAGGCGACATCTTCCGCCGGAAAGAAGCGGGAGAAATTCTGACCGGCGACCTCTTCAAAGCTACAGCCCGACATTCGTTCCGCGCCGGGATTCCAGCTGCGTATTTCCCCGAGCGGACCGAGCATCAGGATCGCGTAATCCTTGACCCCATTCACCAGCATCCGGTATTTGCGTTCACTTTCCTGCAACGCCTGCTCTGCGAGCCAGCGCTTGTAATTATCGCGATGGACGCTCCAGCCGGCGGCGCCGGTGATCAACAGCCCCAGAAGGGTTCCGGCGAGCAGTATGAGCTTGGTATGCCTCTGATTGGCGGCGGCATCGGCATTGCGTAATGCCAGCAAACGTTCCTCTTCGCCCTGCAGCTCCAGAACGACAGCCTTGTATTCGGCCGTGACACGCACCGTCGGCCCCTCGCGGACGGACTCCATGGCCGCCTCAATTCCCTGGTTCCTGCGCCGGGCAATGACCAACTCCGATCGCTCTATCCGCGCGGTTGCCAGTTTTTCCAGGGTCGAAAGCCTGCGCTGCTGTTCGGGATTATCCAGCGTCGCGTTGCGCAAGACCGGCCCAAGCCGCTCAACTTCCGCTCTCGCCTTTCGGTAAGGTTCGAGATCGGAGTCTTCGCCGGTGATCACGAATCGACGAATGCTCGAAGATATCTCCGCCATTGCGAGGGTCAGATTCTGGAGATCGGCCAGGACCTCGTGAGTGTGCTGCACCCATCCGTCGCTTTCGACGGACGCGATGGTGCTGCGATAGGACAGCGCCCCCATCGCCAGCAGGATCGCAATGGCAGAGCCGAACGCCAGTTGCACTGTTCGGTTTGAGAGAGTCCCGATGCTCATCGCATACACCGATCATCGGCCGTGACTTGCGAGCCGATGGCGTACCGTTTCCCGGCGCCTCCTTTTGGAATGATGATCTTCATCTTTTCCATTTTTCAACCGCACCCGTCGATGTATCGGACAAACAGAAAGCGCGTAACAGGCTTCTCTCGCCTCTCATTCGTGAGGCAAGCATCACCCGGAATTGGATTGCGAAAGATTAATCGGCCGATACCAGCCGGGGAATATTAGTACTTACGCTTATTCGTAATAATACTGCTGGCTCTCGACGGATCAGGCGCTGGATGCGTCGGCGCGGATCAGTGGATGAACGTCATTGATTCTGATTCGACGTCTTGCGGATCAGATCGGCTGCGTTTCTGGCTCCAAGCTTTCCCATCAGGCGGGCGCGATGCGCCTCGAAAGTCCGGGTGCTGATTCCAAGCCGATAGCCGCCTTCCTTGTTGGAGCATCCTCCGATGATCAGCGTGAGCACTTCCTGCTCGCGCGGCGTCAGCGAACGCGTATTGACACGCGGGGCCGCCGATCCGATGGCGCCGGCCCTGAAATGGCTGTTCAAAGTCCACGAATCGATCGCGTCGCGTCCACGAGCGATGGCGGTCTCGGCGTCCACCGACGCTTCGCCGGTCTTGCCGACCCGCTCGATGACGTCGCAGACGCGCTCAATTTCGCATAACGCCCTGTCCACGATCTCACTCAGCGCAGCCGGAGCTGCTCCCGCGGCGTCGGCCACTTCGGCCCGCTTGATTTCATGCAGATAGAGCATGAGGGCTGTCAGAGGCTCGCTGAGCTGGTGTTTCATCGCGGCGCCGGCATCGTCGACCGCCCGCCTGAGTGCGTCCGATATCAGTTCGGTCTGAAGCCGGCTGAGCTGCTCGACGGCGGAATTGAACCGCGGTGGCGAAGGCAGAACGTTGAAGTGGGGATAGCTGACCGTCATCGTACCGTCTTGTCCTGATTATTTCGTTTCTAGAACGTAATCGTAGGAAGCGGAGGAACGAGGCTAGCATGCACAGCGGCGATCAATTGCCGGGACCCGAACGGTTTTCGCAGGCAGACAGCCGCGCCGGCTTTGGCGGCCAAGGCAAGATAATCCAGAACGGGATCCATCGATTCCCGAAAGATGAAACCTGAAATCGCAAGGATCGGTATCGCCGGAGCTGTCCGGCGAAATTCGGCGATGGTCTTAAGTCCGTTGACGTCCGGCAGAAAAATATCGACGATCGCCAGATCAAAACGGGACGATTCAAATGTCTTCATCCCGCTGCCGGCGTCGGGAACATGGACAGTGTCGCAGCCTTCGCGGCCCAGCGTCATCACAATCGCCGCGCCAACCGATGGGTCGTCTTCCACAACCAGGATCCGCGTCACGCCCGGTTGGCCGTGCCGTCGGTTCCCGCGAGCACAAATATCTTCTTCAAGACAGGGCCCCTCGGACTGGGGCGATCGACGGCGATGTCGATCACCGGAGACTTTAGAATCAATAAGTTGTGATGAAGATAGCGTACTACCGTGCTAATACTCTGTTCAAAAGCGCTCACCTTGTAGCAATAAAATTACTTACGTAATGTGATCACGCTGCATGTGTAGAGTTACCAAATTTACCAGGGTCATTTTTTCGCGTAAGCAGAGGACCGATGGCTGCTTCGAGCCGAAGGAATGAACTATGCAAGAAGCCGTTACGCAGCAAGATTTGTCCCGTCATTTTGATGAAATCGATCGTGACACCGAGCTGAAACAGGTTCTGGACAGGCTCCAGAACGAGAACAGCCAGCTGAAAACCCTTGTGGTCCGGCTTTCCGAGACAATCATCAGAAACGTCACCGCCAAACGGTAACTCACCGCCAATATCGCGTGCGATCCCGCGCCGGCTGGCACTGTCGGCTCGGAGCGCTGCTGATAGGAATCGCCTTGATCGCGGGGCCGGCTTCGGCCAACAGCCAGCGCCTGGACGGCTTCAACGTCGTTGCTACCCCCGACCAGCCTTTCGGAAGAGCAAGGCAAGCCCGCAGAATTGGTCCTGTCCTGCGCGTGGGCGAAAGTCTGCTCCATCGCGGCCGGTCATCGGCCGACGAGCATTGGTATTGAGAACAATTGTCCGGATCTGACGGCCGGCAACTCGAAGCTCAAGATGGTACGGCTCCCGGCTGGAACACCCGTCCATGTGGCGGGTTGGTTTTTACCAAGCAAAGGACATCATCACATGAGGCTTCATCCGCAACTGCTGGCCAGAGCCCCCGTCAACAACCGATCCAGCATATTCCGCCTGAAAGCGCTGTTCAGCGAACAGCGGGCAAAAGAATCGAGCGAACCGAGGTCTCGAGACGATTGGGAGGAACTGGCGATCGAGTGGCACATGTTGGCGAATCTGGCCGCCGACGCCGAAAGAGAGAGCACGCAAATTGACGACGCCTGAACCGCAGCATGCGCGGCTATCACGCACCCACTCGCGTGATGCTGTCGGTCTCGACGATCGGGCCTTGGACCGCGGCTTCGGTCAAAAGGTTCAGCGTCGGCCGATGAACGTCATTCGCGGATTCATTGCGGACGAGACCGCCGCAACGGCCATCGAATACTGCCTGATCGCCACAGGCATCGCGCTTGGAATTCTGGTCGCCATTGCGGGAATAGAAGCCAAGATCAATGCCGATTTCAAGGCGCTTAACAGCTCCCTGAAATAGGCCGAAAGCGCCGCGCAGTCGCGGCGCGCGACCTCCCTGTCAGTGTCCCTTCCCCGCCTCGGTTGCCAGCATGACCTCGACCAGCGTGGATTTTACGTTCGCTTTTTTCTTCAGCGCGCGCCGCTTCAAGGCCGCCGTCAGCTTCAACGGTCTACGCAAGGCATCAAGCAGGGCTCTCGACTCTTGATCGAGATCGTTGATTGTCTGCCGTTCGCGGTACGATGCTGGTTCCGATTTCAACATGACGCCCACCATTTGATTTGGGTGAATTATCATCAGCCACGCGATCATGCGCCTGCGTCCCGCAAAAATCTGTTCAAAATAGAACGCAATCCAACGTTGCAGAGACTTCGCCCGTGATCAAAATTGCACGGGCATCCAGGGCCCATTTATTCGATTCCCGCGGCGACAATCGACGCGGCCGCAGGCAGCGCCGTCACCTGCTTTGGCTTCTTAGTTTTGAAAACGAGCAATACTGAGCAGCGAATCAAGTTATGCGAGGAGCATGCTGTCGGCATCGCCGCACGTTTTTCCCGGCAATATCGGCGACTGAGAGCATCAGTACTCCCGCCCAATCACGGGAGGAGTTTGTGCCCCGCTCTCTCATCCCCGATTTCCCCGAACGAAATTCACCGACGTTGTGGCCGCCGAAGCAAAACGATTTGATGCCCATTGAACTCGCAATCCAAATCTGCGAGCAGGAGAACCAGACGCTGAAAACTCTGGTCGTCCGCCTTTCGGAGATTGTCTTGAATAGCGTTATCGACAGGCGCTGACGCCGGATATTTCATCACTCGACACATACCATGGCAAACGGCGCGGCTGGCCATTCCAAGTGAGATGGTTGTGGAGATCGATAAAGCCCGGAAGAATGGTTCCGGACAGTTCAATCTGAGTGGCCGATGTCGTTTGAAGCGCGAATCTTCCTTGCCTTCAGATCGCCAAGAGAAGCTATCGCCGAGCGGGCGTAAATATATTGCGGTCCGGCGACGATCGCCGCCACCGTAAAGTACTTTTCATGGCCGCGCAGTTTGCCCGAGGCCACCAGACGCGTGTAAGCGAGCGAAACCTCCTTCGTATCCCGAAACAACGCCCGTGACCGGGCTGTGGAAGCCGCCGATTACGCCAGGAAATCCAGTGCGCTTCCCGTCCAGATCGACCCCGTCGCCATTGATCGGTTTACCCGTCTGATGCGTGAACCGCTCATTTCGGGCGACATCGCGGCGCATCCCGGCTTTCGTCGTCGTTTACCGTCTAGCAGGCTGTTGAAGAAGTCTATGCTCGACACGCGATGAATGGGATGTCGTCTCCGTTGAGGAGGCAGATTTCACCTTCGAGTATGCCGTTATTCTGTAGTTCAGCCCAGCCATTGCCGTTTGCTG
>Ga0208193_1000109_pt1 | contig 59398 bp, 58 predicted proteins | sample June2015DPH_17_2_FD_184716 | JGI IMG/M metagenome (GOLD analysis project Ga0208193, IMG submission 184716) | Peatland microbial communities from SPRUCE experiment site at the Marcell Experimental Forest, Minnesota, USA - June2015DPH_17_10... | ecosystem: Environmental > Terrestrial > Soil >...
TGCCACCTGTGAGGGGGAATAATAAGACGGCTGGCCATAGGCCATGGCGTCGAGGTCGCTGCGCGGCGGCGCATACGCTACCTGCTGGCCTGTCTGCATGCAGCCCGCAAGCGCGAATGCAGCCATGGCAGCCGTGAGCGGCAGTAAAAGCGCGCGCATTACCCGCAACTGAGCAGTCCTATTTAACGAGACAGCTCAGTCTTGCACCTGACATGGTTAACAAATCGTTTTTTGGCCGCGCGAGGCCTATTGAAGAGAGCGGCCGGAAGCACCGGCTACTCTCCGCGCGGCATCAGGCCGTGACGCCCGTGGGAAGCGGACAAGACACGCCGGTCCCGCCCAGTCCGCAATAGCCGGCCGGATTCTTGGCCAGGTACTGCTGATGATAATCTTCGGCAAAATAGAACGGACCTGCGGCTGCGATCTCGGTCGTGATGGTGCCGAGACCTTTGGCCGCCAGCGCCTTTTGGTAAGCGGCTTTTGAGGCGACCGCTGCCTCATGCTGCGCGTCTCCATAGGTATAGATCGCGGAGCGATATTGGGTGCCGACGTCGTTGCCCTGGCGCATGCCCTGCGTCGGGTTGTGGATTTCCCAAAACGTCTTCAACAGCCGGTCGTAGGAGATCTTCGCCGGATCAAACGCCACCAGCACCACCTCGGTGTGACCGGTGCGGCCCGAGCAAACTTCTTCATAGGTCGGGTTTTTGGTGTGGCCGCCGGCATATCCCACCGCGGTGACATACACGCCGCCGCCGAGTTCCCAGAACTTGCGCTCCGCGCCCCAGAAGCAGCCGAGCCCGAACACCGCTTGCTGGATGCCCGCAGGATAAGGCGGCTGCAATGGGTGGCCGTTGACGAAGTGCCGTGGCGCCGTCGGAATTGGATCGGCCCGGCCCGGCAGCGCCTCCGTGGCGTTCGGCAGCGTGGTGGTCTTGCGCATGAAAAGCATGGGTTACCTCCCTAACGAGGCACATCCGCCCCCGGGGCAGCGATGAGCCTTAATGCTTATATAGGCCGTTACGCGAAATCCGGCAGCCCCGTCACATGACGACAACGCGGCGTAATTCTGCCCCGCAGGGTAAGCCTGTCTCAGTTCCTTGAATAACCGATCAACGGCTTCTTGGGCCGGAACAGCAGCATCAACAAAATCCCGAGCACCGCCATCACCGCAAAAACCGGCTGGTCGAGGATGACGCGAAACACATTGTTCCAGAGCCAGGGCGAAAGACCTTCCACCCGGACGCGGAAGGCCAGCTGGCTGGATTGATGGATGTCATTCCAGAACTGGCCAAAGCGGGTAAGGCGCAAGGTGTTGTCGGCGACATACCTTGCCCCGTCATAGACCACGAAGATAAACCCGCCTGCCAACAGCAGTAGTCCTATTAAACGGAAAAAGCCGCGGATCATGCCTCACCCATTATCTGCCGTGTCCCTGCGCTGTTAGCCATTAGCGGCGCGGTGCAGGAAATTCAACCTGATCAGCATCTTATAGACCGTGCGGGCCCGCTCCCACGGCCCGGCAAGGCCAGGTTAAGGCGTTGACGCTGCATCTGGCGGCCTCTATAAGACCCCTCAATTGGCGGCGGGCGCAATCCCGCCGCCGCTGTTCTTTTGAGCATTGCTGCCGGAGCACGTGTTTCCGGCCAGGCATTCTCGACGGGGCACCCGAAAACAATCAGCGTCGATCAGGCAAAACCGTGGGTCATATTCAGCCCACCCGCGATCGGTCACCGCCGAAGGACATTTGAGAACATGGCCAATACGACTTCCGCCAAGAAGGCGACGCGCAAGATTGCCCGCCGCACCATCATCAACAAATCGCGCCGGACCGAGATGCGCAGTTCCGTGCGGTCGGTCGAAGAAGCCATCAAGCGCGGCGACCGCGCCGCGGCGCTCAAGGCAATGGTGGGCGCCGAGCCCGAACTGATGCGGGCAGCGCAGCGCAACATCATTCACAAGAATGCCGCGAGCCGGAAGGTTTCGCGTCTTGCGCATCAGATCGCCAAGCTGGCAAAATAAACCAGCTGCAAAGCTATGACTGCAAGAGCCCGGCAATGCCGGGCTTTTGTTTTTCGTGCGGTATTTTCCCCGGACAAAAAATTCTTCCGCGCTTTTACGGATGGTGACCGGGAGCGAAAGCCAGTGCTTTTACGGAGCGGCGACGGTGCGGTTTGCACGTTGAAGGATGCATTTTCAAAAAAATCGCCGCCGCAATCGGGTGCACTGCAACTTTTCAAGGTTACCCTCGTGCGATGAACAAAAAAAAACGCGTTTGCGTAGTCACTTATCGGCATAGCGATAACGGGTTGTTTGAAAATTCGCTTCCCCGTCCGTCAAACATGACCAATTTATGATTTTTATTTTTAGTGTGGCGCAAATTGTGACAGCGACTTTGCGCTTCGAATCTTCGCACAGATTCAAAACCTTGCGGCTTTGCGCGAAAATCGCGTGCCGATTGGGCGAAACGCCAAGTTGTTTTCGCAGGGCAACGAGGGTGAATTTTTCGTTGCGGGAAATGAAGCTTGATCGTATCTCTTAGGGCGTTCGCAGCGCCCACGACCTTGAAACCAGCGCGGAGTAAGGCCGGGGCGGACGTGCAAATCGGCGGCGGTGTGCGCGTTAGCGACGCTCTCCAAGCGATCGTTGGGTTCGGACCTATAGCAATATGGGTAACGTGGTTCTGTGTCGAAATTTCTCAAGGCGAAGCGCTCGTATTTCGCCATCTAAAAAACTGAGAGATACGAAACAGTCGGACCCGGCGGTAAGGAAAGCGAAGCATGCGAACGGACGGGATGAGTTAAGCGAGCGGAACGAGTGGTGGTGCGGCTGGATTGTGTTTCAGTGTCAGGCGTCGCCGGTCGGTTTTGAGATGATTTGAAATGACTGCTTGCTGTGTCTTGTTGCGGCGAGAGGGGGAGGTAGCATGTCTTACGAAATCATTGGAATTTGTGATCTCAGTTCAATTGCGAACGATACGGCACTGAATGAAAGTGCTTTGGATATCCCGGCATCGAACAATGCCTCAAAGGCCGTGACACGGCCTCTCGCGCGAGCTCCGGACAGACCGTCGAGTACGCGCTAGCCTCGCGAAGCTTCCCTTCTAGTCCAGGGTCCATCCGACGGCTTCTCGCCGAACGGCGGAGCCATGGCTGAAACAGGCTTCGCGCAAGGCTGCCCCCGTGCGGCACGTGCACGGTGGTTCCACCAGCTTCAGAACTACTTCAGGACTCCCACAGAAAAGTCTCAGGCAATGACAAATATGGAACAGGATCGTTGGTCACGTGTGAAAGGAAGGTTGCGTTCAAGCGTGGGTGAAGACGTTTATACGAGCTGGTTTGCCCGCATGGATCTGGAAAGCGTGCAGCAAGAAAGCGTCCATCTTTCGGTTCCGACGCGCTTCCTCAAGAGCTGGATTCAGGCGCATTACGTCGAGCGTGTCCTGTCCTGCTGTCAGGCCGAAATGCCCGAAGTACACAAGATTGATCTTTCCGTGCGCACCGCGACGCGGTGTGCAGTGCCGGCAAAGGACGCAGCTCACGCCCAGCTCGATGCGCGCCGCGTCGAACGGACGGACAACCGTCCGGCGGTGGAACTGCGCTCGGTGGCGATCGCGCCGGTATCCGCCAGCCACGATGCGCTCGGCGGTTCCCCGCTCGATCCCCGCCTGACCTTTGCGAGCTTTGTCATCGGCCGTTCCAACACGCTTGCCCACGCGGCCGCGCGTCAGGTGGCCGAAGGCCGCCGCGGCGACCCCGTGATGTTCAACCCGCTCTATATCCATGCCGGCGTTGGGCTGGGCAAAACCCATCTGTTGCAGGCCGTCACCTGGGCCGGCAATTCGGGCAGCGAGCGCAAAGTGCTGTATCTGACGGCCGAAAAGTTCATGTATGGCTTCGTCGCGGCGTTGAAGACGCAGACGGCGCTGGCCTTCAAGGAGGCTTTGCGCGGGATCGACGTGCTTGTGATCGACGACCTGCAATTCCTGCAAGGCAAATCCACCCAGGCTGAATTCTGCCATACGCTGAACGCGCTGATCGATGCCGGGCGGCAGGTCGTGATCGCAGCCGATCGCCCGCCTTCCGATCTAGAAAGCCTGGATGATCGCGTGCGTTCACGGCTTGCAGGTGGACTTGTCGTCGAAATGGGATCGCTCGGCGAGGAATTGCGGCTTGGCATTCTCAAGTCGCGCGTCGCAGCCGCCCGTGCGCATCATGCGAGCTTCGACGTGCCGGAGCAGGTGCTGGAATATCTGGCCCGCGCCATCACCCATAACGGCAGGGATCTCGAAGGCGCCGTCAATCGGCTTCTCGCGCACTCCAAGCTGAACAACCAGCCGGTGACGCTGGAAATGGCCGAGCGCGAGGTGCGCGACCTGATCCGTCCGCAGGAGCCCAAGCGGATCAAGATCGAGGACATTCAACGGGTGGTGGCCCGGCAGTATAATGTGAGCCGCTCCGACCTGTTGTCATCGCGCCGCACGGCCAACGTCGTTCGGCCACGGCAGGTGGCGATGTATCTGGCCAAGACCCTCACGCTGCGCTCGTTGCCGGAAATCGGCCGCCGCTTCGGCGGGCGCGATCACACCACGGTCCTGCATGCCGTGCGCAAAATCGAGGCACTGGTCTCCAAGGACGTTTCGCTGTCGGAAGAGGTCGAATCCTTGAAGCGCCAGTTGCAGAGCGAACAGTCCTGAAGACACCCCCCGCCCTCCCGTAAGGCGAGGGCGGGATCAGGAATGTTAGAATCGGGACACGAGCCGACCGGTAAAAGCCCAAAAGTGGGGAGCGGCCGGTCGCCTCTCTTGCGTTGACCCGCCATCCGCGCCACTTTGGGGTCCCCCCAAGCGGACTGGTCGATCCAGTTCCGATCGTCCCTCGGGTCCAAACGCTGTGGCGCGCTTCCAGCGCGGCCCGGCTTTTCCATCTTCGATCAGGCGGGTATGGCAATGAAGGTTACCGTCGAACGCGCGCAACTCCTGAAATCGCTGGGCCACGTCCATCGCGTGGTCGAGCGCCGCAACACCATTCCGATTCTCGGCAACGTGCTGGTCCGGGCCGAGAATGCGCGGCTGTCGCTGAAAGCCACCGACCTCGATCTGGAAGTCACCGAGACGCTTGCCGCTGAAACGGCGACCGCCGGTTCCACGACCGTGCCGGCCCACATGTTTTACGACATCGTGCGCAAGCTGCCTGACGGGGCGCAAATCGTGCTGGAAGGCGATGGCGATCGCTCGGTGCTGGCGATCCGCGCCGGCCGCTCCCGCTTCACACTGCAAACCCTGCCCGAAAACGATTTTCCGGACCTTGCCGCCGGCGACATGACGCATTCGTTCACGCTGGCCGCAGCCGATGTGAAGCGGCTGATCGACCGGACGCAGTTTGCGATCTCGACGGAGGAAACCCGCTACTATCTCAACGGCATTTATCTGCACTCGGCCGGTACGCCCAAGGCGGCGACCTTGCGCGCCGTGGCGACCGATGGCCATCGGCTGGCCCAGGTCGACCTGCCGCAGCCGAAGGGAGCGGCCGGCATGCCGGGCGTGATCGTGCCGCGCAAGACGGTCGGTGAGGTGCAGCGCCTGATCGAGGACAACGAGGCCGAAGTCAAGATCGAGCTGTCGCAGGGCAAGATCCGCCTCACCATTGGCAACGTGGTTCTGACCTCGAAGCTGATCGACGGCACCTTCCCCGACTATGGCCGCGTCATTCCGCAAAACAACGACAAGGAACTTGTGGTCGACAAGAAGGATTTCGAGGCCGCCGTCGACCGCGTTTCGACGATCTCGAGCGAACGCGGCCGCGCGGTGAAGCTCGCTCTGTCCGCGGGCCGGCTGGTGTTGTCGGTCACCAATCCGGACTCGGGAAGTGCGACGGAAGAACTCGAAGTCGAATACGCCTCCGATCCGCTCGATATCGGTTTCAACTCACGCTATCTGCTCGATATCGCAGCCCAGATCGAGGGCGAGGTTGCCGTGTTGAAATTGGCCGATCCGGGTTCGCCGACGCTGGTGCAGGACAAGGATTCCAAGGGCGCGCTCTATGTGCTGATGCCGATGCGGGTGTGAAGAATACCAATCGTCATTGCCGGGCTTGACCCGGCAATCCATCGGACCAAATGACCTGTTGGGTCAGGCCCGGCAATGACGGCTAGCCATGACCCCATCCCGCATTCATCGCCTGACGCTCACGCATTTCCGTAACTATCGCGCGGCGAGCCTCAATGTGCGCGGTGACGTCGTCGTGCTGGTGGGGCCGAACGGAGCCGGAAAAACCAACTGCATCGAGGCGATTTCGTTCTTGTCGCCCGGCCGCGGATTGCGCCGCGCCAACCTCGAGGACGTTGCCGATAATCAGGGCGATGGCTCGTGGGCTGTTTCCGCCGAAGTCGAGGGCGCATTGGGATTGGCCACGCTCGGCACCGGCATCGATGCGCCGGTGGCGGAGGCTTCGGTCAGCCGGCGCTGCCGTATCGACCGCGAACCGGTGGCTTCCGCAACGGCGTTCGGCGACCACCTGCGCATGGTGTGGCTGACCCCCGCGATGGATGGATTGTTTTTGGGTCCGGCGTCGGAGCGGCGGCGTTTCTTCGACCGTCTCGTTCTGGCGATCGACAGTGAGCATTCGGCGCGGGTCTCGGCGCTCGATCGTTCGTTGCGGTCGCGAAATCGCCTGCTCGAGGTGCGCAATTACGACGATCACTGGTGCGATGCGATCGAGCGTGAAACGGCCGAACTCGCGGTCGCGGTCGCGGCCATGCGCGGCCAGACCGCGACGAGACTGGCCGCGATGCTGCGGGCACGCGGTGAGGCCTCTGCATTCCCCTCCGCGGAGATTGCGCTCGATGGCTGGATGGAAAATGCGCTGATGTCGGAACCGGCGACCGCGGTGGAGGATCGTTATCGGGAAATCCTGCGGGCGGGCCGTGCGCGAGACGCCATCGCCGGCCGCACGCTGGATGGCCCGCATCTCACCGATCTTCAGGTGGTCTATGCGCCGAAAAACATGCCGGCGCGCGATGCCTCGACCGGGGAGCAGAAGGCGCTCCTGATCGGGCTTGTGCTCGCACATGCGGAACTCGTGGCTGACATGACCGGCATCACGCCGTTGCTGTTGCTCGACGAGGTGGTGGCGCATCTCGATCCTGGCCGCCGCGTGGCGCTGTTCGACGAACTTTCAAAGCTCGGCGCGCAAGTCTGGATGACCGGCGCCGACCCCGCGGCATTTGCGGACGTCGGCTCGTCCGGAGAGATCTTCGGCGTCGATTCCGGCCAGATCAAACGTCACGCCTGAGAAGGAGTGTCCCAAACAGGGCGCAGAATCATCGGCCGAATCGCGCTTTTGCAAGGTCCCCGAAACGGCGTTCCGAAGGCTTGAAAAATCGCTAAAAATCCCTATTTTTTCAATATCTTGCGGACTCAGACTTTGCGCTAGGCGCGCCCTGCCTTTCGTGGCAGAAATACACTTAATCTGCGCCTGATTTGCGCGCCGATTCGAAGACATCTCAAAGGCCTCACATGACAGAACCTGCCCGGCAACCGATCGGTGACAACGACCGTCCGATTCCTGTTGAATATGGCGCGGAATCGATCCGGGTTCTGAAGGGGCTGGATGCCGTTCGCAAGCGGCCGGGCATGTATATCGGCGACACCGACGATGGTAGCGGCCTGCACCACATGGTGTACGAGGTTGTCGATAACGCCATCGACGAAGCGCTGGCGGGGCACGCGACCGCCGTAGAGGTGGTCCTCAACGCGGACGGATCCGTCACCGTGCGTGACGATGGCCGCGGCATTCCCGTCGACATCCACAAGGGCGAGGGTATCTCGGCTGCCGAAGTCATCATGACGCAGCTGCATGCGGGCGGAAAATTCGACCAGAACTCCTACAAGGTGTCGGGCGGGTTGCATGGCGTCGGCGTTTCCGTCGTCAACGCGCTGTCGAGCAAATTGCAGCTCCGGGTCTGGCGTGACGGCAAGGAGCACCTCATCGAGTTCGTCCACGGCGACGCGGTCGCGCCGCTCAAAGTGGTGGGCGACGCTCACGGCAAGCGCGGCACCGAGGTGACATTCCTCGCCTCCAAGGAAACCTTCACCAACGTCGAATACGATTTCGCGACCCTCGAGCATCGCTTGCGCGAACTTGCCTTCCTGAATTCCGGGGTCAACATCGTGCTGTCCGACATGCGCCATGCGGTCGAGAAGCGCGAGGCGATGCACTACGAGGGCGGCGTCGAGGAGTTCGTCAAATATCTCGACCGCAACAAGAAGGCGATGGTGCCCGCGCCGATCATGGTCAACGCCGAGATGAGCGGGATCGGCGTCGAGGCCGCATTGTGGTGGAACGACAGCTACCACGAGAACGTACTGTGCTTCACCAACAACATTCCGCAGCGCGACGGCGGTACCCATCTCGCCGGCTTTCGCGGTGCGCTGACGCGCCAGGTGAACGGCTATGCCGATGCGATCGCCAAGCGCGAAAAGATCGCGCTGACCGGCGACGATTGCCGCGAAGGGTTGACCGCGGTGCTTTCGGTCAAAGTGCCAGATCCGAAGTTTTCCTCGCAAACCAAGGACAAGCTGGTGTCCTCGGAAGTGCGCCCCGTGGTCGAGAATGTCATCAACGAGGCGCTCGCCGCCTGGTTCGAGGAGCATCCCTCAGAGGCCAAGATCATCGTCGGCAAGGTGGTGGAAGCCGCCGCCGCCCGCGAAGCCGCCCGCAAGGCGCGCGAACTGACGCGGCGCAAGGGTGCGCTCGACATCGCCTCGCTGCCCGGCAAACTGGCTGATTGCCAGGAACGCGATCCTGCCAAGTCAGAACTCTTCATCGTCGAGGGTGATAGCGCCGGCGGCAGCGCCAAGCAGGGCCGCAACCGCGAATTCCAGGCCGTGCTGCCGTTGCGCGGCAAGATCCTCAACGTCGAGCGCGCGCGCTTCGACAAGATGCTGAGCTCCGAGCAGATCGGAACGCTGATCACGGCGCTCGGCACCGGTATCGGCCGCGACGACTTCGATCTGTCGAAGCTGCGCTACCACAAGATCATCCTGATGACCGACGCCGACGTCGACGGTGCGCACATCCGCACGCTGCTGTTGACGTTCTTCTTCCGCCAGATGCCGACCCTGATCGAAGGCGGTTACCTCTATATCGCGCAGCCGCCGCTCTACAAGGTGAACCGCGGCAAATCCGAACAGTATCTGAAGGACGAACGCGCGCTGGAAGATTATCTGATCGAGACCGGTCTCGACGACTGCGTCTTCAAGCTCGCCACCGGCGAGGACCGCTCGGGCCGGGACCTGCAAGCCTTGGTGGAAGACGCGCGCGTGATCCGCGGCACGCTGCACAATCTGCACAGCCGCTACAATCGCAAGGTGGTCGAACAGGCTGCGATCGCCGGCGTGCTCAGCCCGGGCATTGTCGGCAATGTCGAGACCGCCAACGCGGCCGCGGACTATATCGCGCGCAGGCTCGATGCCCTGGCCGACGAGGTCGAACGCGGCTGGACCGGCCGCTTCACCGAAGGCGAAGGTTTCGTGTTCGAGCGCACGGTGCGCGGCGTCAAGGACGTCGCCATCATCGATGACGCGCTGCTCGGCTCGGCGGATGCGCGCAAGCTCGATGAATATGCCGCCAGGTTGCAGGAGGCCTATCCGCGTCCCGGCACCTTGCGGCGGAAGGATCGCGAGACTGCGATTCACGGTCCCGTCAGTCTGTTCGAGGCGGTGACCGATGCGGGGCGCGAGGGCGTCAAGCTCCAGCGTTACAAAGGTCTCGGCGAGATGAATCCGGACCAGCTTTGGGAGACCACGCTCGACACCAACGAGCGCTCGCTGTTGCAGGTGAAAGTGAAGGAGGTCGACGAGGCCGACGACATCTTCACCAAGCTGATGGGCGATGTGGTCGAGCCGCGCCGCGAATTCATCCAGGACAACTCGCTCAGCGCGAATGTGGACGTGTGATGTAGTTCACGTTGCTGCCCCTGCCGTTGATCGATAACCTTCGACGACTGAGCGACGGGAGTGTCCCATGGCCGCCCTTGATATGGCTGCCCTTGATGAGATCAGTCATCACGAGGTTGGTGGCGAGACCGATAGGGCTGCTGCGGCAAGCTCGCCATCGTCGCGCATCGTCAAGGCCGGTGCAAAGGAACGCAACGGCGGAATCGATGCGCTTCGCGCGGCCGTTACCCTGCTCGTGGTCTTTCACCACACCGCGCTCACCTATGGCGCCATCGGCGGCTGGTACTACAGGGAAATTGCCCCGTCCGATTCTCCCAGCAGCCTGTTGCTGATCCTGTTCTGCACCGCGAACCAGGCCTGGTTCATGGGTCTGTTCTTCCTGCTCGCGGGCTATTACACGCCGCCGGCCTATCAGCGTCATGGCACGGCTGGTTTTGTCAGAGAACGGTTGCTGAGGCTCGGGATTCCACTCGTGTTTTACTTCCTGATCCTGCATCCGATCACCGTCGCGCTGGCGATGACGGCAAACGGGCGTTCGTTTGTCGGCGTCTTCACCTATGTCTGGAGCCACGGCCTGTTCGACCCGGGTCCGCTCTGGTTTGCCGAGGCGCTGCTGATTTTTGTGGCCCTCTGGCTGTTGTGGCGGCTGGCATTCAGAAACTCACCCGTCCCGCGCGTTGTCCCATTTCCATCCGATGCGGTTCTTCTGGTGGCCGCTCTCGTCACGGGAATCGCGGCGTTCTTGCTCCGGCTCGTCTGGCCGGTCGGTGTGAACGTCGGCTTCCTGCAACTTGCCTATTTCGCTTCCTACATCGTGCTGTTTGTAGCGGGCTGCGCTGGCGCCGAACAAAAATGGCTCGAGCAGATTCCCGAAAGCCGCAAAAGGCGATGGCTACGCATCGCGTGGGCGGCTTTTCTCGTTTTCCCCATCGTTGCGCTGTTGGGAAGCAAGGTGTCGTGGCTTCACGGGCCGGCCGAAGGCGGCTTGAATCTTCAGGCGTTGACTTACGCTTTATGGGAACCCTTCGTCGCCTGGGGCTTCATTCTCGGGTTGCTGACTTTCTTTCAGCGGAAGCTTGTCGAGCTCAGCGGCATCTGGCCTAGCCTCGCGCGCCGCGCTTTCCTGATCTACATCATTCACCCGCCTGTGCTCGTTGGCGTGGCGGTGGCATGGCATGAGGTCGCAGCACCCGCGCTCGTCAAGTTCCTCATCACGGGATCGCTGGCTTGTGCGCTTTGTTATCTGATCGCGGGGCGGGCCCTTCGTATTCCCGGTGTCGCACGCATCGTTTGAGCTTGCAGGCGTTTGAGACAGCGTCAGACGCTACGGCTGATAAAGATGGGCGCTGCGTATTCGCTGTGGCGCCATGACGTGGCGGCCTGAAGCGCGCCTGGACATCCACATCTTCGCCGCCTTCTCAGAGGCACTACCAGTGATGGGCTTGCGCTCCACCGTATGCGAAGCCAATCTGCCGCAATGATTAACGGTCTGCCAAAGGGCGATCAGGCAATTCTCGATCTGCGCAAGATCGAGGACTATTGTTTGAACTCCTCGCATCCGCGGGGCCGGCATAAGGCCCGGGTGTTCCGCGAGGCGCTCGGTCTTCAGCGGAGCGGTGCATCATGGCTCCGCGATGCTTTGCTCGAAGCTGCGCGTTCCGGCGCCGCCGTCCAGGATGGGGAGGACGCTTGGGGGACGTATTGGCGCCTCGATGCGACCGTGAGGCGACAAGAGAAGAGCGCTGTGGTAAGAACAATCTGGATCGTGCGAACCGGCGAGAGCGTGCCGAGGTTCGTTACCTGCTGAATGCTGTGATGAAGGCGAAGAAGGCCAAGAACGAAAGACCGTCCGTTTTGGACGTGGTGGCATTGCTGACGGACCTTCCCGCGCAGCGGCTTACCCGTGGACAGGTCGGCACCGTCGTCGAGCAACTTGACGACAGGACGCTGCTCGTGGAGCTCAGCGACGACCAAGGTCGTGGCTACGCGATTGCACCCTGCCCCCTGGCGGACTTGCTCGTCCTGCACTACGTCCCGGAAGCCGCCTGAACAGCAACCTCGCGGCGGGAACTCGCTGGTTAGATCAGTCGAAAAGATAGTACGGTCCAATTCAGTGTCCCGTGACAGGTCTTCGGCCGCGCTGATGTTGGTGCCCTTCATTGTCCCTGAAATACCCTCACACATCAGGCGGCCTCGAAGCGTCAACGAGCCTTGAGATGTCTGATCTGGAGATGTCCGATGCCGCGCATGCATATCAATCTTTTCATTCAGGGCCGAGGGCATCACGAAGCGGCGTGGCGGCATCCGAAATCGTCGCCGTTGCCGTTGACCGACATCGGCTACATCGTCGATCTGGCACAAAAGGCCGAGGCCGGCTTTTTCGACTCGATCTTTCTCGCCGATGTCCTTGGTCTGTGGAACGATGTCGAGAGCGCCCCATTCAACTGGCTCGAGCCGATCACGGCGCTCGCAGCCCTCGCCATGGCGACCAGCCGCATCGGGCTCATCGCCACCTGCTCGACGACCTATACCGAGCCCTACAACCTGGCCCGTCAGTTTGCGTCGCTCGATCACATCAGCCGGGGGCGCATCGGGTGGAACATCGTGACGACCTGGTTGCCCCAGGCCGGCGCCAACTTCGGCCATATCGGACAGGTCGCCCATGCCGATCGTTACGATCGGGCCGAGGAATTCATGGCGGTGGTCGAGGGCCTCTGGGATAGCTGGGCCGATGACGCCGTGCTCGACGACCGCGAAGGCGGGCGATACGCCGATCGCACGCGGGTGAGGGCGATCGATCACAAGGGTCCGCACTTTCCGGTGCTTGGACCGCTGAACATGCCGCGCGCGCCGCAGGGCCGTCCTGTCTTTGTCCAGGCTGGCTCCTCCGACACCGGCAAAAAATTTGCAGCGCGCCATGCCGAAGCGGTGTTCACCGCACATCTCGAAAAGGCAACCGCGCGAGCGTTTTATGCGGATCTCAAGGAACTGGTTTCAACCGAAGGCCGTGATCCCAGCCACGTTCTGATCTTGCCCGGGTTTAGCCCCATCATCGGTTCCACGGAGGCCGAGGCTGAGCGCTATAGCGCCGAGCTCAACGAATTGTCCGATCCCGAGGTTGGCCGCAATCGCCTGTCGCAACGTTTTGGCGGCTACGATTTCTCGCACCTGGCGTTGGACAAGCCGCTGTCGCCGGAAGACTTTCCCGACCCAAGCAAGAACGAGGCGTCCCGCAGCCGGACCGAAGCCGTTGTTGCGCTTGTCGCCAAGGAGCGGCCGACGCTGAGGCAGCTTCTCGCCAAGCTTGCCGGTGCGCGAGGGCATTTCACGATGGCGGGACCGCCGGAAAAGATCGCCGACGTCATGCAGGACTGGTTCGAAACCGCCGCTGCCGATGGATTCAATCTGATGCCGCCGGTGCTGCCGCATCAGCTCGATCTCTTCATCGCGGAGGTTGTCCCGTTGCTGCGCAAGCGAGGTTTATTCCGCAGCGCCTATGAAGGCGAAACGCTGCGGTCCCATTTCGGGCTGTCGCGCCCGGCGGTGCAGTTCAGTTAGACAACATCCGTTGATTTTGCCTGATGATCCGGAGTAGCTGAAACAAGCTCATTTTGCTTGGAGGATACGCACGTGTCGCCCATCCAGTACCTCATCGAGGGCGGTCATCGGCTCACAGGCACGATCGAGCCGTCCGGCAACAAGAACGCCGCCTTGCCGATCATCGCCGCCGCACTACTGACCGAACATCCCGTCACCCTCGACAATGTCCCGCGCATTCGCGACACCGAGACGCTGGTGGAATTGGTCCGCTCGGTCGGGGCCTCGGCCGAATGGCAGACGTCCAATACGCTCGCCATTCACGCCAAATCCATCCGCGCCGCCGATCTCGATCCGGAGCTCTGTGCGCGGATCCGTGCCTCGATCCTGCTCGCGGGGCCGCTGCTGGCGCGCTGCGGCGAGGTGGTGTTGCCGCCGCCGGGCGGCGACGTGATCGGCCGGCGCCGGCTCGATACGCATTTCCTCGCCTTCGAACAACTCGGCGCGACGGTAACGGCATCCACCCGGCTGGAGCTGCGCTGTTCCCGCCTCAGGGGCGCGGATGTCTTTCTCGATGAGCCCAGTGTTACCGCGACCGAGAATGCGTTGATGGCCGCGGTCGCGGCCCATGGCACCACTTATCTACGCAATGCGGCGTCCGAACCGCATGTGCAGGACCTCGCGCATTTCCTGGTCGCGCTCGGCGGGCGTATCGACGGCATCGGCACCAACACCATGGTCGTGCACGGGCCGGCCACGCTCGGCTCGGTCAACTATGCCATCGGGCCCGATCACATCGAGGTCGGCTCGCTGATCGGCCTTGCCGCGGTCACGCGTTCGCCACTGCGCATCGCGCGCGCCGGCGTGGAGCATCTGCGTTCGATCCGGATGGGGTTTGAACGGCTCGGCATTTCCTGCGAGGTCGAAGGCGATGACCTCATCGTGTCCGATCGTCAAACCCTCAAAATCCAGGATGATTTCGGCGGCCATGTGCCGAAGCTGGAAGACCAGCCCTGGCCGGCTTTTCCGGCCGACCTGATGTCGATCGCCATCGTGACGGCAACCCAATGCGCTGGCGTCATTCTCATGTTCGAGAAGATGTTCGAATCCCGGATGTTCTTTGTCGATAAACTCATTGCGATGGGCGGCCGCATCGTGCTGTGCGACCCGCACCGTGCGATTGTCGCAGGTCCCAGCCGGCTGAAGGGCGCGGCGATGAGTTCGCCTGACATCCGCGCCGGAATGGCCATGCTGCTGGCAGCCGCCTGCGCCGACGGCGTTTCGACCATCAACAACGCGGACCAGATCGAGCGCGGCTACGAGCGGATCGACGAGCGGCTCAATGCGCTCGGCGCCCGAATTACCCGCGTCCCGGCACGTGCTTAAGAGGCGTTTCCGCCGCTCGGCAGGGCTGGGCTGCTATTTGCCGATGTTGACGGCGCACGGCGGCAGCCGTACCAAAACATCCGAAGCCATAAGCTGAAACCGGGATAACGCCAAGGTAAACCCAAATGGCCGATGAAACCGCAACGCTGGCCGCTTATGTCGCCGGGTTGAAATTCGAGGACATCCCGCAAGAGGTGCGCGAGCGCGCCAAAGCCTTGACGCTTGATTTTCTCGGCAGCGCGATCCGTGCCCGGCGCGATGCGGAATCGACGGCGTCTCTGTTCAAGACGCTTGAGGCGCTGGCGCTCGATACGCGCGGCGAATCCACGGTGTTCGGCGACGACAGAACGTGGACGCCGGCGATGGCGGCCCTGCTCAATGGCGCGCTCGGCCATTCGCTTGATTTCGACGATACGCACGCGGATTCTTCGCTGCATCCCAGTGCGCCGGTGGTGCCGGCCGCATTCGCGATCGGCGAACTCGTGCATGCGTCGGGCCGCGAGGTGTTGACCGCGATTGTCGCCGGTTACGAGATTTGCTGCCGGCTCGGCAATGCGCTCGATCCGACCTCGCATTACGCCCGTGGCTTTCACCCCACGGCGACCGCCGGGACTTATGGCGCGGCCGCGGCGGCTGCGAAGTTGTTCGGGCTGTCGAAGGATCAGATCATCGCCGCGTTTGGCGTGGCCGGCAGCCAGGCGGCAGGATCGTTGCAATTTCTGGTCAATGGCGCCTGGAACAAACGTTATCAGGTCGGCGCGTCCGCTATGAACGGCGTGATTGCCGCGACGCTCGCGCGCAACGATTTTGTCGGCGCCACCCAATCGGTCGAAGGCAAGCATGGCCTGCTGGTCGGCTATAGCGATAACGCGCATCCGGAAAAGGCGGTCGCCGGTCTCGGCCACGTCTACGAGACCATGAAGATCGGCGTGAAGCCTTATCCGAGCTGCCGCTACACCCACGCCGCGCTCGATGCGCTGATCGCGATGCGCCGGGAGCACAATCTGACGCCGGATCAGATCAAGCGCGTCGAGATCGGACTGCATCGCAACGGCATTACGCTGACCGGCGATGCCGCCACCAAGCGGCATCCGACTTCGGTGGTCGGCGGACAATTCTCGATGTTCTTCACCGGCGCGGTGGCGCTCGATCAGGGCGGCTTCGGCTGGGACGATTACGAGCGGCTTGGCGATGCCGCCGTCGATGCGCTCGCCGACAAGTTCGACGTCGTACAGGACGATCGTCTGGAAACCGGCCGCAAGCATCCCTTTGGTGCCCGCGTCAGCATCACGACCGATGATGGCGTCCATGAACGGATTTATGCCGATCCCTCAGGCGAGCCAAACTCGTTTCCGGACGCGCAGGCGATGGCGCAGAAATTTCTGACGCTGGCGCGCCCGGTGCTCAACGGCCGCGCGGATCAGCTTGCAGACGCGATTCTCTCGCTGGAAAGATTTGATCGCGTCGAACAGGCGACTCATCTGGGACGGCAATAAACGATCTCGGGCGTTCCCCGGACGCAGCGCAGCACGCTCGCTGCGTGATGCGCTGCCGATCCGGGGTCCATAGCAAAATGCGGAGCGATGGTCCCGGCTCTGCGGAGCAGCGTTCAGGACGCTGCGCCGCGTCCGGGACACGGTAGTTGGGGTAGCGGAATGGTCACAGCTCAAACATTCGTGTTGGTTCATGGCGCCTGGCATGGCGGCTGGTGCTGGAGCCGGGTTGCGGATCGCTTGCGCGCGGCGGGCCATCAGGTCTTCACCCCGACGCAAACCGGCCTTGGCGAGCGCAAGCACCTGCTCTCGAAAGACATCACGCTCGATACGTTCAGGACCGATATCGTCAACGTCATCGAGGCCGAGGAACTGAACAAGGTCGTGCTGGTCGGTCACTCCTTCGGCGGAAACGCGATCAGTGGCGTGGCCGACGTGATGCCGGAACGTGTCAGCCATCTGGTCTATCTGGATTCGCTTGTGGTGGAGGGCGGCAAGAGTCCGTTCGATGGTTTGTCGGCCGATGTCGTGGCGGCGCGCCGCAAGCTGGCGGAGGAATCGAGCGGGGGGTTAAGTCTTCCCAATCCGCCGCCGTCGGTGTTCGGGGTTTCGGATGCGCAGGATGCCGAATGGGTCAGGCGCAGGCTGACGCCGCATCCGTTGTCCACCTATACCAGCAAGCAGAATATCAAGGGGCCGGTCGGTAATCATCTGCCGCGCACCTATATCCATTGCACCAACCCGTCCTACGCCGCGCTGCAGGCGTCGCGCGATTGGGTGAAGGCGCAAGCCGGTTGGCGCTGGGCCGAAATCGCGACCGGCCACGATGCCATGGTGACGGCGCCGGACGAACTCGCGCAGATGCTGATCGGCGTCTCGAGCTGAGTTTCGAGCCTGGTAGGCGCCCGGTGCCGGCCTGCCTTGTTCCAGGCCGTTGTGGCAGCTGCGTTACGGCTGATCATCGCCGAATTCGCGGTTCGCCAGGCTTGCTTCCTCGAGGTCGAGATCGCGTTCGATATGCCGCCGGGTTTCGTCGGTGATCTTGCCGTCGCGCAGCTGGATGTGGATGAACTTCCGCTCGGCGGCAATCAATTCCCGTGTCAGATCACCCCCGACCGCGGAAGCGATACGCTCATTCGGGTCAAGCGAATTGGGCAGCTGATTGGCGCGGATTTCGTGCCGCGCGCGCAAAAGCTGGACGACTTCATCGGATATTTCGCGGTGCCTGGTGATTCGGTCGAGTGACTTGAACGCGTCATCGATAGCTTCGCGCCGCGCCGCGACTTCCGATTCAAGTTCGGCAAAACGCTCGCTGCGGCCGGCCTGGGCGACGCCAAGCCAGCGGACGACGCCCGGCAAGCCAAGTCCGAACCCGACCAGCGTGACGAAAATGACGCCGAAGGAAACAAACAGGATCAGGTCGCGGTTCGGAAACGGGCTGCCGTCAGATAGTGCCAGCGGCAAAGCGAGCGCGGCGGCCAGCGAAACCGCGCCGCGGACACCGGTGAACGAAATCACAAACGCCCATTGCCATGGCGGTGCGGGATCGCGCTGGCGCACGCGCTCGATCATCCGCGGCACGTAGATTGCGGGAAACGTCCAGGCGAAACGAGCGATCACGATCATGACGGTGACGAGAGCGGTCAGGGTCAGGATCTCGTCGAGCGGAAATGCCTTGGAGCGTTCATACAAGAGCCGCATCTGGAAACCGGTCAGCAGAAACAGCAGCCCCTCGATCAGATAGATCATGAGTCCCCAGAAGAAGATGCCTTGCAAGCGCGTGGCGGCGGGAATCAGCAGCGGCCCGTTCCAGCTCATGTAGAGGCCGCAGGCGACGGTGGCGATGACGCCGGAGCCTCCGAAATGCTCCGGCAGCCAGTAGGCGACGTAGGGCGTGATGAGCGACAGGGTAATTTCGATCTGCGGATCGCGCGCCCAGTGCCGTACCCGCAACGAGAGCCAGCCCACAGCTATACCGAACATCGCCTCGCCGGCGATGATGGCGGAGAATTCGCCGACAGCTTTTGGCAGCGAGAACACGCCGGTCGAAATGGCGACGACGGCAAAGCGATACAGGATCAGCGCGGTCGCATCGTTCGCCAGTCCCTCGCCCTCCAGCACCACCATGATACGGCGCGGGATGGCGAGCTTGCGGGCAACCGCCAGCGGCGCCACGACGTCCGGCGGCGCGACGATGGCTCCCAGAAGAAAGCCGACGTTCCACGGCAGGCCCATCAGGTAATGCGTGGCGGCTGCGACCGCGAAAGCGGTAAAGACCACACATCCGACCGACAACAGAATGATCGGGCGCAGATTGAATTTGAACTCGCGCCAGCTCATGGCCACCGCCGCCGAATAGATCAACGGTGGCAGCACCAGCAGCAGGATCAGCTCCGGCGGCAACTCCAGCGAGGGCATGCCTGGCACAAAAGCCAGCGCTGTTCCCGCGAGCAGCAGCAGGATCGCGGGCGCAACCTCGATCCGCCGTGCCAGAAGCGCGGTTCCGGCCAGCACCGCAATCAGGATCAGAAAGAGCTGAAAACTGGTTTCCACGGTCTCCTCGATCTATTCCAGGCCAGTTTGCCCGGAAGGCGACCGAGGTCAACGGGGCAGCTTTGCGCAGGCGGTCCGCAACTCCTAAAGCGCACTGGCGGCGATATTCACCATCAGCGCGAGCAGCGCGGTGTTGAACAGGAATGAGATGATTCCATGCGCTGTGGCGGTGCGGCGGATCGTCTTGGCGGTGATGCCGACATCGGACACCTGCGCGGTCATGCCGATCACGAACGAAAAATACACGAAGTCCCAATAGTCGGGGTGTTCGTCGTTATCGCCATTCGGGAATTGAAGGCCGCCCGGTTTGCTGCCGCGATAATAGTCGTGGGCGTAATGCAACGCGAAGCCCGTATGCACGGCCGCCCATGACAGCGCGACGGTCGCGGTTGCAAATATCAGTTCAGTGGGCTTGTGGTTGGCCTGACCCAACTCCGATACGATTGCAGCCAGGCTCGCAAAGGCGCCAAGCGCGGTCAGGAGCGGAATCACAAAGCGGCCGTCGTCCTGTAACGCGGCCATGCGGCGGATCGTTGCCAGCGTACTGCGCAACATCATGACGTAGACGAGCACGATATACACCGAAACGAAGGTGTCCCACCCGATCAACAGTCGCGTGACCTGCCGGAGCGACGAGGGCAGCAGGAAGAACGCGATAATTCCGAGGACGATCGCAAGGGACGTGCGCGGTCGCGCATAAACCAGGCGGACGGCTTTCGGCATCTTCCGGAACCGAAGCAGCCGCTCTTCGAATTCCTCGCCGGCCATGCCGCTCAGTTCTTGCGTTCAGCGACAAAACGCGCGGCCGCGCGCAAAATATCGCCTCGGGGGCCGAAGATCGACAACGCCTGATCCGCACGCGCCAGAAGATCGCGAACGCGCTGCTTGGCGCCGTCGATCCCGAGCTGGGTGACGAACGTGGTCTTGCCGAGTGCCGCATCCTGTCCGGTTTGCTTTCCGAGCGCGGCCGCGTCGCCCTCGACGTCGAGCAGGTCGTCGGCGATCTGGAACGCCTCGCCAAGCGCGCGGCCGTAGTCATCGAGCGCCTGATATTCCTGTTGCGACGATTGGCCGAGGATGGCGCCTGCGATGCAGCCGAAGCGCAATAGCGCGCCGGTCTTCATCTGCTGCAAGCGCGCAACATCGACTGGTTCGCGGTCGCCGAAGCGGCCTTCGCCGGCGAGGTCGAGTATCTGGCCGCCGACCATACCGCCGATGCCGGAGGCACGCGCCAGCGCGCGCGTAAGCAATAGACGCACGGTCGGGTCTTTGTGGATTTCGTCGCGGGTGACGATGTCAAAGGCGAGCGTCAACAGGCCGTCACCGGCGAGGATGGCGGTCGCATCATCGGTCTTCTTGTGCAGCGTCGGCCGGCCACGCCGGAGATCGCTGTTGTCCATCGCCGGCAGATCGTCATGGATCAGCGAATAGCAGTGAATGCATTCCAGCGCCGCGCCCGCAAGCAGCGCCGCGTCGCGAGGCACGCCAAAGATCGCCGAACTCTCGACCACCAGGAACGGCCTCAGACGCTTGCCGCCGCCGAGACTCGAATAGCGCATCGCGTCCATCAGCCGCTTCGGCCGGGCGATCTCATCCGGCAGCAGCGTGTCGGCGAGAAGCCTCGCGAGCAGTGCCTCGGTATCTTCAGCGGTCTGATCGAGTCGCTTCGAAAAATCCTGGGTAGTGGTCGTCATCAAAAGAGAACTCCTAGTCAAATTGGGCGGACAATCGTTGATGACGCTTCCCGCGTCAATTGCGCTCAGGCCATTCGGGGGGCCTTAAAACCGTTGAAAAAATCAGGAATTATCGGGCAGATATCGCTCGATACGGCCCATTAAGCCAGAAACCATTCATTTTGCGCATTGCCCGAAATTTGCTTCTGACGCTGCTGGTGTTCCTGCTGGCCGTGCTTTTGCTGCCCTATCTGTTAACGCCGTTCTATCGCACCGGTCACCCGGCCTCCGCGTTGATGGCCTGGCGCCATATCACGGGCGCCCCGGTATCGCGGCAGTGGGTTGATCTGACGGCGATGGCTTCTTCCATGCCGCGGTCGGTGGTGGCTTCGGAAGACGCCAAATTCTGCACCCATCACGGCGTCGACTGGGATGCCTTGCGTGAGGTGATCGACGACGCCGAGGATGGCGAGCCCTCCCGCGGCGGCTCGACCATCACCCAGCAGGTGGCCAAGAACCTGTTCCTGTGGCCGGGCCGCAGCGTGGTCCGCAAGGCGCTGGAGCTGCCGCTGGCGCTATGGATCGACTTCGTCCTGCCCAAGCCGAGGATTCTGGAAATCTATCTCAATATCGCCGAACTCGGGCCCGGCGGTCAGTTCGGCGTCCAGACCGGCAGCCTTTATGCCTTCGGCCATGGCGCTGGCATGCTGACGCCGCGAGAGGCGGCGCTGTTGGCGGCGATCCTGCCCAATCCACATACGCGCAGCGCCCGCAATCCGGGGCCGGGTGTCCGCCGGCTGGCGGGTATTTACGTGGTCCGGGCCCAAGCCCAGGAATTACAGCGTTGCTGGGGCAGTTTTTGAGCCATTTTCACCAATTTTGAACCTAGCTTTGCCCCCCATCATCCTCTATAAGCGCGGCCTCATCGGCATTTTAAGCTTGCGCCTTGGCGCTTTAGCCCCGTTTCGGGATGATGCCGCCAGACAACATGCCTAGAGGATACCGATATGGCCGTTCCCAGAAGAAAAACATCGCCATCGCGGCGTGGCATGCGCCGCTCGGCGGATGCCTTGAAGAAGCCGACCTATGCCGAGGACAAGGACTCCGGCGAACTGCGCCGTCCGCATCACCTTGACCTGAAAACCGGCATGTACAAGGGCCGGCAGGTTCTGAAGGCGAAGAAGGATTCCTGATCCGAACGCGAGAAGGCCTTGCCGATGTCGATGGTCGGTTTTCCGCTGCTTCTGATTCCGCTTGCGATCTACAACATTATTGTCTGGTTGATGCCCGACGTTTCGCTCGCCGGGACGCTGATAACGTTGCCGTTGATGTCGGGAGCGCCGTGGGCGGTGACGCTGAGCGACGTGCTGCTGTCGCTCGGCATTTTGATGTTGCTGCTTGAGGTCATCAAGGGCGCGCGCCCCGGCGCGAAATTCCTCACCGACCATCTGCTGTCGCTGATCGTCTTTGGCGGCGCGGTCGCCGAATTCCTGCTGTGGCCGCGCTTTGCCAACTCGACCTATTTCCTGCTGACGCTTTTGGCGTTGACGGATTTTCTCTCCGGCGTGGCGCTGCGCGTGCGGCGGGTGCCGGCGACAGTTGTTGCCTCGCGAGGAGCGTCGCGCGTTTCAACCGAGGTCAGGCAGGAGCCCGGTATGCCCGACGAGGGTGGCTGGCCGCCGGCTAACAAGCCCGCAGGTTCTGCGCCTTCCGAGCCGACGTTCGATCATCCAAAGACCGTCCATCCCGAAACGACCGCGGCCGCGCACCCATCGGAAGTGTCGTCATCCGCGCCATCGCACCCCGACAGCGGCTCGCAGCTGCCGCCCGAGGCGTCGCACTAATTTTCTTCAGACCACCTGCCGCGTCCGGCTGCCGATGTCCTGCGCTGGAGTTGGGTGCGGCCCGTAGGCTGCTTGGGCATCCGCCAGGCTCGCCCGCCGCATGCGACGGGCTTGCGGGACCTGCTGGGCCTCGGCAATCAGATGGGTGATGAAGATCGGGTCGGGCGCCCAGCGGTACCAGCGCCGGCGCGACCGCCGTTCCGTATACGCCAACGGCACCAGCGCGCGGCTGGCGGCTTTGGCCGCGGACGCTGCGGGTTCATTCAGGGCCGGCTCTATTCGGTCGTTGGGCATCGGGGTGACAGCTTCCCTGTTGAACTGTTACATTTTGGGACATCTCGGTCCTCTGTTACAGTCGCCCTCGCAAGGGGTATGCCGGTCCGGCTTGTTTTGTTCCTGATCGCAAAGCTGACGTGGTTTCCAGAATATTTATGAACTCACCATAAGGTTGGCGCGTAACTGGCCAAGGTTTTAGTCCCGAATCGGACCGCCAGCGTCAGCCAAAGCCTGTCCCGAAACGAGGCGATCTTGAACCCAGTCCTCCCCCCGGCCTCAGCCATCCTTGCCTCGCTCGGCCAGGCCGCCTTTTTCTGGGATATCGCGACCGACCGCATGGTCTGGAGCGATCACGTCGCGGCCGTGTTTCCCGATATTCCCCTCGAGCGGTTGGCCATTGGCGCGGAGTTCTCAAACCTGATCGAGCCACAACGTTCGGTCCGGACGGATGCGTTTGTCCCGTCGCCCGCGGCGCAGAGCGCGGAGGGTGCGCCTTACAGACTCGAATATGGGGTGAGGGCGAATACGTCGGCAGCCGTGCAATGGATCGAGGAGACCGGCTGCTGGTTTGCCGGCGCCGACGGCAGGCCGGTACGCGCCCAGGGCATTGTGCGGGTCAACAATGAGCGCCACGCCCGCGACGAGCAGCTTGTCAAACTGTCGCGGAACGACCCGCTGACCGGCGAACTCAATCGCACGCACCTGATCGCCTCGCTCGCGGAGATTATCGAGGAGGCCGTTCGTTTTCGCAGCCAATGCGCCTTCATGCTGATCGGCATCGACCACCTGGCGCGCATCAACGATGCCTTCGGCTTCGATGTCGCGGATGCCGTGATTTCGGAAGTAGCAGCACGCATTCGTCCGCGCTTGCGCGGCGGCGACGTGCTGGGGCGTTTCTCCGGCAACAAATTCGGGCTGGTGCTGAAGAACTGCACCGTCGACGACATGAGCGTCGCCGCAGAGCGGTTTCTGGCCGCCGTTCGCGACGAGGTGGTGCCGACCAAATCCGGACCCGTCTCGGTGACGGCCTCGATCGGTGCCGTCAGCGTGCCGCGTTATGCGCGCAGCGCCGATGAGGCGATCAACCGCGCACAGGAAACCCTCGACGCCTCCAAGAGCCGGCGCGCGGGGTCGTTTTCGCTGTGGCGTCCGAATGTCGAGCGCGACGCCCAGCGCCGGGTGAACATCCGCGTCACCGATGAAATCGTCACCGCGCTCAACGAGCGCCGCATCGCCATGGCGTTCGAGCCGGTGGTGGACGCCCGCGCGCGCCATGCCGCCTTCTATGAATGCCTGATCCGGATGGAGCAGCAGGACGGGCAGATCTTGCTGGCGCCCGATATCGTGCCGGTCGCGGAAAAACTCGGGCTGATCCGCCTGGTCGATCATCGCGTGCTCGAGCTTGTGGTGGCGGAACTTGCGGCCTCGCCTGCCGTCGAACTCAGCCTCAACATCTCGCCGGACACCACGATGGATCCGGACTGGTGGACGTCGATCGAATCGCTGATGCGCGCCCATCCCGGCGTCGGCGAGCGGCTGATCGTCGAGATCACCGAAACCGTAGCGATCCAGGATGTCGATGACGTCCGCGGCTTTGTCACGCGGTTGAAGAATTTCGGCAGTCGTATTGCCATTGATGATTTCGGCGCCGGCTACACCTCGTTCCGTAACCTGCGCAAGCTCGGCGTGGACATTGTGAAGATCGACGGTGCCTTCGTGCAGAACATCGCGCGCTCCGCCGATGACCGTGCCTTCGTGCAAACGCTGATCGATCTGGCGCGCCGGCTCGACATCAAGACGGTCGCCGAATGGGTGCAGGACGAAGAAGCAGCGTCAATGTTGCGCGACTGGGGCTGCGACTACATCCAGGGGCGGCTGATCGGCCTCGCCTCGTCGCAGCGGCCTTGGCAGGGGCCGGCGGAGACGGTGTTGCCGGCGGCGGGGTAGTGCAGGACTCTGTTCATCTCCCTCGGGACAGCGTGTATAGCAATCACATCGAGCTATAGCGCGTCGCGCTTCTGATCGCGCAATCGATCTCACCGGCCAGTTGATCTTCACCGATGGTGTGAAGATCCGTTGCCAATGATGCCGCCTGTCCGGCGCTCATCGAGAGCGGCTGATCGGTGTCATAGCTGAACTTGATGCGCCAGACCCCGCCGTGGTTTCGATGAGGCTCGATGAGTGCCACGGGAAGATCGGGCAACCCGTTCTGAAACAGCAGCGACGACAAACGGGTCATTGGGCCGCCGGTTGAGTTGATCGGATACCCATCGAGCGCTCCCATCAGGGCCTAATTTGATTTCGGCGGCGGCCTTTGATGTCGTGGCAAGGCATAGTGGATCGTCAGCAGGCTTGCCTTGCTGTCATTGAAGATCAAACGATCCGTCGTTGCCATTTCGGCACGCATCGCGTTGCAGCAGAAGATCATCCATCGATCAAAGACAGGGAACTCGCTGAGGGATCGGTAAAGCTCGCCACATTCGATGATCAGGTCTTTCCGGCCCTGCGTACTCGCCAATTGGAACCGGGATCGAATCTCTTGCCGGAAATGATCGGTCGAAACCATGCCACATCCGATCGCCGAAAACCCTTCGCAAAGGGATCAGCCGGCCAGGGTTCAGAATGAGAAATGCCCCTCGTCGATCCCGACGCCGGACGCTCCAACCATAGAGCAGTGCCGCCTTAAAGATACAGCTAATAAGATAGATATTTGCTGGTGCTTTCGTCTGGCTATTGGGCGGGCGAGTTCCCATATACCTGATATCACCGCCCTCCCTCGGCTGTTATCGGTGACTGAGAGCGTTGCGCTCCCGCCTTAACCGAGCAGGCGGTCGACGACATGGCAAACACAGCAATCATCAGGAACGCAAACGGGCTTCCCGCGACATTCGCCGGATCGAAGACCGGGCAGGACGACGCCCCCTTTGTTTTTGTCAAAGTCGGCGACGAAGAGCGCCGGATGCGATGGGCCGAATGGGACGCGCTTCCCGCATGGACCGGCCCGCGTCCTGCGCGGACGGCCAAGGATTAATTGCGCCACCTTCGCGGCAGCACAAGTCAGCTAGCGCTAGAGGTCTGGAGGCTGTGTTGACGATCGAACATGCCGTCGTGCGAACCAAGCCGAAGCCCTGGGGCAGCCTCGATCTGCGCCCGTGGAGCGAGGCGTCGACGACAGACGGCCCGATCGGGGAATTGTGGTTTGAGCGCCCGGGCCTCGCCACGCCCGGAACGGCGCTGCTGCTCAAACTGCTCTTCACCACCGAGCCACTATCGATTCAAGTTCATCCGGACGATGCGTTCGCGCGTTCGATCGGGCTTGCCAACGGCAAGACTGAAGCATGGTACATCCTTTCCGCCGTTGCTGGCGCGCAAGTCGCGGTGGGGCTGAATGATCCGCGCTCCGCCACCGAGTTGCGAGCGGCCATCACGGACGGCTCAATCGCCGATATCGTGCATTGGCATCCGGTTCATCAAGGCGACGTCATCTTCATCCCCGCCGGAACCATCCACGCGATCGGGGCCGGCATCGTTCTCGCCGAAATCCAGCAGCGCAGTGACGTGACGTTCCGGCTGTTTGATTATGGGCGGCAGCGCGAACTGCACGTCGAAAGCGCCGTCACCGTGGCAACCGCGGGGCCTCGCGAAATTCAATCGCCTCCCGAACGATTGAGCGATGCGCGAATGGTTCTCACGGTCAATTCCTGCTTTGCCCTGGAACAAATTGATCTTGCTCCGCGCTCCGTTTGGACGCTCGACGCCCCAAAAGAGACCTGGCTTCTGGCGATCGAAGGTCACGCCGAACTCGGCTCGACGGGGCTGGCGCCGGGTGAGGCCGTTTTCCTGCAAGCGGACCATGCCGAAATCGAGGTCGGTGCGGACGGGTTGAAAGCGTTGCTGGCCTATCCCGGCCCGAACGTAAATCCCGATGCCCTGACAGCGCGTAGTGCTGCCGGCGCCGACGGCGCACCACACACTTCGCCGTGCGCCCCGCCGGTCCCGGGCTTCGAGAGTGCCGCGCTCAAACAACCGGAGACGCAAAATTGGCCGTCGTAAATCGTATCGCGTTCATCGGAAATTCGCTGCCCCGCCGCTGCGGCATCGCGACCTTCACCACCGATTTGCAGTGCGCCGTTGCGGCATCGCGAGGCGATCTGGAAACTGTCATCGTTGCGATGACCGATCACGGCCAGGTCTACGATTACCCGTCCACCGTCGGCACCGAGATCAACGACGATCGGCCCGATGATTATGTGCGGGCGGCCGAGTACCTCAACAGCGGGGGGTTCGAGGCGGTTTCCCTGCAGCATGAATTCGGCATTTTCGGCGGCGAAGCCGGAAATCAGATCATGACTCTGTTGTCGCGCCTGACCATCCCGATCGTGACCACGCTACATACGGTCCTGTCCGAACCGACAAAGGCCCAGCGCGATGTCATCGCGGGAATTGTCGAGGCATCATCCAAGGTCGTGGTGATGGCTGAAAAAGGCCGGGAGTTGTTGCGCTCGATCTATCAGGTTGCCGATGAGAAGATCGAGGTCATCCCGCACGGTATTCCGGAATTTGCATTCGTCGAGCCCGACGCAGCCAAAACAAAACTCGGCTTCGGCAACAAGTCCGTCATCCTGACATTTGGCCTGCTCTCGCCGAACAAAGGCATCGAAGTCATGATCGACGCGATGCCTTCGATCCTGAAAACCCGGCCCGACGCCGTTTATGTCGTGCTCGGTGCGACACATCCCAACCTGGTGCGCGATCAGGGCGAAACCTATCGTGAGAGCCTGGTGGCGCATGCGCGCCAGGCCGGTGTCGCGGATCACGTCGTGTTTCTCGATCAGTTCGTCGACCAGAAGACGCTGCTCGAGTTCATCTCGATGTCGGACGTTTACGTCACGCCGTACCTCAATGAAGCCCAGATGACGTCGGGCACGCTCGCCTATAGTTTCGGGCTCGGCAAAGCCGTGGTTTCCACCCCGTATTGGCATGCCCGCGAACTGCTGGCCGACGGCCGCGGTATTCTGGTTCCGTTCGGCGACGCGGCCGCGCTCGGCGTTGAAATCTCAAAGCTCCTGACCAACGACGTGCTGCGGCAGGCGATGCGCAAGCGCGCCTATTCGAGCAGCCGCTCCATGACATGGGAACGGACTGCCGAGCGCTATATGTCGGTCTTTGAAAATGCCGGGCGCAGGCATCGGCTCAAGACCATCGCGCGCTCGGATACCAGCACGCTGTTGCGCGACAGCCGCGCGCCGCCGGAAATGCAGATCGGCCATTTCCTGTCGATGTGCGACGATACCGGATTGTTTCAGCATGCGGTTCATAGCGTTCCGGACCGTGCGCACGGCTATTGCATCGACGACAACGCCCGGGCGCTGCTGGTGGCGTGTGCCCTCAACAACCCCGGCGAACAGCGGCTGCCGGAAGTCCTGACGGCGCGGTTTGCGGCCTTCGTCCAGCACGCCTGGAACCCGGATGCGCAACGCTTTCGCAATTTCATGGGGTTCAATCGCTGTTGGCTGGAGGACATGGGATCGGAGGACAGCCACGGACGAACGCTCTGGGCCCTGGGTGTTTGCGCGCTTACCGACGCCAACATGTCGCGGCGCGCATGGGCCGCATCGCTGTTTTCCGAAGCGCTGGCCGCAGTGGAAGGCTTTCGCTCGCCGCGGGCGTGGGCCTTTGTCCTGCTCGGGCTTGATGCCTATTGCACGGCCGTTGCGGACGACGTCCGCGCGAGCCGTCTGCGCATATTGCTGGCCGATCGGTTGATCTCGATTTTTGATGCCGTCGCATCCGATGACTGGATCTGGTTCGAGGAGGGGCTCGCCTATGACAACGCCCGATTGCCGCAAGCGCTGATCATGACCGGCATCGCCCGCAAGATACCGCGTTATGTCGATACCGGTCTGAAGTCGCTGCGCTGGCTTGTGACCCGGCAAACCTCGGCGAAGGGCCAGTTCCGGCCGGTTGGTACGGCGGGATTTGGCGACAGGCGCCAACCGCCGCAAGCTTTCGACCAGCAGCCGCTGGAGGCCGCGGCGACCATCGCAGCCTGCCTCGCCGCGTGGCGTGCCGATCATGATGTCGAATGGAAAGCCGAAGCTGCGCGGGTCTTCGCCTGGTTTCTTGGCAGCAACGATCTCTCGGTCTCCCTGGTCGATCTGGAAACCGGAAGCTGCCGCGATGGCCTGCACCCCGACCGTGCCAATGAGAACAGGGGAGGTGAATCCGTGGTGTCGTACCTGCTCGGCCTTTCCGAGATTCGAGAAATCGCCCGCCTCAGCGAAAGCCGCGCCAAGCCTGCTCCGCTGGTCGCTTGACGGCGCCGATACGATTCCCTTCTTCAACCAACCGAGGCCGTTTTGTCGCAATCTCCCGTCCTCAATCGCCAGGCCCTTCATCTGCGGCCGGATCCGACCCGTGTGATCGTTCGGCCTTTCAAGCCGGCAACGGAGCCGCGCGACCTCAATCCGACGGACAAGACCCGCGCCAACCATATCGTCGAGCGGGTTCTCGCGCTCGACCCCGAGGCAACGGACCGTCAATTGGCCGATGTGCTGGGGAATTTCCTCGGCCGTCATCGGAACCTGCTGCAGATCTTCGAGGCGCGCGCGGCCGAGATGGAAGAGGCGCTGGCCGACCATGCCGCGTTCACGCTGGTGCAGCGGCAGCTCGTGGGCGCTTATTTTCTCAATGAATATTCATTCGAGGCGTCGGCACTTTTCAATCCGAGCATTGTCGCGCATCCTGATCAGTCCGGAACACCGGAAGGTAGTCTTCGCTTTATCCTCAGTCTTCGTGCCGTTGGCGAAGGCCACGTGTCTTCCCTGACATTTCGGTCGGGGTTTGTCGCAGCAGACGGGGCGGTCAGCATCGACCCGACGGCGCGTCTTGCATCCAGCCCCGATCTTGTCCGGCTGGCATCGGGCGCCGGCGGCGACGTGATCGACGTCAGTTTCACGGCCGGCCAGGATATCAGCGAGCGGGTGATCTTTCCGATTACAGATGCGCAGTCGAACGGGATCGAGGATGCCCGCTTCGTGCAATTCGGCGATGCCGGACAGAAAATCTACTACGCGACCTACACGGCCTATAGCGGCAGGGCGATCCGGTCGGAGCTGATTGAAACGCGTGATTTTGTATCGTTCCGGCTATCGGCCTTGCAGGGCAATGCCGCGCGCAACAAGGGCATGGCGCTATTCCCGCGAAAGATCGACGGCAAATATGCGATGATCGCGCGCCAGGATAACGAAAACCTCTATCTGATCTATTCCGACGATCTGCATACGTGGGACGGCGGCCAGCCGATTCTGAAGCCTCGATATCCCTGGGAATTCGTCCAGATCGGCAATTGCGGATCGCCGATCGAACTCGATGAAGGATGGCTGTTGCTGACGCACGGCGTCGGCCCGGTGCGAAAATATTCGATCGGGGCCGCCTTGCTCGACAAAAAGGATCCTTCGAAGGTGCTTGGCCGCCTGCGCGAGCCGCTCTTGCGCCCGGACCCTTCCGAACGCGAGGGATACGTTCCGAACGTCGTCTATACCTGCGGCGCGATGCGTCATCGCGACAAGATCATCTTTCCCTATGCGGTCTCGGACACCTTCTGCAATTTCGCGACCATCGAGATCGCCTCCTTGATCGAGGCTATGGACAGCTAGCGCGCGGGGAGTAAGAACGACGGGCCGTGCCTGATCGATCTGCATGCAATCCCGGCGTACGAAGTCCGCTTCAGACCCAAAAGCTGACTTGCCGCAAGGCACGAGTGGCTTTGTCGGGCATTTCCTATTCCTCGACCTTCAGCTAATCTGAAACAGCCACCCTTAGGCCATCATGACAGTAGCGAGCGCGCGAGAGGCCGGCCGTGATCGTAGACATTTACACCCACATCTTGCCGGCCCGCTTCTTCCAGGAGTTGGAGCGCGGCTCCCCCAAACTTGGCAGCATCGGCAAGCGGTTGCGTACCGTGCAAAAGCTGTTCGATCTCGATCTTCGTTTTCGGGACATGGACGAGATCGGCGACTACCGGCAGATCATCTCTCTGCCCAATCCACCGATCGAGGACATCGCCGAAGGCGAAGTGGCGACGAACCTGGCCCGTGTCGCGAATGACGCCATGGCGGAGCTATGCACCAAACATCCCGACCGCTTCCCGGGGTTTGCGGCCGCGGTCTCGATGCACGATGTCGATGCCGCCATCGCCGAGGTCGACCGCGCCATCAAGATGGGCGCGCGCGGAGTCCAGACCTTCACCAACATTGCCGGCCATCCGCTGGACGAGCCGCGCTTCCGGCCGTTTTTTGCGGCGATGGCCGCCCACGATTTGCCGATATGGCTGCATCCGGCACGCACGTCGAGCATGCCTGACTATGCCTCCGAGCCGCGATCCCGCTTTGAGTTGTGGTGGTGCTTCGGCTGGCCTTATGAGACGACGGTGGCGATGGCGCGCCTCGTGTTCGACGGCTTGTACGATCGCCATCCCAGGCTGAAGATCATCACCCACCACCTCGGCGGCGGCATGATTCCTTTCTTCGACGGTCGCATCGGCGCGGGCATGGAGGTGCTGGGCGCCCGGACGATCGAGGAGGACCACACGAAGGTGCTCTCCTCGCTGAAACGACCGCATCTGGAGTATTTCAAGGAGTTCTACGCCGACACCGCGATGTTCGGCGGCCGTTACGGCCTGCCATGCGGTATCGAGTTCTTCGGCGCGGACCGCGTCGTCTTTGCGAGCGATGCGCCGTTGGCGCCGATCCCCGCGCATATCAAGGCTCTCGATGATCTCGGTCTCGATCCCGCGGTTCGGCACAAGATCATGGTCGGCAACGCCGAGCGATTGATGAACATGCGATTCGGATAGGGTAAAGTTCGGAGTCTCGAACCAATTCAGTTTGCTTTTACCGGTTCAGCCCTCTCGCCGAAATTTTCCCCTTGCCCCGAAGGGCAAATCACCTTTACGCGTCAGCGCCATCCTGTCCCATTAGGAGGGGCGGCTCGCGATCGCCACGAACGCGGGGCAGGGAGCGGTGGACGCTGGCCTTCGCAAGGCGTGCGAGGAGTTTGGCGGACGGCGAAGCCGTGTGGTCCTGACGCCCCGACGCTGGCGTCAACTCGCGACAATGCTTCGCATTGCGCGGGGATGGTGGCAACAAAGCCCGGTTCACCAGGGAGAGCGCGGAGTAAGCCGTTAAAACCATTGCGCAGGGAATGCCGGTGTGCCGGCGAACCTGTGGCGACTTGACTTGCGTGCTTTTATTTTCGCACGCGAGGCTGCGGGTGCGATTGGCGCGCCCGGCATTCCCTGCGCCCTCTGATGAAGAGGGGGCGGACGGTTCCAGGACAAACTCGGACGCGAAATGCGGCGCGAGAATGCGAGGGCGTGCCTTCGATGGAGCTACGATTGAATTTTTTATGCAGTATCGGCGCGTTCCCCGGATGCAGCGCAGCACGCCGCTTGGCGTGGCGCGCTGCTGATCCGGGGTCTATGCTGCTTGTGGGTCCCGGCTCTGCGGAGCAGCGCGAAAGCGCGCTGCACCGCGTCCGGGACACGAGAGTGAGAGCCGCTTCACTCTTCCGTCTTCGGTTCCTTCGACATGCGATCGAGACGATCCTGCATGTCCTTCATCTGCTTGCGCAGATCGTCGATGTTGTCGTCCGGCAAAGGCTCCGGCACCTTGGCGGGTTCGCCAATCGCCGAGCCGCGCTGCGGCACAAACGGCTTGAACATCGAGAACGTCTGCTGAAACAATTCCATGTTGCGGCGGACATGCTCTTCCAGCGGCGCAAACGGCGTTCCGCTGAAAGTATCGGTGAGCTGCCTGCGGAATTTTTCCTGCTCGCGCGTCAGCGTGTCGATGGATTGCTCGAGATATTTCGGCACCACCATCTGCATGCTGTCGCCGTAGAAGCGGATCAGCTGCCGCAGGAATGTGGTCGGCAAGAGATTTTGCCCGGCCTTGTTTTCCTGCTCGAAGATGATCTGCGCCAGCACCGAACGGGTGATGTCGTCGCCGGTCTTGGCGTCGTAGACGAGGAAGTCCTCGCCGTCCTTGACCATCGCGGCCAAGTCCTCGAGCGTCACGTAGGTGCTCGTGCCGGTATTATAGAGCCGTCGATTCGCGTATTTCTTGATCGTGGTGGGTTGGTCTGATTTCGCCATGGGGGCTCGCACAGAAGGACCTATAAATGGGAACCCTGCGGGAGCGCCGAAGGGCTAAACTCAATGCATTGCAGCAAAGGTAAGCATTTTCAATGCGGTTCGGCTACCGTTTTGTGCGGCACGGTTAATCCGAAAGCACGGGCATGGCTCAGGAAAGCGCCAAGGCCATCAATTTGAATGCACTGCCGTGCAATTCTGCTCACTGGCCAATTGACATGCCTCAACTACGTTAAGAGGATGCACGGAAGAGTGGCCTGCCAGTCCGGCGCCCGCCCCTTAAAAAGACCTCAAGCCCCAGGAGATGTCCATGTCAGACGATGTCGTCATCGTCAGTGCCGCCCGCACCCCGGTCGGAAGTTTCAACGGCGTATTCGCCACCTTGCCGGCCCACGATCTCGGCGCCGTCGCCATCAAGGCGGCGTTGGAGCGCGCGGGAATCGAGCCGGGTCGCGTTTCGGAAGTGATCATGGGCCAGATCCTGACTGCGGCGCAGGGCCAGAATCCGGCCCGCCAGGCCTCGATTGCGGCCGGTATTCCGGTTGAAAGCCCGGCCTGGGGCGTCAACCAGCTTTGCGGAAGCGGTTTGCGCACCGTGGCACTCGGTTATCAGGCGCTGCTCAACGGCGATTCGGAAATCGTCGTGGCCGGCGGCCAGGAATCCATGAGCATGGCCCCGCACGCGCAATATCTGCGCGGGGGTACCAAGATGGGTCCGATCGAATTCGTCGACACCATGATCAAGGACGGCTTGTGGGACGCCTTCAACGGCTACCACATGGGCAACACCGCCGAAAACGTCGCGCGGCAGTATCAGATCACCCGCGCCCAGCAGGACGAATTCGCGGTTGCCTCGCAGAACAAGGCCGAGGCCGCGCAGAAGGCCGGCAAGTTCAAGGACGAGATCGTCCCGGTCACAATCAAATCGCGCAAGGGTGATGTTGTCGTCGATACCGACGAATATCCGCGCCACGGCGCGACGCTGGACGCGATGGCCAAGCTTCGCCCGGCCTTCGAGAAGGACGGTACGGTGACGGCCGGCAGCGCTTCGGGCATCAACGATGGTGCGGCCGCGGTGGTGTTGATGACCGCCAAGCAGGCCGCCAAGGAAGGCAAAAAAGTCCTGGCGCGCATCGTGTCCTGGGGACAGGCCGGCGTCGATCCGAAGATCATGGGCACGGGCCCCATTCCCGCCTCGCGCGCCGCGCTCAAGAAAGCCGGCTGGAGCATCGGCGATCTCGACCTGATCGAGGCCAATGAAGCCTTCGCGGCGCAGGCCTGCGCGGTCAACAAGGACCTCGGCTGGGATACCGCCAAGGTCAACGTCAACGGCGGCGCGATCGCGATCGGCCATCCCGTCGGCGCATCCGGTGCGCGGGTACTGGTGACATTGCTGCATGAAATGCAGAAACGCGATGCCAAGAAGGGCCTCGCCACCCTCTGCATCGGCGGCGGCATGGGAATCGCGATGTGCCTCGCGCGCGACTGAATGCGGCCGGCTCGCGGCTGAATCGAGAGGGCGAGTGCATTGCACGCGTCTAAAAAAGGTTCAATCGCTGCCGATATCTTTTCCTTCGCAACCGCTCAGTGCTGAACTAAATGAAACGCCCGGCGCAAGCCGGGCGTTTTGCTCTTGATGTTCGTCAAGCGGCTCGCATAATTCCAAGGACCATAAAAATAATTCCAAGGGAGGTTCCGACATGGCACGTGTTGCATTGGTGACGGGGGGAACGCGAGGCATTGGCGCTGCGATCAGCAAGGCTTTGAAGGCTGCCGGTTACAAGGTCGCCGCCAGCTATGCCGGCAACGATGCTGCGGCGGAAAAATTCAAGGCCGAGAACGGCATTCCCGTCTACAAATGGGATGTCAGTTCGTTCGACGCTTGCACCGCGGGCGTCAAGCAGGTCGAATCCGATCTCGGCCCGATCGAGGTGCTCGTCAACAATGCCGGCATCACGAAAGACGGCGCGTTCCACAAGATGACGCTCGAGCAGTGGAGCGCGGTGATCAACACCAATCTCGGCTCGCTGTTCAATGTCACGCGCCAGGTGATCGAGGGCATGCGCGCCAGAAAGTTCGGCCGCATCATCAATATCTCCTCGATCAACGGACAGAAGGGCCAGTTCGGGCAGGTCAACTATTCGGCCGCCAAGGCCGGCGATATCGGATTCACCAAAGCGCTCGCGCTGGAGAATGCCAAGGGCGGCATCACCGTGAACGTGATCTGTCCCGGCTATATCAACACCGAGATGGTGCAGGCAGTGCCGAAAGAGGTGCTTGAAAAGAGCATCCTGCCGCTGATTCCGGTCAACCGGCTCGGCGAGCCCGACGAAATCGCGCGCGCCGTGGTGTTTCTGGCGGCCGATGAGGCCGGCGCCATCACCGGCTCGACTCTGTCGATCAACGGCGGGCAGTATATGGTGTGATGTAACGGGTGAATTTTCAAATGAGTCGTCATGGCCGGGCTTGTCCCGGCCATCCACGTCTTTGTAGATGCATGTTGACCGGTAAGACGTGGATGCCCGGGGCATAGGCGAGCGGAAGCGGCGCCGTTCTTCGAACGACTATGCCGGGCATGACGAGAACCTTCCATGACCTCCCGCACTGCTACCCTGATCGGACTGACCGCAATCCTGATGTGGTCGCTGTTGGCCGTGCTGACCGTCGCGACAGGGAAGATTCCTGCGTTTCAACTGGCTGCGATCACGTTTGCGATCGGCGGGCTGGTCGGGCTCGTCACCTTCATCGGACGGCCGGAGGCGCTATCCGCCCTGCGGCAGTCGCCGCTGGTATGGGCCGTCGGCGTCGGCGGATTGTTCGGCTATCACGCGCTGTATTTTCTGGCGCTGCGCTTTGCCCCGCCGGCGGAAGCCGGGCTTTTGAATTACCTGTGGCCGCTATTGATCGTCTTGTTCTCGTCCTTTCTGCCCGGCGAGCGACTGGCGGTGCATCACGTCATCGGTGCGCTGGCGGGACTCGCCGGCACCGTGTTGCTGTTGGCCGGTGGTGGCTTGTCGGGCTTTGCGCCGGGGCAACTGCCCGGCCTGTTCGCCGCTTTTGTCGCGGCCTTCGTCTGGGCCGGCTATTCGGTGATGTCGCGGCGGCTCAAGGCCGTGCCGACGGAAGCGGTCGCGGGATTTTGCCTCGCTACCGCGCTGCTCGCTGCACTCATGCATGCGTTGGTGGAAAATACGGTGTGGCCCGAGACGGCCGGACAATGGCTCGCCATCATCGCACTCGGCGTCGGACCGGTCGGCGCTGCATTTTACACCTGGGATGTCGGCATGAAGCGCGGCGATATCCGGGTATTGGGCGCCGCCTCTTATGCGACCCCCTTGTTATCGACGGCCTTTCTGATCCTGGCCGGCTTTGCCAGACCAAGCGCCAACATCGCGATATCAGCCGTGCTGATCGCGGGCGGAGGACTGATCGCGGCGAAAGACATGTTTCGCAAGCGCTGATGAGTTCTATTCCGGCTCCCAGTCCGCCCGCGCCAGTTCGAACGTTGCGAAATCGAAAGCGGGTGCAACTGTGCAGCCGACCAGCGTCCAATCGCCGGTGCTCTCCGCAGCCTGCCAGGCATGCGCCGGCACGATCACCTGCGGGACTTCACCGGCGGCAACGTCCGGCCCGAGCGTGATGCCGCGCGTGCCGACACCGTCAGATATCCGCAACGTCAGCGCATCTCCGGCATGGTAATGCCAGACCTCCGTCGCGTCGATCCGGTGCCAGTGCGAACGCTCGCCGCGCGCCAGCAGAAAATAGATCGCGGTGGAGCGCGAACGTCCATGGGTGTCAACGCCGGAATCGCGAAATGTCTCGCGGTAGTGACCGCCTTCCGGGTGCGGCTTCAGATCAAGCCGCGTGATGATGTCGGCAGCGGAAGGCCGCTTGGCCATCAAGATTTTCCTGCGTCAGGATTTGTTCTTGCGCTCGCGCAATTCCCCGAAGATTTCAGCCGCGCTACGGTCTTTCATCCGCACGCTGGCGGCAACCGATGGCTCGTCCGCGCGCAGGAACACATTGGCCTTTTTCTCTTCGCCGAGCAGCGTCGGGATGGTCGGCTTGTTCTCGCTTCGCAGACGCTTCACCTCCTCGGCGCGCGCTTTCAGCGCGGCATTCTCCGGCTCGATCGTCAGCGCAAACTTGATATTGGAGGCGGTGTATTCATGGCCGCAATAGAGCTTGAAGTCGTCGGGCAGCGCACGCAGCTTGAGCAGCGAGTCCCACATCATCGGGTAGGTGCCTTCGAACACCCGTCCGCAGCCGATCGAGAACAGCGTGTCGGCGGCGAACAGCGCCTTTTCGTTGTCGAAGACGTAGCTGATATGGTCGAGCGTATGGCCGGGCGTCTCCAGCACCCGCGCCAGCAGGTTCCCGATCTTCAAGACGTCCCCTTGCTTGGTGCGAAGATCGACATTGGCGATGCTGGTTGACTTGTCGTGGGGCGCGACGACACGGCAGTTGTATTTCTGCTTCAGCTCGGCCACGCCGCCGACATGGTCGTGGTGGTGATGGGTGATGAGAATGTCGCTAAGCGTCCAGCCTTCGCGCTCCAGCGCGGCGATGACGGGGGCGGCTTCGGGGGCGTCGATCGAGGCGGTCGCCTTGGTCGCGGGGTCGTGAATCAGATAGCCGAAATTATCGGACAGGCAGGGGAACAGGCGAATTTCGGCGGCCATGATATCTCCATTGCTTTCTGACGGCACTCTTAAGCATGAAATAGGGCGTTAACGCCGAATGAGCAATGCGCGATTGCGGGCCCAATTAGGCCCCTCGCCATGATAGATTGCGGTCCATGTCGATCGATGTCATCGATTTGAGAGATTTCTATTCGCAGCGCCTCGGCATCGTGGCCCGGCGACTGATCAACCGCGGCATTCACGCCCGCTGGCCGGAAGCCGAAGGCCAGCGTGTGCTGGGCATCGGCTATCCCACACCCTATCTCGGCCTGTTCCGCGACTCTTCCGAGCGCTGCATCGCGTTCATGCCGGCAGCGCAGGGCGTGCTGAAATGGCCAACAGCGCGGCCAACCTTGGCGGCCCTGGTCGATGAATTTTCGCTGCCGCTGCCGGATGCGGCAGTCGACCGCATCTTGCTGGTTCACGCGCTGGAAATGTCCGACGATCCGGAGGGGCTTTTGCGCGAGGTGTGGCGGGTGCTGGCGCCTTCGGGGCGCATGATGGCGGTCATTCCGAACAGGCGCAGCGTATGGACCCGCACCGATACAACACCGTTTGGTCACGGCCGGCCTTATTCACGCGCGCAAATTACCCAGTTGCTGCGGCAGACTTGGTTCACACCGATCGGCTGGGGGGAAGCCCTGTTCGTCCCGCCGATCGCAGCCGGCTGGTTTCTGCGTTCGGCGGTCGCATGGGAACGCGTGGGGGCCGCAATATCGATGCCGTTTGCAGGTGTTCACATCGTGGAAGCGACCAAGCAGGTTTACCGCGCGATCCCCGCACACCGCGAGCGCACGCGCCTCATTCCGTCGTTGCCACCGGTGCTGGTGCCGTCGTCATTTCAGCGGGATGACGGATAGACGTCGCCCGTGGGATGATCCGCGGAGCCTGCTATTCGTTGCCCGGATTGAAATCGTCGCCGGGAGGCGTGGAAGCGGGAGCTGCAGACACGCCTTCCGGGCGCGGCCCCTGCGGACGGCGGCGGCGGCGCGGGAAACGTTCCCCGCCATTGCTCTCGAAGCCGCCTTGCCCGCCGTTGATTTGCGGCTGCGGGCCGGTGATGAACGAAGGCAGGCGATCGACGCCGCCATTGTCCGGCGGAGAAGGTTGTGGTGTCGGCGGATGCTGATATTGCGGCTGGTTGCGCTGCTCGCGTTGATGTTCGCGCGGCTGGTGTTGTTGTTCGCGCGGCTGATAGGATTGCTGATGATCCCGCTGGCCGTTGTCGCGGGGGGTGTAGGGTTGCTGCTGCACCGGGACAAATCCCGGCTCCTGGCCGAAGTTTGAAAAACCCTCGTCGTCATCGCCGTCTTCCGAAACCACTTCGGCATCGGGCCGGGGCTGCGGCTGGTTCTGGCGGAACTGCTCCTGGGCTGCGGCAATCAGGCGGAAATAATGCTCGGCATGCTGATAATAATTTTCCGCGGCGACAGGGTCGCCGGAGGAGCGCGCATCACGCGCCAGCTGCACATATTTCTCGGCAACGTGGGATGCGGTACCGCGGATTTTGATGTCCGGTCCGTTCGACTCAAACACCCTCGTCATCGGGTTTTGACCACGCCGGTTATTATTATTGTTGTTGTTATTATTGTTCCGGTTACGCATCCGCTTGTTGTTCTGACCGTTTCTCATATCGTGCCTTTGATCCAGCCCTGAAATTGTCCTGACTCAAAACTCCGTAGCCCGCTAATTGGCTTTGGAGCACTACTGCTTTCGCTTCTTCCGACGTCGTGTCACCGATCCGACCTGCGCGATTCTCGCGCGCAGCGAATCGAAACCGCCGCCTATTTCCACACAGATTTGCCGTACGTTGCAGTCAACAAAGACGCGTTCCCCACCGGTCCAGCGTGCATCGCCGGCCGCATCAAGTCATTCCGCCTGACAAAACAAGCACAGGTTTCGAGCGTGATTTTTCAAGCGCAATATCAGGCTTTCGTTCACTTTGCGGTCGAAAGCAGCGCAGCTTGCCTAAGCTATCGCGCTCAAAAGGACCTGCGTTTTGGAACCTTTCACCCGGGGAGGGCTCTCGTTTCGAGAACTCCGGCCTCAATCCGTATCTGCCTACGGGGCCAGTAACCCTGGATCGATGTTGGAGCGGAACGTAGTCGCTCCCGGGGAATATTCCAAGTGGTTTTTTTGCATTCCGATGAGGCTTTATCGGGACGGTTTCCGCCCCGAGATGGCCCGCGGGATACCGGCCAGATCGGCCTTTGGCGAATGCACCGGCATTAACCCTGAGGCCGACATCAATTGCGAAATAGGGCCACTTTGGCCGCATCCGGCTTCCACGATAAGGGTCCCTCCAGGCGCAAGCAGGCGGGCCGCCTCGGGGACGATTGCGCGGTAGGCATCAAGGCCGTCGACGCCCCCATCCAGCGCGTCGCGCGGATCATATTCGCGCACCTCACGGTCGAGCTCTGCGATATCAGCCGAGCGGATGTAAGGCGGATTCGACACGATCAAGTCGAACACTCCTGACAAAGCCGCTGTGTAGTTGCAGCTCACGAATGCTGCTCGCGGAGCGAAGCCAAGACGCCTGGCATTGTCGCTTGCAGTTTGCAGCGCCGCCGAACTGATGTCGGTGCCGACACCGGTTGCTTCACGCCATTCGAACAACAGCGCGAGCAGAATAGCGCCTGATCCGGTGCCGATATCGGCGATACGCTGCGGCTCTCCGCGATGTTCGCTGCGCCATATTTCGAGGGCGAGTTCGACGACCGTTTCGGTATCCGGTCTCGGCACCAGCGTTGCCGGAGAAAGCTGCAATGTCAGTCCCCAGAATTCCTTGACGCCAAGGATGCGGGCGACCGGCTCGCCGGCAAGGCGCCGCTGCATGAAATTTTCCAGAGCCAAGGCTTCGCCCCGCGTGAGGGTCCGCGTCGTTGCCGCGATCAAGCCGGTCAGATCGAGACCGAGTGCCGCGCCGGCCAACATGCGTGCGTCAAGTTCGGCTGAATCGATGCCCTCTTGCCTAAACCTCGCAGTCAGCGCGCGCCGCGCGGCGTCGATCGTCTGCCCCGCGAAAGAGGCTGTTGCCGTCACGCCGACATGCCTTGCGCGGCGAGTTGCGCGACCTGATGCTCCGTCGTCAGTGCGTCGACCATCTCGCCGAGGCTTTCGCCCGCGATCACCTGCGGCAGCTTGTAGAGCGTCAAGTTGATGCGGTGGTCGGTGACGCGCCCTTGCGGAAAATTATAGGTGCGAATGCGTTCGCTGCGGTCGCCGGAGCCGACCTTCTCCTTGCGGTCCGCCGAGCGCGCGGCATCGATGCGCTGGCGTTCGGCATCGTAGATGCGCGAGCGCAGGATGTTCATCGCCGAAGCGCGGTTCTTATGTTGCGAACGGCTATCCTGCATCATCACCACAATGCCGGTCGGGATGTGGGTGATGCGGATGGCGGATTCGGTCTTGTTGACGTGCTGGCCGCCGGCGCCTTGCGCGCGCATGGTCTCGATCCGCAAATCGTCGCTCTTGATGTCGACATCGACATCCTCGACCTCGGGCAGTACTGCAACCGTTGCCGCCGAAGTATGGATGCGCCCTTGCGTCTCGGTGTCGGGCACGCGCTGCACCCGGTGTACGCCGGATTCGAATTTCAGTTTGGCGAAAGCGCCGCGGCCCTGCACTTCGGCGATGATTTCCTTGTAGCCGCCGACGGTGCCTTCGCTCGCCGAGATCACCTCGACCTTCCAGCCCTGCAAATTGGCGAAGCGTTCGTACATCCGGAACAGATCGCCGGCGAACAGCGAGGCTTCGTCGCCGCCGGTGCCGGCGCGGATTTCCAGCACCACGTTGCGGTCGTCCATGGCGTCCTTCGGCAGCAGTGCGACGCGGATCTTCTGTTCCAACTCGCCAATGCGAGCTTGAAGCTCGTCGCGCTCGGCCTCCGCCATGTTGCGCATTTCAGCATCGGTCGCGGGGTCCGCCAACAAGCCGTCGGTGTCGGCGAGTTCGCTGCGTGCGGCGCGATAGGTTTTGACGGCATCGATCAGCGGATTGAGCTCGGCCAGTTCGCGGGTGATCCGCACATAGTCCTCCGAATTCAGCTGGCCCAATATCTGGGCCTCCAGTGAGGCGTGGTGCGCCAGCAGAATATCCAGTTTGGTCTCGGGGAGCATCGACATGGTGTGGTCTCGAATCTCGTCGTTTTCAGCATATGGGAGCGGAGCGGAAAATTGTCCCGCTACAACGACAGCCCTTCGGCTTCGGCGAATTCGGTCAGTTTCTGGCGAATCGACACACTGCCGGAGGGTGCATCGAGCAGCGAGTTCATGACGGCTTCGGCTTTTTTGGAATCAAGGTCGAGGACCATTGCCTTGACCGGGCCATGCCCGGTCGCCGAAAGCGACAGCGAGCGGTAGCCGAGCGCAATCAGCGCCAGCGCGCCGATTGGTTTTGACGCCATTTCGCCGCACAGCGAAGCTGATTTCTTCGCCATGCTGGCCTTTTGCACAATCTCGCGCAGCACCCGCAGGATCGGGGCCGACAAGGTGTCGAACCGCTCGGAAACCTTGGCGTTGCCGCGATCGACCGCAAACAGGAATTGAAACAGGTCGTTGGACCCCACCGAAATGAAATCGACTTTCTTCAGGAGCTCGTCGAGCTGATAGAGCAATGCCGGCACTTCCAGCATGGTTCCGACATCGATCCGTTCGGGCAGCGCGTGTCCATGCTGGCGCAGGTAAGTCAGCTCGCGCTCGACGATGCTCTTGGCGGCATCGAATTCGGCAACTTCCGAAATCATCGGAAACATGATGCGTAAGGAGCGGCCGCCGCCGGCGCGCAGCAGCGCTCGAATTTGGCCGCGCAGAAGGCCGGGCCGGTCCAGCCCAAGACGGATCGCGCGCCAGCCCAGCGCCGGATTTTCCTCGATCACGCTCTCCATATAGGGCAGCGCCTTGTCGCCGCCGATGTCGAGGGTGCGGAATGTCACCGGCTTTGAGCCGGCGGCATCGAGCACGGTACGGTATAAAGCGAGCTGGTCGCTGGTGCGGGGCAGGCTCTGGCCGACCATGAACTGCAATTCGGTGCGGAACAGGCCGATGCCCGCCGAACCGGTGTCGTCGATATGCGGCAGGTCGATCGCAAGCCCGGCATTGATCAGGAGTTCGACGGACTGGCCGTCCTTGGTGACGCAAGGCTTGTCGCGCAGCGCCGAATATTGCGCCTGCCGGCGGGCGCGAAACCGCACCCGTTCCGCATAGGCCTGTTCGATCTCGGTCGAAGGCCTGACGTAAATCGAGCCCGAGGTACCGTCGACGATGATCGCGTCGCCGGGGTCGGCGATGCCCGGCGCATTCGGCACCTCGCCGACGGCCGGAATGCCGAGTGCGCGCGCCACGATCGAGACGTGTGAGTTGGCAGTGCCTTCCTCGAGCACCAGTCCGCGCAGGCGTTTGCGGTCATAGTCGAGCAGCGCCGCCGGTCCCATCGCGCGCGCGATCAGGATAGCATTGTCGGGCAATTGCTCGCGCGAGGGCGCGTGATCCTGTCCGACCAGTTGCCGCATCAGGCGATGGCCGAGGTCTTCGAGGTCGTGCAGGCGATCGCGCAAATAGGGATCGGTGGAGCGCAGCATGCGCGCACGGGTGTCGGATTGAACGCGCTCGACGGCGGCCTCCGCGGTGAGGCCGGTGGCTACCGCCTCATGCAGCTTGTGCGACCAGCCGTGGTCGTTGGCGAACATCCGGTAGGCTTCCAGCACGTCGCGATGCTCGCCGCTTTCGGCGACGTCGCCGCGTTCCAGCATGCGGTCGAGGTCGGCGCGCAGTTTCGCCAATGCCGCATCCAGCCGCTTGATTTCCTTCGGCAGGTCTTCGGCAATGTAATTGGTGATGACGACGCGCGGTTCATGCAGAACCACATGGCCAAGCGCGATGCCGTCGGACAGGATCGCGCCGGTCTTGTGCAGCGAGTGCCGCGCCGCTGGTTCGGCGCCCGGCTGTGCCAGTGCCGACAATTCGCCGGAGGCAATCATTTCCGCGAGCACCATCGCGGTGGTCTGGAGCGCCTCCACCTCCTCCTCGACATAAGTGCGCTTGGCGCGGTTCTGCACCACCAAAACGCCAAGCGTGTTGCCGGCGCGCAGGATCGGCACGCCGAGGAAGGAGTGATAGATTTCTTCGCCGGTTTCCGGGCGGAACGAGAAGGCCGGATGGCTTTGCGCGTCGTTGAGATTGAGCGGCGTCGCCTCGCTTGCGACGAGGCCGACCAGGCCCTCATGCGCGCTCAACACGGTACGGTGCACCGCGTCGCGATTGAGACCCTCGGTGGCGTAAAGTTCGAGCGTGTTGTCGACCCGCAGCACATAGACTGAGCAGACTTCCGCCACCATGTTGGCGGCGATCAGCACGACGATCTTGTCCAGCCGTTCCTGGGCTGAGACCTGCTCCGCCATGGTTTCGCGAAGCCGTCTCAACAGGACGCGGGGGCCTCCCGACGCGCTTCGCATCTCTTCAAATCCTCTCCCACCAGGCCAGCCCGCCGGGTGGCCGGGAACTGGCGTTAAACTCTAAACGCAACAATTTTATTCATTCGGCGGTGCCGCTAACCCGAGATCCGAGATATCGGCCGAATCACACCGCCAAAACAGTGGTGCAGTCACAATCGGGCTCGTCTCAGGCCGTATACCGAATCGAGGCTTGTTTTGCCAAGCAAAAGCCCTGCCAGTGTCCCGATTCCGAAGTTCGCATGACGAACCCGCGGCACAAATGATGCGGACTTCTGAACGGCCACACCAGTGTAACGGTTCAGAAATCCGACACAGGCGCTGACATGGCCGCGTCAACTTATGTTGCACGCTAAGAGAAACTGTTTCTAAATTTGATCGAGACCGTAGAGCGTGTGCAGCGTACGCACGGCGAGCTCGGTGTAAGCGGTGTCGATCAGCACCGAAAACTTGATTTCCGAAGTGGTAATGGCGCGGATGTTGATATTGCGTGCCGCCAGTGCCGAAAACGCCTTCGCAGCGACGCCGGCATGGCTGCGCATGCCGCTGCCGATGACCGAGACCTTGGCGACGTCGGTGGCGGTATCGAGCCGGGCATAGCCGATCCCGGCTTTCGCCGCGGTGATGGTGTCGCGGGCGCGGGCGTAGTCGGAAGCCGGCACCGTGAAGGTGAGGTCGGTGGTCTTGCCGTCTTCCGAGACGTTCTGCACGATCATGTCGACATTGATATTGGCGTCCGCCAGCGGGCCAAAAATCGATGCGGCAACCCCTGGCTTGTCCTCGATCTGGCGAATGGAAATCTGCGCTTCGTCCTTGGAAAAGGCGATGCCGGTGACAACGTGGCTTTCCATGATTTCCTCCTCGCCGCAGATCAGCGTGCCCGGCGGCTGGTTGGCGTGTGGATCGATATCTTCGGGCTTGTCAAAACTGGAGCGGACGAAAATCGGCATGTTGTGCACCATGCCGAGTTCCACCGAGCGGACCTGAAGCACCTTGGCGCCCAGCGAGGCCAGTTCGAGCATGTCCTCGAAGGCGATCCGGTCGAGCCGGCGGGCCTTTGGAACCACCCGCGGGTCGGTCGTGTAGACGCCGTCGACGTCGGTGTAAATGTCGCAGCGGTCGGCGCGGATAGCGGCGGCAACCGCCACGGCCGAGGTATCGGAACCGCCGCGCCCGAGCGTGGTGATCCGGTTGGTCTGCGGATAGATGCCCTGGAAGCCGGCAATGACCGCGACCTCCTTGCGCTCCTTGAAACGATTGATCAACTCACCGCCGTCGATGTCCAGAATCCGCGCCGAGGCGTGGGCATCGCTGGTTTTGATCGGAAGCTGCCAGCCCTGCCAGGAACGCGCCTGGATGCCGATCGCTTGCAGCGCAATCGCCAGAAGTCCTGCCGTGACCTGCTCGCCGGAGGCCACCACGGCGTCATATTCGCGGGCATCGTGCATGGGCGACGCTTCGCGGCACCATTCCACCAGTTCATTGGTCTTGCCGGACATCGCCGAAACGACGACGGCGACATCGTGGCCGGCATCGACCTCACGCTTGACGTGGCGGGCGACGTTGCGGATGCGTTCGATGTTGGCGACCGATGTGCCGCCGAATTTCATCACGAGACGGCCCATGACGACTGGTTAATTCCCCTGCGAAGACTATTAATGTGACCGGACGCCCGCGCTGGCAGGCGCGCGGCTTGAAAGGCGCGTATACATAACGGCGCGATCGGGGGCAAGCAACCGAAATCGCGCTAGGTCATTGAGATCATTGAGGCTGTTCGTATGGGGCGTTATATCGACGATATCCTGCAGCCGGGCGAAAAGGTGCTGTATTCAACCAATGCGCACTGGATCTTCTATTTGCCGGCGATCGTGGCCTGGATCGCGGCGCTGGCGCTCCTCGCCGCCGCCGTCTCTTTCCCGCCCGTGGCCCCGCTAGGCATGGCTGCGGCCGCGGTAATAGCGATCGCGGCGCTGTACTTCACGATCAAGGGCTGGTTCCACCGGTTCACCACCGAAACCGACGTCACGGACCGTCGCGTGGTGCACAAGACCGGATTTATCAACCGGCACACGTTCGAGATATCGCTCGACAAGATCGCCAGCGTCGAAGTCGACCAGAGTATTCCGGGCCGTCTGCTGAACTACGGGAACGTCACCATCGTGGGCATGGGAGAAATGAGTCCCCAGGTGATCAAAACGATTGCATCGCCGCTGGCGTTTCGCAGCGCCATCACCGCGCGATAGGAATGGCAGGCAGCGATGGCCACGCAACCGAACCTTCCTGCCGCATCTTCCGGAGCTGCCGGGTCCACGGTCGACCCCGCCGAGATCGCCAAATTTTCGAAGCTATCGGAGCAGTGGTGGGACCCCAAGGGCAAGATGGCGCCGCTTCACAAGATCAACCCGCTCCGGTTGACCTACATTCGCGATGCCGCCTGCCGCAAGTTCGAACGCAACATCAAAAGCCTTAACTGCCTTACGGGACTGCGTGTCCTCGATATCGGGTGTGGCGCGGGCCTGTTATGCGAGCCGCTGACCCGGCTCGGTGCCCAGGTGATCGGCGTCGATCCGTCCGCCAGCAATATCGCCGCGGCGAAACTTCACGCTGACAGGGGCCATCTGTCGATCGACTACCGCTGCACTACGGTCGAAGAGATGGACGCGCGCGAGCGTTTCGATATCGTGTTGGCAATGGAAGTGGTCGAGCATGTCAACGATGTCGGCCTGTTTCTCGGCCGCTGCGCGGCAATGCTCAAGCCCGGCGGGTTAATGGTGGTCTCCACGCTCAATCGCAACTGGAAGAGTTTTGCGCTCGCGATCGTCGGCGCGGAATACGTCCTGCGCTGGCTGCCGCGCGGCACCCACCAATGGGAGAAATTCGTCACGCCCGACGAATTGGCAGGGCACCTTCTCGATAACAGGCTGACGATCGCCGAGCAGACCGGTGTAGTCTATAGTCCCTTTGCCGATCGTTGGGGTTTGTCGTCGGATATGGACGTGAACTACATGGTGATCGCGGAAGGCATGATTTGATTCCCGCCTGATTCCATTTTCCATTTTCCTCTTTCCGCAATCCCCCGATGTTTACCGTTACCTCGCTCTGGATTCCCTTTACCGTCACCGCGGCGATGGGGCAGGTCGCCCGCAACGCCATGCAGCGGCAGTTGACGGGCCCGCTCGGCACCTGGGGCGCCACCAATATCCGATTCCTGTTCGGGTTTCCCTTCGCCATCCTGTTTTTCGTCGGCGTGTTGGTTTTCACCGGCGACGCCGTGCCATGGCCGACGCCAGCGTTCTGGCCCTGGCTTCTGCTCGGCGCGCTCTGCCAGATCGTCGCCACCGGGCTGATGCTGGTTGCGATGAACGAACGCTCGTTTGTGGTGACCACGGCCTATATCAAGACCGAAGCGATCCAGACCGCGATCTTCGGTTTCGTCTTCCTCGGCGATCACCTGACCGCCATGAAGGTGATCGCGATCGTGATCGCAACCGTCGGCGTCGTCATCACCGCGCTGCGGCCGGGCGGCGACAAAGGCTTTGCGGATTGGCGGCCGACCGTGATCGGTCTGGTTTCGGCCGCGGCCTTCGCGCTCTCGGCCAACGGGTACCGCGGCGCGATCATCACGGTTCAGGGAACGTCTTTCGTGACGGCGGCGACCTATACGCTCGTGTTCGGGTTGTTCGTGCAGACCCTGATCCTGACGATTTACCTGCTGGCGCGCGCCCCCGGTGTGCTGAAGGCGATCCTGGGCCTATGGAAGCCTTCGTTGCTGGCGGGTTTCATGGGCGCGTTCGCCTCGCAATTCTGGTTTTTGGCATTCGCGCTCACGGCGGCAGCCAATGTGCGCACACTGGCGCTGGTGGAAGTTTTGTTCGCGCAAGGTGTCGCGTATTACTCGTTCAAGCAGCCGATTTCGGCGCGGGAGCTTGCGGGTATAGTCCTGATCGTGATCGGGGTGGGGCTCTTGGTGGCAGCTTAGCCCTTCGCCGCAATCAGCACCGCGCCAGCAGCAATCAGGGCGATGCCGACCCAGCCATAAGGCGAGGGGCGCTCGCCCAAAAAGATCACGCCGAATACGGCGACCAACACCACGCTCAGCTTGTCGATTGGCGCCACCAGTGTCGCAGGACCGAGCTTCAACGCGCGAAAGTAACAAAGCCACGACGCTCCGGTGCCAAGTGCGGAGAGAATCAGGAAAATCCAGCTTTTCAGCGAAATCGGACCGGGGTTTGTTAGCTGTCCGCTCGCCAGAAGGATCAGCGACAGCGTGATCAGCACGATCACGGTGCGGATGAGTGTCGCTAGGTCGGAGTTGATGCCTTCGACGCCGACTTTGGCAAAGATTGCCGTTAAGGCAGCGAATAGCGCCGACAGCACAGCCCAGATTTGCCAGGAAGCGCTCATGAGTAGACGCCTAACGAAGATTGGAAATGATCTTAGGCGCCATTGTCACAAGAGGACCACAGAGCATCGGATTTGTAAGTTGAAATATCGCATCGGAGATCACCTCAGAGTGGCCCGACTCAAACTCAATATCCTCTCGGCATTCCACGAGATTAGCCCATCCCTCCAAAGTGTCTGCGTCAAATTCGTTGGCAGCAAACCGCTGCAAAATCGCAATGAGGTCATCCTTTGTCAGCGTGACGATTGGCTGGTCCGCATCCCAGGGAAATGATGCAAGCTCAGATTTCAGCCTTGCGACAGGTTGACTGAACTGAATGAGCGAGGAAAGGACCGCCTGTCGGTTCATAGAGCCGAGCCTTCAATAGAGCGCCGCTGTGTGAGGTGCCGCCATCAGTCAATTCCGGTCTTCAGGCAACGCCGGAAGCGGCATCACCTCGACACCCTCGTCGATCAAGGCCTTGGCCTCATCCGGAGAAGCCTCGCCGTAGATCGGGCGGTGTTCGATATCGCCATAGTGCATCTTGCGGGCTTCGTTCGGAAATTTTTCGCCGACATTGTCGGCGTTCTTGACGATGTGGTCGCGCAATTCCTTGAGCTTGGTGCGCAGCTCGGCCTCCTGCGCCATCAAGAGGGGCGTCGGCGACGAAGGCGCGACAATTTCGGCGGCCGGCGCTGGCACGGGCAACTGATCGGAAGCTGTCGTGTCGCGGCCCTTCTTGCTCAGGATTCGCGGAGCCATGATGGCGCGCTCCACCTTGGTCGAACCGCAAACCGGGCAACTCACGAGCTTGCGTTTTTCCTGAACCTCGTAGGCCGACGAACTCTGGAACCAGCTTTCGAAGGCATGGCCCTTTGCGCAACGCAAATTGTAATGGATCATGCCGATCCCCGCGCGAGTGGGGACACCAAGTGTAGATACTCGGGGCCCGACTTCGGGTCGGCGACGGAAAAGCGCCGGCCATGTTGCAGCGACGGGACAGTCTTGCGCGCGGTCTCAACCAGGGTGGGATCGATCTTCGCCATGAACACGCCGGGCTCGACGCCGCCCTCGGCGAGCACCTCGCCCCAGGGGGCGACAATCAGCGAATGCCCGAAAGTCTCGCGCTTGTTCTCGTGCAGGCCGCCTTGGGCTGCCGCGAACACGAAACAGCCGTTCTCGATGGCGCGGGCACGCAGCAGTGTGTGCCAATGGGCCTCGCCGGTCTTCCGGGTGAAGGCGGAGGGTACGGTGAGGAACGAGGCGCCGCTTTCAGCAAGCGCGCGATAGAGCGCCGGAAAGCGGACATCGTAGCAGATCGTAACGCCAATGCGGCCCCACGGCAGGTCGGCGATCACGGCCGTCTCGCCTGGCTGATAGTTGGCGGATTCGCGATAGCTCTCGCCACCCGGCAGATCGATGTCGAACATATGGATCTTGTCGTAGCTGGCGATCACTCCGCCGTCAGGCCCGATCAGGAACGAGCGGTTGACCGCGCGCTCCGCAGATCCGCGCAGCGCCAGCGAGCCGATGTGCAAATGGATTTTCAGCTCAAGCGCGAGCGCACGATAGGCCTTCAGCGAAAGGTCGTCCGCCTCGTCGGCCAGATGTTCGAACAGCGCCTTGCGGTTCAGCTGCATCATGTTGCTGACTTCAGGCGTCTGTACATAATCGGCGCCTTGGGCTGCTGCCTGACGGATCAGCTTTGTCCCCTGCTCGAGGCTCGCCTCGGGCAGTAATCCGGTGCGCATTTGCACCATGGCGGCGGTAAAGGAGCGATCGGCGCTCATGAACTGGCCTTTTCGCCCGCGAGTAGCGCGTCGAGTTGGCCGGCGCGATCCAGTGCATACAACTCGTTGCAGCCGCCGACATGGGTCTGGCCGATGAAGATTTGCGGAAAGGTCGAGCCGGCGCCGGCGCGATCGTACATCTGCTCGCGATAGGCCGGATCGTCTGCGATGCTCAATTCGGTGAAGTCGACCTTCTTGCGCGTCAGCAACTGCTTGGCGGCGGTACAATAACCGCAGCCGGGACGGGTGTAGATTTCGATCGCAGCAGCCATGAAGCGCTCTATTGGATGAAGATGGCCGATTATATGGGAGTTCGGTGGCTATCCACAACCCGGGCAAACACCAGCACGTCGACGCTGGATGCCTTCGCGCGCAGAAGCGCCCGTGCGCAGGCATCGACCGTTGCGCCTGACGTCAGCACATCGTCGATCAGCACCACGCGGCGGCCACTGACGAGGTGTTGCCGGTCGGGCGCGACCTTGAAGGCGCCCTGCACATTGCTGGCCCGCTGTGGCCGCGACAGGCCGATCTGTTGTTCCGTGCGGCGAATCCGTCGTAGCGCCTCGGCCGCTACCGGTACACGGGTCTGCCGCTCGATGAAGCGCGCCAGCGCGCCCGATTGATTGTAGCGACGGCTCCATCCCCGCCTCCAATGCAATGGAACGGGAATGAGCACATCGGCGTCGTCGAGCAATTCCCGCCCGGCCCGCGCCATCCAGCGGCCCATGGCCGGGGCCAGATCCGTGCGGTCCTGATATTTCAAGGCATGCACCAGCGTCCGCGCCACATCATCATAGCGCACGGTCGCGCGAGCCCGCGTGTAAGCCGGCGGGTTGGCGATCGCCTCCATCGAGAGCATGTCGGGTCCGGGGTCGTACACAAAGGGAATCCCAAGCCGCGGGCAGAAGGGTGGCGCGATGAATGATAGTTTCGCCCAGCAATCGGCGCAGACGCCTTCACCATCAACCGGCTCGCGGCAGGAGACGCACAGCGTCGGCAGCGCGACGTCGAGCGCTAGTTTCGCGGCGTGCGACCACGCGCCCCGGCATGCGGTCAGCGCACTGTGCAGATGCGAGGAGAAGGAGCGGGATGTGGTGGGTTCGGCGTCCATGGCTGGCCAAGCTATCGTCGAGCCTACCCGCGCTCAAGCGGCAAGAAGGCGTTGGGCGGCCTTGCCCAAGTCGTGATCCGTGGCTAGCTAGACACGGTAACGATCTGCATCACCCGACCATCAGGCCGGATCGCCATGCTTCAAATTCTCTTTCCCCATCCGTACCAGATCGAAGTCTCCAAACTTCGCCAGCAGCTCAATGAAGCTCATCTGGCCTGGGCGACGGAGTGGAAGGCAAGGCAAGACGAATTCAAGATTGAGAATATTCGCTTCTTCCATGATCCCCTTTGGAACAAGCGAAATTTCAGCCTTCAGGCGGCCCATGACGGAGCAACGTGGTTCTGGCGGGCCACGCGGGTATTTTTGACCTGGGGCGTGGCGTCCATTTAGCGGCCGCCTGGCATAGAGGATCTCATCCCGCGCGGCGGTAAGCGAGCCGGCTGTGACCGGCGCAATAAGGCAGACTTTCCAGTGGCCGGTTGCCGCAGAAACAGAAGTCTTTTTCGCCCGGATGGCTGATGGGCCAGCGGCATCTTTCCTCGCTCAGTTCAAGCAGGGAACAGTGCTGTTCGCTTTGGACCGTCTGTTCGCTTTCAGCCGGCTCTGCCTCTTTGAACAGTTTTCGCAGCATCCGGTATTGCAGCCTGGGTACTGATTTCGGACGGCTCCTGCCGTCGTTGTCCCTTCGTGGTTTGAGGGTTTTTTCGCGGGTCAGGTTGAGGCGGGATAGTTTACCGATTACGGCGTTGCGGCTGACCCCGATTTCGTTGGCGATTTCGCGACAGGATAGTCCGGCCGCGAAATGGCTTTTGAGGAGTTCGACGAGCTCGGTGGTCCAGGTGTTGTCGGGCATTTGAAAGTCCCAAAGTATGAGCCGTCACTCCGGCTCCCCATAGGCCTCACAGTCGCCGATCCGTCCCGAACGCCGCGGCTTACGGAGTCTTTCCGTTATCGCGGATCGAAAGCAGCCCGTCCTTGATGGCAAGGCGGATGCCCTCCTCGATCAAGGTCCGTGCAACGCCTGGAACGCTTGTCCCGTGGGTACCCTGTCTGACCAACTTTTCGAGATAGGTGATGGTCGAAAGGGCCAACGTGATTGGAACTCGGTCGGTTTCGGCTTTTTCTGTGGCCATACAAAAACGCTAGCCTCTAAAAAGGATTCAGAAAAGTATCTATTAAGAGTCTATTTACACCAGAAAGGGATGGCTTGTCAGCCCGGGATCGCGGGCTTACGAACCGGCATGGTTTACGAGCCGACCACGGCCCCCGTTCTGTTCGACCGCTATTTGTTGCGTTCCCGCCTTGGCCGGGCGCAACGGCTAGGGCCTGCGACCTTCCTGCTCGATCGTATCGCCGAGGACATGGCGGACCGGCTCAAAGCCGTCATGCGGGATTTCAAAAGCGTTGCCGAGATCGGAACGCCAGGCGATCAGGTCAGCGGCGCGCTTGCCGGCCGCTTCGATCACTTCTTGCGGGTCGATCTGCCTGAGCGGGAATCCGAGCCGCTTCCCGTTGAGGCGCAATCGCTCGACCTTGTGGTTTCCGCGCTCGCCTTTCAGTTCGTCAATGATCTGCCCGGTGTGCTCGCGCAAATCCGGCGGGCGCTACGCCCCGACGGATTATTGATGGCGGCCATGATCGGCGGCGATTCACTGACCGAATTGCGGCAGTCGTTTGCCGCGGCCGAAGCCGAACTGGAAGGCGGCGTGTCGCCGCGTGTCGCGCCGTTTGCCGATCTGCGCGATGTCGGCGCGCTGTTGCAGCGGGCCGGCCTTGCGCTGCCCGTCACCGATGTCGACCGCATCGTCGTGCGTTACGACAGCGCGTTCGGCCTGATGCATGATCTGCGGCGGATGGGGGCGACCAATATCCTCGTGGAGCGGCGGCGGACGCCGACCCGCCGCGCCACGATGTTGCGGATGGCGGAAATCTATAGCGAACGCTTTGCCGATCCTGACGGCCGTGTTCGCGCCACCTTCGACATCATCTGGCTTTCGGGCTGGGCGCCCCATGAAAATCAGCAAAAGCCGCTCAAACCGGGGTCGGCGAAAGCAAGCCTGGCGGATGCGGTAAGGCGAGGCGATCGCTGATCTGTCCCTCATGGTGAGGAGCGCGTCGCGCCCGAGTAGGTCGAGCGGTAGCGAGACCGTTGGCGAACGGCGCCATAGCATAAAATGTGCGCGTCACCGGACGATGCGTTGCATCGCCGGGAGAACCATGAAGCCCGACTCGCTGCCATCCTTCGAAGCGCGCGAAGTGCGCGCGCTCCTCACGATGAGGACTTTCGATCACATCAACAGATCGATCAGATGCGGGATCAGCGGAATGTCCGCCGGCGGCATCGGATAGTCGCGCAATTTGTTAGGCCGCGCCCAGGCAAGGTTTTGCCCCTCGCGCGCGATCACGTCCCCCTCCCAGCGGCGGCAGATGTAAAGCGGCATCAGCAGATGGAAATCGTCATAGGCGTGGCTCGCAAAGGTGAGCGGTGCCAGGCAGGCTTCCTTCACGGTGATGCCGATTTCTTCGTAAAGTTCGCGGATCAGCGTGCCTTCCGGCCGCTCGCCGGGCTCGATCTTGCCGCCTGGAAACTCCCACAGGCCCGCGAGCGTCTTGCCTTCCGGCCGCTGTGCGATCAGCACGCGATTGTCGGTGTCGATCAGGGCGCAGGCCACGACCAGGGTCAGTTTGATGTCAGCCATGTCTTGTTAGCCAGGTCTTGTTAGCCAGGTCTTGCCGATGCGTCAGGAGAACCGGGAGCGTGATTGGATAAGGATTTGTTAACTCTATTAGACCCGCAATTTTTTGGTCGCAATAAGCCGAATTTAATCCCCAGCGAATAGATCAGTAAGGGACTCAATTGCACAGGCACGCCCCATGCGCTCCTTTTTCGGCTTGATGAACCGTTTCCGCAACGATCGGCGCGCCAACGTCGCCGTGATCTTTGCCATCGCCTGTGTGCCGCTGATCTCCGCGATCGGGTGCGCGATCGATTACTCCGAAGCAACCAGGATCAAGGCCAAGATGCAGTCGGCCGCGGATGCCGCGGCGGTGGCGGCGATTTCTCAGAATTCCGCCGGCTGGCTGGCATCGACCGCCCAGACAAGCAACGGCCCGGTCACGGTCGCGCAGACCGACGCCGTGAATGTCTTCAACGGCAACGTCACCGCCCAGAGCAGCCTCTACAACAGCCTGGTGGTCACCGCCACCGTCATGAAGACAGGCCCAACGCTGGCGTCCACCGTCAGTTTCAGCGCCAATGTGCCGGTTACCTTCATGAAGGTGGTTGGTTGGTCAAAGCTGACGGTGACGGGCAGTTCGAGCGCCACGTCTTCGCTGCCGCTCTATCTCGATTTCTACGTGATGCTCGACGTTTCCGGTTCGATGGGATTGCCATCGACCAACGCCGAACAAACCCGGCTGGCCGCGGTCAACCCGGATGACTTTAGCGCTTACCCCAACGGTTGTACCTTTGCGTGCCATTTTCAGTCGACAGGCTCGTGCACCAATCCTCCCCTAGGGCAGAAGGCCAATGCCGGCGTGCTCCCTGCGTACTCACCCTATCCAACGAGCAATTCTGGCCCTGGCGGGGCGAGCTACTGTCTGGGCTATCTGATCTCGCGCGTCAGTCAGGCCGGGTACCAAAGTCTCCTCAACTCAGCAGTTACCAACCAGTCAAAAACCAATTATCCCATGAAGACTGGCCAGCAGCTACCGCCCGCGATGCTTCCAAACTTGACTTCGTCGCTGACTGGCCCGAATTCGCTCCTTACTGGCAACACGGCCAGCATGTCGAACAGCCTGACGGCGGTTACGGCCTGCCCCACGGAAGGCACCGACGCCTGCATCCAGTTGCGCGCCGACGCGGTCGGCACGGCCTTGAATGCGACAAAAGCCACGCAAGGCGTGAGTGGGTTGTTCGAGACGGCCAATAACAGTCTGCTAACGACCAGTCAGTACCGGATCGGGCTCTACCCGTTCGTTCAGAATCTCATAACTTATTCTGGACTTACCGCTTCGATCGGCCCCTCCTCCGCGATTCAGACCGCGGCGACCAATCTTGCCACGCTGCTTGATACCGGCAATAGCCCAAACGTCGGCCTCGGTTCCGGCGGGACCCATTTTGAAAATGCGTTTCCGCAGATGAGCGCGATTATCCCACCCCTCGGGGGCGGCGCCGTCGGTGACGGCAGCTCAGCAACTGACACGAAGCCGTTCGTTTTTCTCGTGACCGACGGGGCGCAAAATTTTCAAACCTGCTGCGGCTTTAGCGGAAGCAACAGCGCCACCGTGATGCCCACGGGTGCATCATCGTACTGCACACCACTCAAGAACCGCGGCATCACGATTGCCGTGCTCTATATTCCCTATGAGCCGATTCAGAATCCGACCACGATCTTCAGCAACGAAGATGGCGTCGCGAACGCCAATATCGCCAATATTCCAGCGAGCCTACAGGCCTGCGCATCGCCGAATTTCTTTTTCACGGCGACTTCGACTTCGCAAATCGCCGCTGCTCTGGCCGCCATGTTCAACCAGGCGCTCGTGACCGCCCACGTCACGAACTAGGCGTGGGCAAACAAAAGCCGGTCGTGATGTTCACGACCGGTAGTCGCCGTTGATCGCGACATATTCCTTGGTGAGATCGCAGGTCAAAACCCGGTCGCGGCCCTTGCCGAGGCCAAGCGCGACCTTGATTCGGATCTCCGGCTGCTTCATCGCGGCTGATACTTCCGCCTCATCGTAAGAGGGGTCGCGCGCGCCGCTTTTGGCGACGCGGATGCCGTTGAACGAGATCGAGAGCTTGTCGCGGTCGGCGGGCTCGCCGGCCTTGCCGACCGCCATCACCACGCGGCCCCAATTGGCGTCCTCGCCGGCAATCGCGGTCTTCACCAGCGGCGAATTGGCGATCGACATCGCTATCCTGCGGGCTGACGCCTTCGAGACCGCGCCCTCGACAATGATCTCGATCAGCTTGCGGGCGCCTTCGCCGTCGCGCGCCACCTGCTCGGCGAGGTCGGCCAGTACGGCGTGGAAGGCCTTCGCGAACGCCTTCAGGTGCGGGTCGCCGGCGCGGCTGATTTTCGGCGCACCGTGAGCGGCGGCTGCCCCGGTCGCAAAAGCAAGCAGCGTGTCCGAGGTCGAGGTGTCGCCATCGATGGTGACGGCATTGAAGCTGTCTTCGACACCTGACTTCAGGAGCGATTGCAGAGCGGGCGCGGTGATCGGCGCGTCGGTGAAGATAAAGGACAGCATGGTCGCCATATCCGGCGCGATCATGCCTGCACCCTTGGCCATGCCGTTGATCGTCACCTTGGCCTTGCCGAGTTTGACGGTGGCGGTTGCCACCTTGGGGAAGGTGTCGGTGGTCATGATCGCGCGTGCCGCGTCCATCCACGCATCCGGCGTGGTCTTGGTGGCGAGATCGCCGAGCACGCCGTCGAACTTGGTGGCATCGAGCGGCTCGCCGATCACGCCGGTGGAGGCCAGGAAGATTTCGCTCGCCTGGCAGCCGACCGCTTTCGCGGCGATCGAAGCGGTCAGCGACGTCGCCTGACGCCCGGTCTTGCCGGTGAAGGCATTGGCGTTGCCGGAGTTGACCACGAGGGCGCGGGCCAATCCCGTCTTGGAAGATTTGCCTGCCTTGGAAGATTTGCCGTCGAGTTTGGCGCGGCACCACTCGACGGGTGCCGATGGGCACTTTGACCGGGTGAAGACACCGGCCACCGTCGTACCCTTGTCCATGACGGCGAGCAGCACATCGGTGCGGTCTTTGTAGCGGATGCCGGCCGCGGCGGTCGCGAGCGTCACGCCCGAAATGGCGGGCATGTCGGGAACATTGGTCGGGGCGAGCGGGGAAACGGTGGATGACATGGGGCTTCCAGCAGGAGGGAAATCGGGAAGCGCTCTGTATCACCTTCGTTGTGGGGAAGGGAGAGGGCTCGTCGTCCCTGCGGACGCAGGGACCCATAACCACAGGCCCAGGTTGTTACGGTAATTCGTCGTTCCAGCGTGCTCAGAAATGCACGCTTGGGGTTATGGGCCCCGGCTCAAGGCCGGGGCGACGTGGATTTTGATTTGCGTCTTGATCTTTTACTTCTTCGCGGGCGCCATCTTCGAGTCCGACTTCATCGCGTCGGGCGCGGGCGCCGGCGTGTTGGAGGCCTGGTCCATGCGCTCGACCTTCGCGCTTTCACGCAGCTTGGAGACATACTCGGCCTGCGCCTTGCGGGTCACATAGGTCTCGATCTGGGGCTTGACCTGTTCGAAGTCGGGCGCCTTGCGGCTACGCTTTTCCTCGACCTTGATGACGTGCCAGCCGAATTGCGACTTCACCGGATCGGAGATCTTGCCGGGTTCGAGAGCAAAGGCGACGGTGGAAAATTCCGGGACCATCTGATCCTTGGTAAAGAAGCCGAGATCGCCGCCGTCGGCAGCGCCGGGGTCTTTCGACTTTGTCTTGGCGAGTTCGGCGAAATCGGCGCCTTTCTTCAACTCCGCTTCGATCGCCTTGGCCTCGTCTTCGGTTTCGACCAGAATATGCCGCGCATGTACTTCCTGCTCGCCCGCGATCTGCTTGGCGGCTTCGTCGTACACTTTCCTCATGGCCTCATCGGTGGCCGCCGCCTTGCCTTCCGTAGCCAGAAGATTGTCCATCAAGAGGCGGTTGCGGGTGAAGGCGAGCCGGGCCTTGAAGTCGGGGCGATCCTCAATCTTCTTGTCTTCGGCGGCCTTGGCGACGATCTTCATGTCGATCAGAAACGCCAGCACGTTTTCCTTCTTGGTGGCGGGATCCATTTGCGCCAGGCTGGGGCCGAGTTCTTCTTCGGCAAGCGTCACGTCGCTTTGGCGGATTTCAGCGCCGTTCACCTTGACGAGTACCGGGTTGGCATCTTCAGCACGCAGCGGCAGGCTCGCGAAAAGAGCGATCGCAACTGCGCCGGTAGCGGCGGCAAAGCGGATGTGCGCGGCGCGTTTCGCGTCTGATGACGAAGTAGTCATGGAAAATCCTTATCTCCAAAGCCTGATGGCTGTTGCGGGAGGGCCCTTTAAAAAGCCGCGCGACACTCGCCCAATCGCGTGGCCTTGGCAACGCGAAAAGTCTGTCAAAATGATGAAATCCAGGAAAGGCGGGCCTCGGTGGCCGGCCGGCCAAGGCGCCGAATGGGCCTTGTGCCACGAATGGTTAAAGGCCGATCCAGCCTGCTTGGGAAACAGCCTGAAAACCCGAGACCTCCGGCGGCGTTGACAAGCCTTTAGGCCAGCCATATCTCTCCCGGACCTGAGTCAATGGCGATAGCGCCAGTTGCCGCGTTTTGGCCGTTGAACCCCGGATTGCTGAACTCCCACTCATTCGACGGACGATCCCGGTCAGGGTCGGTCATTAGCGCGTCACGATGAGTTGATTGGCAGTCCCATCTCGCGGCTAGGACAGGAAGTTGGCATGATCGGCGCGCTCGCCCGCAAGTTTTTCGGTTCCACAAATGACCGCCGGGTCAAGGGATACCAGGGCCGCGTCGATGCCATCAACGCGCTGGAAGCGGAGCTGGTTGCGCTCTCGGACGACGCGCTGAAAGCGCGCACGGCCGAATTCCGCCAGCAACTCGCCGATGGCAAGACGCTCGACGACATTCTGGTTCCGGCCTTTGCCACCGTCCGGGAGGCCGCCAAGCGGACGCTGGGCCAGCGGCACTTCGACGTGCAGCTGATCGGCGGCATGGTGCTGCACGAGGGCGATATCGCCGAAATGAAAACCGGCGAAGGCAAGACGCTGGTGGCGACGCTTGCGGTCTATCTGAACGCGCTCGCCGGCAAGGGCGTCCATGTCGTCACCGTCAACGACTACCTCGCCCGCCGCGACTCCTCCTGGATGGGGCAGATCTACAGCTTCCTCGGCCTGACCACCGGCGTCATCGTGCACGGCCTCGACGATGCCGAGCGCAAGGAAGCCTATGCCTGCGACATCACCTACGGCACCAACAACGAATACGGTTTCGACTATCTGCGCGACAACATGAAATACCGGCTGGAGGACATGGTCCAGCGCGAGCATTTCTATGCCATCGTCGACGAAGTCGACTCGATCCTGATCGACGAGGCGCGCACGCCGCTGATCATC